>Ga0134125_10000411_pt1 | contig 57784 bp, 60 predicted proteins | sample KB31751_FD_96464 | JGI IMG/M metagenome (GOLD analysis project Ga0134125, IMG submission 96464) | Terrestrial soil microbial communities with excess Nitrogen fertilizer from Kellogg Biological Station, Michigan, USA - KB3-175-1 | ecosystem: Environmental > Terrestrial > Soil > Unclassified ... | reverse complement strand
GCCCAGCGCACCTTGTCCCCGTCCGTCCCCCTCTCGTAACAGGGAGTCTCGGGAAGGTCCCGAATCAGACGCATGGATCGATGGATGGATGGGGCGCACGGAGGCGTCGGAGCTGAGCAGGAGTCCGGCGCGCGCGCGTGGGAGCTGATCGAGCTGGCGGCGCACTTCTACGACGTTCGCGAGCTGGAGCGTCAGATGGACGAACTGCTCGGCGACGCATCGCCCGAGGAGTGGGAGGAGATCGCCGAACAAGATCCGGCGCTCGTCGGCAAGGTGCGCGCGCTCGCCGACACGCTGCACCCGAGGGCGTGGCTCCGACGCGACGCCGTGCTCAACGAAGCCTCGCTAGGCGTGCCCCTCGTGGAACTGGAGCGGGCGGCTGCTGACGCACTCGCGATCGGGAGCCGCGACGTGGTACTGGTGCAGCTCGCGGCGCGGCTCCTGCGGCGCACCGATGGCTTTCCGGCACTGGCGACCGGCATCAAAGCCGACTCGCGCGCCGTGAGTAGATGGGGCTGGGTGACGATCGCCGACGTACTCACCTGCTTTCGAGACGGCGGCGAGCAGGTGTCGCCGGCGTCGATCTGCGCCTTGGCGCGAGTCGGGCCGGAAGCCTGCTGGTCAAGACTGAGCGCGCGGGACCTGGCGCGTGTCACCTGGGCGCTTCGGTGGATGCGCTGACCGGGCAAACGTCACCGTCCACTCAACCCGATCTGAGCGTATAGGCTCTCGCGTGCAGGGGAGACGTAGACGCGAACGGGAAGGGAGCCGTCATGTTGAAGCGGGCTCGGCATCATGCAGCGTGGGCGGTCGTGGTCGTCGTCGCTGCTCTCACTATTGGCACCGGCGGCGGGGTGGCATCGCCCGGCGCGCACGCAGCCAAGCGGAAGACGGTCAACGTCAGGACGACGGCGAACCTGTCGCTGGTCAAGAAGCGCGGCAACGTCTTGAAGGAGCGGGGCACCGCCACCGGCACGCTCGCCGGTAGCGTCAAGGCGCGGTTCGACATCAGCAACGCGGCCAAGACGACCGGCAGCGTCACGTTCTACCCGAACGGTGGCGGCTCGCTGACCGTGACCGTCGTCGGCTATCCCCAGTCGGTTGGGACGGTTGCCAGATTCAGCGGGAGCTTGGCGGTGCGTAAGGGCACCGGGCGGTTCTCCGACGCGACTGGAAGCGGCACGTTCACCGGCACGGTGAATCGGAGAACGTGGCACATCACCGTCAACGCTTCTTCGCGGCTGACGTACTAGAGGGATCGAGCGCGCGGCCGTGTCGCGAAGTCGCGTCGCGGTCGTCGCGCTGATCGTTGGACTACTGCTGACCAGTGGGTCGGCGAACGCCACAAGGCCCGTCCGCCTGACGGCGGGCTTCGACCCCGGCGCTCGGCTCGGTGGGGCCAGCGCCTTGAACGTCGAGCTGCACGTCGATGCACGGCGGCGGCTGTCGTCGCCCGTGACCCAGGTCGTCGTGTGGTTCCCCAGGGGGCTTGGGCTCGTCTCGAGCGGATTGGGCCTCGCGACGTGCAGACGCCCAGCGTCTGAGTTCGCCGCGGTGCTCGTGGACGGGAACCCCGCCGGCCTCGCGGGATGCTCGCCGAACGCCGTCATGGGCTACGGGAGCGCGATTGCAGACGTGCGGCTGACGGACGGGCAGGTGATCCCCGAGACGGCCACCCTCACGATCTTGGCCGGGCCGGTGGTGGATGGGAGGATCGGCCTCGTCGTCTTCGTGGACGGACAACACCCGTTCGCCGCTCGCTTGGTCTATGCCGGCGAACTGCGCGCCGGTCGCGGCCGGTTCGGCGGCGCGATCGCCTTCGACGTCCCCGCGATCCCTTCAATAGCCGATCTCGCGACCGTGGCGCTGACGGACCTTCGGCTGGAGATCGGCTCGCGAAAGATTCGGTACTACGCGCACCCGGCCTCGCGCATCGGCCCGTATCACCCGGACGGGATCGAGCTTCCCCCGAGCTGCCCGTCGCGCGGGCTGCGGTTCCGCGTGAACCTCGCGTTCCAGAACGGCACGCGGGCGACGGCCGGCGCGGCGGCGCGGTGCCCGCGTTCCCGCCGCCGCTGACCCGCGAGCTCGTCGGAGGGCTGGGTCCCGCGTGCGTCGCGAGCTGCGCGTCGACGAGCTGCACGTCGGCGTCCGAGCTGTGGCCTGGGCTGCGCGTCCGCGAGCTGCGCGTCGAGCGCGGCCGGCGCGCCTCCATCGTCAGTGGGAGATTGCGACCGCTAGCGGGACGTTAGACCGCCTATAGGCGGTCTTTCGCCATCTGTGACTGGAGCAGGGGGACAGATGTCGCGCTCGGTCGGCGGCGCCGGCGGGGCCGGCTCAGCCCGCAGGACACGATGGCGTTTGCCATTTGGCGCCGAACCAGGCATCATTTGTGGTGATTGATACATATGGGCGCGAAGCACGGTTGCTGCGCTCGCCGGGGACGTGGAGCGACGCACGGGAAAGTCCCCAGGAGGTCGTAAGAAGGATCTTCGACACGGCTTCGCCCCCTTGCCAGTGGAGGGTGAGGAGCCGTGCTGTTGCGTCCCATTTCAACCGATGACGCCGAAGCCATTTCCCGGCTTCTGATGGTCGTTGGTCAGCCCGTGCGAATTCGGATGATCGACGTGCTGGAGCGGGGGGCCGGCAAGCTGACCGTGCAGCAGCTCGCCGACGAACTCGGCGTGAGCGTCACCGACGCCTCGCAACACCTTCGATACCTGCGCGACGCGCAGATCGTCCGAGGCAGAAGAAGGGGCCGCGCAACGTGCTATCAGGTCATCGACAGACGCCCGTTGGACATCTACAAGCGAGCCATCGAATGCGTCAAGGAGCCGAATCTCGAACCAGCTCGCGAAGCCGCGTGAGCGTCCGCGGCTGACAGCGCTCGACCATCGGCCAGGTGCCGAGCCTCCGCTCTAGCTCGTCGTGCGACGGGATGACGGCGACGATGGCCACGCCCTCGACGCCGCGCTCGAAGTCTTCGAGATCGAGCGGACCCGACAGTCGCTCCGCCGTCAGCTCGCCGGTCGCCGTGTAGTAGCAGACCCGGAAGCGGCGCTGCTCGTCGTCTTGCCAGTCGTGCCCGATCTCAAGCACGCGCGCTGCTCGACGGCGCGGGTCCTGCTTCAGAAAGCCGCTGTAGGAGCTGTAGTGCGCTGCTGCTTCGCCTTCCACAGTCGTCCTCTTTCACTAACGATTGCGCAAGCGTTCACACGTTAGCGCTGAAATGCGCGATTGCGCAAGTAAGTATGTGTTTGCGCAGTTGTAGACGCGGATACCTTTATTACGGAAGGTTTCTTCCGCAAAGTTGTTTTCAGCGGGAGGCAGAGAATGCACCCACGGCGGGGAGTGTACCCGCGCGACGGAAGCGGGCAACCAAACCTGGCGCAGCACCGAACGTCGCCATGACGACGCCAGCCGAAGCGGCTTCGCGCAATCGTCGCTCGCTGCCGGAGGCGACCGTCGAAGTCGTGACGAACTGGCTGCGGATCGTCGCCGAACCAATGCGGGTCCGAATCATGGTGCTGCTCGATGCTTTCGACAGAGGCGCAACAGTGCAGCAGCTCTGTGACGGCTTGCCGGCGACCACGCATCAGAACGTCTCGAAGCATCTAGCGGTTCTGTACGGCGCCGGGTTCGTGACGCGCTCGAAGGAGGGCAACGCCGTACGCTACGAGCTGGCCGACTGGACGGCGCTCTGGATGGTGGATCAGATCGCCGCTCAAGTCATCAACGACACCTAAGCCGTCCACGGGGACGGCAGGCGCAAGCGGGGACGGCCTTCGGGCTGTCCCCGCTTTTCGTCGTTAACCAGCGGGCACGCAACTATGTAGTTACGTAGTTGTAGACCTTCACACATAGCCCACTTACAACAAAACCTCCCCCAAATCAGCCCCCCCGGCTGGTGTGAACACGGAGGTCGTTGTAAGTGAAGGCATTTGTTAGTCGCGGCGCAGGTTCGGGTTCAACGCCCGACGGCAACGCGCCCCGGCGCGCCGTGCGCCAGCCGTCCGCGCTGCGGACGGCTGGGCGGCTGGCTTTGTGGGCGTGCGTCGCGCTCGTCTTCGTGCGCGGCCTCGGCGCAATCATCAGCAGCACCCCGACGACGAGTAACAGACCGTCGTCAGCCTCGCGTCTGTCCGGCTTCCCGGACGGTGACGCGCGGGCGTTCGCTATCGCGTTCGCTCGCGCGTATCTCACCGTCGCGCCGAGACGCGAGGCGCAGCGCGCGCGAGACGTAAATTCGTTCCTCGCGTCGGGCTTGAGCGACCTGGCGGCCGTACGCGTGTCGCCACGCGGCCCAGGGGCGTTGGTCGCGCAGGCGACGGTGGCGCGGGAAGTCTCCCTGGGCGAATCCCGCGCGCTCCTCACCGTCGCAGCCTTCCTCAGCGACGGCCGAACCGTCTACTTGACGGTCCCGGTCGCGCGCGATGGTGACGGCGGCCTGGTCGTGGACGACCTGCCGTCATTGAGCGCGCCGCCGCCACGCGGCAGCGCTCCGGCGCAGTCGCCGGCGCCGATGACGGACCCGGACGCGGGCGCCATCAGCGATGTAGCGGGCCGCTTCCTCCGGGCCTATTTGAGCGGTGCCGACACGGGCACTCTCGCCTACTTCCTCGCGCCAGGATCGCGAGTGGCGCCGATGCCGGCCGGGCTGGCCGTCGTGTCGGTCGGCGAGATCGTCCGCGAGCCGAGCAGCGGGCGCGCCCGCGTCGTCGGCGTCGCCGTGCAGGTGCGCGATGACACCAGCCGGGCGACTTACCCCCTGCGTTACCGGCTGACGCTCATCGAGCGGGATCGCTGGTACGTCCAGTCGGTCGCGGGAGGGCCGAGCGCATGAGCGCCCGGCGCAGTCTCCACCGCGGGCTTGTGCTCGCCGCGCTGGTCGCCGCCGTGGCCGTCGCGACGCTGCTCGTGATCGTCCCGGACGCGCTCGCGGCCGGCAACGACGTTGGCAGAAACATCGGCACGCTGCTCAAGGGCTACGCCGGCCAAATCTATGGCGGCGTCGTCGCAATCGTCGGCCTCGTCTTCCTCATTAACCGGCGGTACTCGGAACTGGCCGTGTTCCTGCTGGCGGCCGTGGTCGTCGCGTGGCTGGTTTTCAGCCCCGACCAGATCGCGAACACCGCTCGGGCGATTGGCCAGCAGGTGCTCGGATGAGCGCCGACGACCGCGCGCCGATTCGCTCGTACTCGCGGATCTTCAAGCCCGAGCGGCGCATCTATCAAGTCGAGGGTCACCGACTTCCGGTGCCCGGCGGTGTCCCGCTGCGGTGGCTCGGCTACGCGATCGGCGCGCTGCTGACGCTGCTCGCGCTCTCGTCGCGCTCGCTGGTTCTCGCCCTGGTGGCGGCGGCCGTGGCGGCGATCTACGCCGTCACGCTCGGCGGGCGCTCGACCGCGCTCGTCGCGAGCGGCGCCGTGTTCGGCGGCGTGCAGGTGCTCGGCTGGCTCGTCGGGACGGTGGACTGGCCGCTGCGGTTGATCGTCCTCCCGGCGCTGGTCGCCACGCTCGCCACGCAGGCGACGCCGGACGGGCGCGCGGCGCATCGCTACTCCCTGTCGTGGGTCGCGTTGCAGGTGCGGCCGGCGCGGCGCTCGCTCGCGCGCCCGACACCCGCGCTCGGCGAGCGCGTCGAGCTGGGCGCGGCGGTCGCCGTCGCGTTGGACACGCATACGCCCGAGCTGCGGCGCGCCCGCATCGTCGGCCCGGCGCGCGTGCGGCTCGCGCGCCCGGTGACGCTCCGACGCGGGCGGCTTCGGCCTCGGCGCTGGACGGCGAGATCGAAGCCCGCGCCTACCAGCTCGCGCACGTCGCGAGTCGAGCGCGTCGAGCTGCGCGCCGGGCACACGCTGGAGCTGCGGCCGTGACGGTCGCCAAGTTCCCTCTGCGCTACGTCCGCGCGAACGTCCTGCTTGGACCCGGCGGGGAGCGCGCGGCCGTCTACAAGCTCGGCACGGTCGCGTACCCGTTCCTGCCGGCCGCCGAGAAGTGGCGCTGGCTCCGAACGCTGGAGCGCTTCGCCGCGCTCGTCGGCTCCGACTTCTCGATCTACCGCATCCCGCGCGCCTATCCGGCTGATCGCTATGTGCAGGAGACAGCGGTTCTGCTCGATCCACGCGAGCAGGACCCGGCGGCCTTTACGAGCTATCTGGAAGGACACCGCCGCCGCCTCGCGCAGCTCGCCTCGCACGTCCCCGAGGTCTTCGCCGTCGTCGCTCTGCGCGACGCGCCGGCCGGTGGATTCGGCGCAGGCGTCGTGCGCTCCGTCGATCGTGCGCGGCGCCGACTCGAAGACCTGGCCGGGGTCGCCGCTGCGCAACCGATCTCCGGCGCCGAGCTGGAGGCGATCGCGGTCGCCGAGCACCGGTGCTTCGAGCAGGTGCGCGGCGTACTCGCGTGCGAGCGCGCGAGCACGCGCGAGATCGAGTGGCTGCTTCGACGCGTCGAGCTGCGCGGCGTCGGCGAGCCAAGTCTCGAGCGCTATTGGGAGCCGGACGCGCTCGTCATCGAGACGGACGACGAGGAGATTGCCTATCAGCCGCTCGAATTCGACCTTTGGCGCTGCTGCAACGCGCCCGTCAGCGAGGCGCGCGGCGGCGCACCCCGGTTGCTCGTCGAGGCTGAGCGTGGCGACTCGCATCAAGCGCTGCTGTGTCTCGGCTCGCTCGCCGACGCACCCGAATTCCCCGGCCCGGCCTCGGAGCTCCTGTTCGCGCCTTTGGAGGCGCTGCCGTTCCCGGTCGATGCAGTCGGGCACTTCCGCTGGGTCGGAAATCGTCAGGCGCTCGCGCAGGTCCGCCGCCGAATTACCGATGTCGAGCAGGTCCACCGCGACCAGATCGAAGGTGACGTTCGCGGCGTGAGCCTGCTCGCCGAGGAGGATCGCGTACTCGCACGCGAGTACGAGGCGATCCTCCAAGGCTCGGGCCACCCGCCGATGCTGTTCGGCACGCTCGGGTTCGCGGTCGGCGCGCCGGAGGAAATCGAGCTGGAGCGCCGCGTCACGGCGCTGCGCGACCAGTTCGGCGAGCTGACGCTCCATCGTCCGCGAGGGCTCCAAGAGGCGCTGTATCTCGATCATCTGCCGCGTCCGGACGGCGGCACGGTCAGCGACTACACGTCGCAGTTGACCGTCGAGCAGTTCGGCGCGCTTATGCCGCTCGGCACCCAGCGCGTCGGCGCCGAGCGCGGCATCTACATCGGCGTCTCCGGTGGCGCCGGCGGGCGACCGGTCAAGTACGACCCGACCGCCCCGAGCCGGGAGGCGCGCACGTCGGCGGTCCTGTTCGCGGGCACGCTCGGGAGCGGCAAGACGAATGCCGCCGAGTTGGTCGCGTTCGCGTCTGAGCGGCGCGGGTCGCGGGTGATCGACTTCGACCCGAAGCCCGATCACGGATTGGACCGCGTTCCGCAGCTCGCCGGGCGCGTCGACGTACTGGAGCTGTCCGGCGCCGAGCAGCATCGCGGCGCGCTCGATCCGCTCGCAATCGGGCTGGAGGATCTGCGCGAGGAGCTGGCCAGCTCGTACTACCTCGACCTGCTGCGCGAGCCGCCGCCGTCGTGGGAGAACGCGATTCAGCGCGCGGTGCGCGACGCCGTACGCGCGCGCGAGCGGTCGTCGCTCGCCGTGATCGAGCGGCTGCGCACGAGCGATGCCTCGGCCGCGCAGGAGGCGGCCGACGCGCTCGACGTGCTCGCCGACTTCGGGCTCGCGCGGCTCGGCTTCGGCGACGGCAGCTCGCACGCCGCCGCCGGCACGACGGCGCCGGTCACGACGATTCGCACGCCCGGCCTGACGCTGCCCGACCCGCGCGCGAGCCGAGAGACGTACACACGCTCGGAGCGCGTCAGCGTCGCCACGCTCTCGCTCGTCGCCGCCTACGCGCTGCGGCTCGTCTCCGGCGATCGCACCCGCCACAAGGTCGTCCTGCTCGATGAGGCGTGGTTTCTCCTCACGAGCACTCAGGGCCGCTCGCTCGTCAATCGACTTGTTCGGCTGGGTCGCGCGTACAACGCGACGGTCCTGCTGGCGACACAACGCCTGGAGGATCTTGGCGACCTCTCGGACCTCGTCGGCACTTACCTGATCTTCGGGCAGGAGTCCGATGCGGAGGCGCGGCGTGCGCTTGAGCTGATCGGGCTCGACTCGACCGACCGCGGCCTGGTCGCCCGGCTGCGCAGCTACCGCAAGGGCCGCTGTCTCATGCGCGACCTTGACGGCCGCGTCGGCGAGCTGCAAGTCGATCTCGTCTTCGCGGACCTGCTCGACGCGCTCAACACGACCCCGCGTGCGGCATGAGCGTGCGCGGGTTGATCGAGAGGCGTCCGCGGCTGACCCGCCGCCGAGCCGTCGTCGTCGGGCTCGGCGTGTTGTTCGTGCTGCTCGCGTACCCGGTCGCGCTCGCCAGCGACGCACTCTCGAACGTCGCGCCCGCCTCCCAACTCCCCGGCGGCTCTCTGACCAACGCCTACCCGCTCGGCAACTACACGCTGGATCACCACTTCTCGGCGGTCGATGCCGGCGTGCTCTCGGGCGTGGACGTCTCGGGCATCCCGCCGACGATCGCCTGGTTTCTCGCCGAGCTGGTGTGGGAGCTGACGGCGTTCCTCGCCAACGCGCTCATCACCCTCTTTACGTTCGCGTTCTCGCTCGATCTCGTGAACGGGTCGAGCGCGACCGGCGGCGCTGGAGCGCTGGCGCCGGTCGGCGTCGCGGTGCGCTCGATCTACCGCGACACGTTCGGGGAGCCGTGGCTCGTCGTCGCGATTCTGCTCGCCGGGCTGTGGGCGATGTGGAACGCCCTCGTGCGCCGGAGGTATGCGGAGACGGCCGGCGCGCTCGGGCTCTCCGTCCTGTTCGTGGTGATCGCGCTCGCGTTCGTCGCGCGCCCGGAGATCATCGGTCAGGCCAGCCGCCTGACAAACCAGATGTCGGCGGCGTTCCTCGCGCTCTCGAACCACGGAAGCCTCGGAAGCGAGCAGCAGGCCAAGCAGGCCGACGCCGATCAGCTCTTTTCGCTGCTTGTCTACGAGCCGTGGGCCGTCTTGAACTTCGGCGGCCTGGAGCATTGCGTCACCGGCTCGGGTGACGACCAGCGCTCAGTCCCCGTCCGGCCGCTCTCGCGCGACCCCAGCCGCGACGCCGCGCTCGCGCAACGGCTCGCCACCGGAACGCAGGTGCAGGCCGACGGGAAGGTCTGCATCAACAACCGCAACAAGTACGCAAGCCACTTCCTGCGCTTCGCGCCGGAGACGGACGAACGGAACGCCGAGTACGACGCGCTCCACGACGGCGACACGGGGAAGCTTCCCGACGCCGACCCCGCCAAGGCAGACGGCAGCTACCAGCTCGGCGACGCCGACAAGCCAGCCGCCGACGCGATGGGAAAGGGCGGCCAGTACCAACGGCTGCTGCTCGCCGTCGTCGTCTTCGTCGGCGAGCTTGGGGCATTTCTGCTGCTCGGCTCCGTGTCCGTCGCCGTCGTGCTCGCGCAGGTGCTCGTGCTCCTGCTGCTCGCGTTCGCGCCGGTCGCGCTCGTCGTCGGCGTCTTCCCCGGACGCGGCCATGAGTGGTTTCTCGGATGGCTCTCGCGCTTGGGCTCCTTCCTGCTGCGCAAGGCCGTCTACAGCCTTGTTCTCGCGGTGCTGCTCACCGTCTCGGGCGCGCTCGCGGACGCGACCTCCAATCTCGGCTGGCTGCTCGCGTTCGGGCTTCAAGCCGTCTTCTACTGGACGGTTCTCCTCCAGCGCAAGCAGCTCGTCGGCGGGCTCAGCCACGTAGCGACCGGGCACGGGCGCGTCGAGTCGGACGGGCTCGGCCGTGCCGCCGTGATCGCGGCCGTTGCGGCTCGCTTCGCCCAACGGCAGGCCAAGGCCGCGACCGGCGGCAGCAGCGGCGGCGGTCACGACGGCGGCGCTGCCGGTGGGCGCCGACGTGGCGGAGGGGGACCGTCAGACAGCGGCGGCGATGCTGCGCCCGAGCCGCCGCCGCGCTCCGACGACGGAGAGGGACCGGCGCCGTCCGGCCCGACGCCCAGCGGACGCGACGGCTCGCCGCGCCCGCCCGATCCTGCGCGCCCCGATGGCGCCGACGCCGGCCCGCCGCACGACGACGCTCGTCAGCCGAGCGACGCCGCCGGCCAGCCGATCGACGGCGGCGAGCTGCGCTACGGCGACGCGCGCGACGCCGACGCGCCGGCCGACGCGCACAGCGCCCCAAGTCTCGAGCTGCCCGATTCCAGCTCGGCGACGAGCAGAACCAGCGCGACGCGCACGAGCAGCAGACCGGGCACGACGACGGCGACTGCCGGAGCGCGCGCGGCGGTGGCCGACGCGACGCGCGCGGAGCCTGCGCGAAGCGCGCCCGAGCTGCACGACGGCGGCACCAGCTCCAGCGGCCGGGACGTGGCGCAGGAAAGCCCGCTTCGGCAATCGCTGACCGACGACGCGCGCCGGCTGCACGACGGGCCGGAGCGCGCGCCTCGGTCTGTGTCGGCGCGCACGTCCACGACGCCGCCGACACGGACGCCGCCGCCGAGCCGACTGCATGAGGCGCCCGTCGAGCCGGCGAGCGCTCCGACCCTCGACGGCGACCCGGAGGGCGCGTCCTGATGCGCGAGCGTCTGAGTCAGCTTCTCGCGCGGCCGATCTCCGACCGGGAGCGCGGCCGAGCGTTCGCCGCCGCCGCCGTCGTGCTGCTGCTCGCGGCCGTGGCGCTGATGCTCGTCGCTCCGCCTCGCGACGAGCGAGCGGCGGCGCCGTCGTCGCCCGCGAGCACGTCGTCGGCCCCGCTGACGATGCCGCCGCCGCCCACCGCGGCGGCGCCGATCCGACCGCCATCGGTCGTCATTGCTGCCAGTCGGCGATTCCTGCAGGACTACTTGCCCTACCTCTACGGCCATGCGCGCGGGCGGACGTTCCGCGCCGCGAGCTCGGCGCTCGGGCGCAGCCTCGCCAGCCGTCCCCCGCGCGTCTCGCCAGCGATGCGGCGCCGTCATCCGCACGTCGTCACCCTCAGCGGCCACCAGCTCGCGAGCCGGTCCCGGTGGGTGCTCACGGCGACGATCGCGGACGGCGGCGGCGCGCGCTATCCGGTCGAGCTGGTGGTCGAGCAGCGTCCGACCGGCCGCGCCGTCGTCGTGCAGCTCGGGGAGGACTGAGGCGGCGTGCTGCTCGGACTGCTCCAGCACGCGCGCGAGCTGCGCCGCGACGACCGCGCCGGCACCTCGCGTCGGGTCGTGTGGCTCGCGCCGCTCGTGGTTGTCGGCTTGGTCGTCGTCGCGATGTTCGCGTTCGTGCTCGCGCTCGGGGGCGGCAGCTTCGGATGTCTTGGAACCGGAGGGTCGGCCGGGCCGTCGCCGTCGCGCGCGGCCGTCGCGGAGATCCCGCCGGCTCGGCTCCTGATCTATCAGCGCGCCGGCCGGCGCTTCGACATCGATTGGACATTCGTCGCCAGCATCGGCGCGCAGGAGTGCGGGCACGGCTCATGCGCGGGCGACAACGGCTCGGGCTGCGGCGGGCCTATGCAAATCGCGTTCGTGCCCGGCAGCCCGTGCAGTCCAGGGGCGGGTCCTACCGAGTGGGACCGCTTCAAGACGGACGGCGACGGCGACGGCCGCACGGATGTCAACGACCCTGCCGATGCGATCTTCACGGCGGCGCGGCTGCTGCGCTTCGACAAGGGCGCGCCGCCGACCGGCGGCAGCTACGCCGCGTACCACGAGGCCGCGTGTCGCTATTACGGCGCCTGCGCCGACGCCGTAGCGAACTACGCGAACGAGGTCATGCAGCGGGCCGTGCGCTACGGCTTCCACGGTCCCGGCGCGCCGACCCCGAGCGATCCGAGAGCGGCTGAGCCGGCGACCGGCGCCAGCCAGCCGGTCGCATCGAGTGAGTGCAGCGGCGACGGGCTCCTGGTTGGCTCGGGCAAGCTCGGCCCGGTCGTCAAGCTGCGCGCGCCCCGCCGTCTCGCGCCCCTGCCCGCCTCCATCGTCGCGCCCGGCTTCGCGCCCCAGGAGTGCGACGCGCGGATCGTGCCCGACGTGATCGCGCTCGCACGCCGTTACGGCGTGCTGGTGACCGCCTGCTTCGGAATCCACAGCCTGAGCGGCGAGCACCCGCTCGGCGCGGCGACCGATCTCGTGCCAGCGGATGGAGACTGGAACCGAACGCTGAGACTCGCGCACGACCTCGGATGGCAGGAGGGGTGCGCGGCGAGCGGCGTCGCGCCGGCGTGTGCAAGGCCGCCGTTCCGCTTCATCGGTTACAACGGCTTCCCCAACCACGGCGATCCGGTCGGCTGCCTCTGCTCGACGCCGCACCTGCACCTGAGCTGGTTGACGAGCGCGAGCAGCGGCGAGCCGGAGAACCAGCCGCGGACGACCTACTTTCCGCCAACCTGGATCGACGTCTTCCAGACGAGCGGCGCCGGGGGTCAGCATGGCTGATCGACGCGGCGGGATCGTTGACCTGTTCGCTGGCGCCGGCGGCTGGGACGAGGGCCTTCGCCAGCTCGGGCACGAGGCGGTCGGCGTCGAGTTCGACCAGCTCGCGTGCGCGACCGGCGAGGCGGCCGGCCACGCTCGCCGGCTCGCCGACGTGGCGGCGCTCGATCCGATGGAGTTCGCCCCGCTGTGGGGGCTGATCGGCTCGCCGCCGTGTCAGGCGTACTCGACCGCCGGGAAGAACCTTGGCCGCTTCGACAAGCCGCACGTCATCGCGTGCGCGCATGAGCTGGCGGCCGGCGCCGACACCCGCGCCGAACACGCCACCGCCTGCCGCGACCCGCGCTCGCTGCTGACCGTCGAGCCGCTGCGCTGGGCGCTCGCGCTGCGGCCCCGCTGGATCGCGCTCGAACAAGTCCCGCCCGCACTGGAGCTGTGGACGATCTTCGTCGGCCTGCTCGCGACGCACGGCTACCACGCGACCGCCGGAGTGCTGAGCGCCGAGCAGTACGGCGTGGCGCAGACGCGCAAGCGCGCGTTCCTGATCGCGTCGCTTGACGGGCCGGTCGAGCTGCCAGCGCCGACGCATCGCTCGTACAACCCGCGCAACCCGCATGAAGTCCGCGAGGGTGAGCGTCACCTGCGGCCTTGGGTCAGCATGGGGAAGGCGCTTGGCTGGAGACGGCCGGGCGTGGCACGCACCCACGCGAACACGAGCTATGGCAGAAACCCGGGCGGCGCCTCCCGCGAGCTGAATCGACCCGCCTTCACGCTCGACTGCTCGTGCGGGGCGTGGACGTTCGAGCCGATCCCGACCGACAGCACGACGCCGGCCGGTCTGCACCCACGGCAAGGCGCCGCGCGCGTTCGCGGGATCGACCTTCCGTCGTTCACGCTCGTAGCGTCCGGCCTCGCGCACGGTCAGCCGATCTGGGTTCACGAACGGCCGGCGACGACGGTCCTCGGCGATCGTCGCATCCAGCCGCCGGGTCACAAAGCGAACGCCACCGATCCGCCCGGCCGCTATGACTCCCGCTCGGGAACGCGCGCGGCGCGCGTCACAGTGGAGCAGGCGACGGTGCTCCAGGGCTTCCGCCGTAACTACCCCTGGCAGGGGTCGCGTCACCAGCAGTTCCGCCAGATTGGAAACGCCGTCTGCCCGCCCGTCGCGCGGCGCGTGCTGGCAGCCGCGATGCGGGAGGACAGATGACCTCGCGGGTTCCGTCTGCGGTTCCGCCTGTGGTTCCGTCTGTCGTTCCGTCTGCGGTTCCGCCTGTGGTTCCGGCGAGTTGGTCGGCGACCGCGCGCAATCGCCGGTCCAGCAGACGATTTGAGGCGGTCGCGTTTTCCGACAACTACCCGCGCAGCGGGTGGTAACTCAAAATGCGCGGCTCCGAACGCAGAGACGTGCTGCCGCTGCTCCTCGCCGCCGGGGCGCTGCTCGTCATCACCGTGGTAACTCACGCGGGGCGCTGGCTGGGCGCTGCCTTCGAGCTGGCGCGCTCCCCGCTCGTGCCCGTGCTCGCCGGTACTGCCCTGGTCGGGCTCGTCGCGCTGCTCCTCGTCCGTCGCCTCGTCGTCCGTCGTGCCCTACGGCACCGCGTTCGCTACTTGCTCCTTCCGGCGGACACCTTCGCGCCGACGCCCGAGGCGGTCGCTCGCTTCGCGGCCGGGCTCGTGCGCTCGCGACGGCTGCTCGCGGGCTTCTTCGACGCGCCCGCGAGCGCCGTGCGCGTGCAGCTCGACACCGACGCGGACGGCCGGCTGCGCTACGTCGTCGAGCTGCCCGCGCACGCGCGCGCGGCGCTGCGCACGGCGGCGAGCGCGTACGGCGCCGCCGAGCTGCGCGAGATCGCGCCGACCGATCCCGAGGACGTGGCTCGATGACGACCGTGCGCGCCGAGCTGGTGCTCGCGCGCCCGAGCGTCGAGCCGCTTCACCCGGCCGGGCTCGACCCCGACCCGCTCGCCGGCTTTGCGCGCGCCCTCGCGTCGCTTCATCCCGAACACGGCGACGACGGCCGCGTGTGCGTGGACCTCCTGCCGCTCACTCCGGCCGGGCGCCGCCGACTGCGGCGCCGGATTCTGCGCGACGCTCGCCGCGATCAGCACGGCGACCCCGGCCGGCGCGAGCTGGCCGACGTGCTCGACCTCGACGGCGGGGGCCGTGGCCGTGCCGCGCCTGCTGAGCTGGTCGAGCGGCGCTCGGGACAGCGCGCGCTCACGTCGAAGCTCGGCGCGCCCGAGCCGCTGTTCGCGATCCAAGTTCTGCTTCGCGTGCGCTCGACCTCCGCCGGTCGAGCGAAGCTGACGATCGACGGGCTGCTCGCCGCCTTCGACGCCTGGGACGGCGAGAACCACTTTCGAGCGTCCGGGCTGCGGCTGCCCGGCGGGGCCGTGTTCCTGGGCGCCGATATGCCGTGGCGGCGGCGGCGCTTCGACCGGCGGATGCGAACGGGGCTGTTCCGTCCCGCGCGTCGGCGGGTCGTGACCGCGACGGAGATCGCCGGCTTGCTCAAGCCGCCCACCGTCACCTGCGCGGCGCCGAACGTGCTGCGCTCGGGCGGGGTCATCCCGCCGCCGCCGCCCGGCCTGCCGACCTTCCGCGGTCAACGCGAGCTGCTGCCGCTCGGCACGGTCGCGACCGAGGACGGCGAGCGCTTCGTCGGCGTGCCGATCGAAGGGACGTTCTTCGCCTACATGGCCGGGCGCTCGCGCTACGGCAAGACGGAGACGGCGCTGGGGCAGTTCGCACACCTGGCGCGCAACGGACACGGCTGCTTCTTCTTGGACCCGCACGCCGACGCCATCGCCCGAGTCAAGCGCTACCTCGCGCGTGAGGGCCTGCGCGAGCGCGTGGTCGAGATCAACCTCGCCGAGCACGCCGACTGTCAGCCGGGCTGGAACCTCCTTGCGGTCCACGGTCGTCCGGCCTACGCGCAGGTGGACGCCGTAGTCGATGCGTTCGCCTCCGCGCTGCGCTGGGACGAGACGAACACGCGCGCGCTCAACCTCACCACGCAGGCGACGAAGGCCCTCGTAGAGCTGGCCGCCCGGCTGCCGGCCGAGCTGGCGCCGACGATCTTCCAGATACCGACGCTGCTCGCTAACGACGAGTGGCGCGCCGCCGTGCTGCCGCACGTCGCGCCAGCCACGCGCGAGTTCTTTACGCAGCGGTTCCCGCGCCTCAGCTCGGAAGCGATCACGCCCGTCACGAACCTGATCGATCGGCTGCGGCTCGCGCCGGCCGTCGCGGCGCTGCTCGGCTCGCCGACCTCCAGCTACGACGCGCGCGCAGCGATGGATCGCGGGCTGATCGTGCTCGCCTGCCCCGGCTACGGCTCGGCGCGCGACCGGCTGCTCGCCAACTTCATGGTCTATGACCTCCTGCACGCCGCGAAGACGCGCGCCGAGCTGGCGCCCGACCGGCGCCGGCCGTTCTTCGCGTTCTTCGATGAGGTCCAGACCTACGACGGCGCGTCGTCGGGCAACCTCGCCGCGCTGCTGGAGCAGACGGCGAAGTACGGGATGCGCTGCTTCCTGTTCAACCAGAACCCCGAGCGCATCACGTCGGAGACGTGGAACGCCGTCAGCACGAACCGCTCGCACCTGGCGACGGCGGCGCTCAACGCGAAGGGCGCCGCGCTGATCGCCCGTGAGTGGGCGGGCATGATCGATCCCGCCGCGATTACCCGTCTCGAGCGCTACACGTACTTGGACTCGGTGACGCTGGCCGGACAGGCCAGCCCGCCGTTCCTCATCCACGGGGTAGCGCTCGAAGACCTCTACCCCGAGCCGGTCGCCGATGACGAGCTGGCCGCACTCGAAGCCGCCATAGACCGGACCGTCGCCCGCCGGCCGATCGGCGCCACGCTGCGCGTGCTTGACGAGCACGACCAGCGCATCCGCGATCACCTTCGGCGCCGTCCGCGCGAGCGCCGCGCGCCCACCGGCCCGTTCATCCCCGAGGCGGATCGATGACCGGGCGCCGGCGCCTCCCTCCGGTAGCGGTCGCGCGGCTCGGCCTGTCCACCGTGACGATCCTCGAAAGCCTCTACCAACATCGCCTGCTCTCCACGGTGCAGATACACGAGCTGCACACGCCCGGCGCATCGGATCGATGGACGCGGAAGGTGCTCGGGCGACTCCTGCAGGTGGGGTTGGTCGCGGTGACTCGCGCGCCCGGTGGGCTCGGCCTGTGGTACTTGACCGAGCGCGGCGCCGATGCCGTCGAGACGATCCCGAGCCGCGCCGAGCAGCGGCGAAAGGTCATCCTGCCCGAGCAAGCGGCCGGGCCGCTCCAAGCGCACACGCTCGCGGTCAACGACGTGGGCCTCGCGTTCGTTCGGGCGGCACGGGCACTCGGTCACGAGTGCGGGCCGTTCGCGTGGCGCCACGAGATCGCGCACCCGCTCAGCGAGCGGCGCGGCCACCAGCCGGCCGAGCGGCTGATCGCGGACGCGCTGCTGACTTACCAGCTTCACGACGACGACGGGCCGAGCGCCTATCACTACCGGCTGCTTGAGCTGGACCGGGCGACGATCCAAGTCGAGCACCTGTCCGCGAAGCTCGCGCGGTACGCCCGCCTCTACGAGTTCGCCCCGCCCGATCCGGCGCGAGCCGACGACGAGCCGGCGCCGCTGTGGCGACGCTCGTATCCGGTGTTCCCCGGCGTGCTCGTCGTGCTCGACGGACAGCTCGAACGGGCAGCGCTCGAACGACGCCGAGACGACGTGCTGCACCTCGCGCGCGCGGACGACGAGCTGCGCGCCACGCCCGAGGTCGAGATAACGGTCTGCCTGCTCGAAGACCTCGCGGCTCGTGGACCGTTCGCGCCGATCTGCCGCACGCTCGCCGACCCGGATACGCCCGCGGACTGGCTCGGCTCGACCACTGGCGCGCATCGATGACGCTCGCTGCCGACGATCTCGCGCTCGCGGAATTGCTCGCCGACGAACGAGCGCGGCTCGCCGAGCTGGTCGCGCAGCTCGCCGAATTGCTGGCCGACGACGGCGCGCAGCTTGCGGAGCTCGTCGCCGAGCGGGTCGCGCAGCTCCTCCGCTCGGCGCCGGCTGCGCGGTTCGTCGACGCGGCCACGCTCGCGGACCTGCTCGGCGTACGCCGCGACTGGATCTACTCCCACAAGCGCGAGCTTGGCGGCTTCCGACTCAACGGCGAGCACGGCCGGCTGCGCTTCGATCTCGTGCAGCTCGCCGACCGTTTTGCGCCCGCCGCCGCGCCGTCGCCGCCGCCCGCGCCCGCGAGACGACGCGCCCGCGCAGCCGCGCGTCACCGTCCTGGCGTGACCCCTGTGCGACTGATCCCGTACCACGTACAGTCGGCCGCAGAACATAGGCGGCCGGGGGCGGCGCAGCAACGCCGACCACCCGGCCTGACACCGGGAGGTACCCCCGATGCCTGACGATCACGGTAACAACCCTGCTGGGCGGCGGCTGCTCGCAACGCCGGTCGGCCATGAGCCGGAGTGGTCGGCCGGCGCGCAGCGCATCGAGGCGCTGACGACCGCCGAGCTGGACGCCTTCGCGGAGCAGGCGTCCGCGATTCTCGGAAAGCGGCGCACGCTTCCCGCGAGAAGCGTCCGAGACGTTCTGCGGACCGCGCTCGCCGAGGTCCGCACCGCTTGGAGTCGCGCGCAACTGCCGAACGACGAGGACACGCGCGAGCGCCACATCATCGGCGACGCCGACGTGTTGACGGAGCCTCACCCGCCAGGGCGGCGCACGATTCTCTACTGCTCGGTTGAGCTGCTGCACTACGCGGGCGTGCTCGATCTGCTCGGCGTTCGCGGGTACGTCGAGGGTGAGGGGGTGGCGTGAATGCCGCGTCCCATTCGAGGCTCCTTCGACATCGTTGTCCTGGCCGATGACACGAGTGCGTTCCAACTGCGCTTCCCGGTCAACGGCGAGCGCGCCCGCGTCATCCTCCACGAGCGGCCGTTGTGCACCTGCGGCTGTGGTGGTGGCTGGACGGAGCAGACGGCGCGGAACGAGCTGGTCAACGAGATCGCCCGTGTTCGCGCCGGGGTGTGGAAGCCCCGCGTCCCCGTGTTCGCCGTCGAACCGAGTGACGAGCCGAGCGAGATCCCGACGTTCCACGAGTACGCCTCGTGGTGGCTGCAAGCGAAGTGGGACGGGACGCTGAGCGAGAAGGGCGGCATCAGCGACAAGACGCATCGCCAGCTCGAAGGTGTTCTTAGAAACCACATCCTCCCCGTCTTCGGGCCGTACCGACTCGATGAGATCACCAAGAAGATGTGCGAGGACTTCAAGGGGAAGTTGATCCGCGAGGCGCGCGAACTGCGGGAGGCGATCGCGGCCGGCGCGGACATCCGCGACGAGCGCAGACGTAGAAAGAAGCCCCTCGGGCTGGATCAGATTCGCCGCATCATCCGAATCGTTCAGACGATCTTGGATGAGGCGAGAGAGGACGGCCACGTCGTCACGAACAACGCGCGAGGGCGGCGCATGAAGCTCGCCGTCCCGAAGCCGCGCCGTACGTTCTTGGAGAACGACGAGCTGGCGGTCCTGCTGGACGCTGCCGCCGAGCAGGACCGGCCCGAGGGGTTGGCGGCGGTCCGAGCAATGAAGCTCGGCAGAACCGCGCAGCTCGTCGTGCGCGCGGTCGAACACGGGTTGCGCTCGCCGTCGATCATCGGCGCCAAGATCGGTCGCTCGAAGGCGACGGTCAGCTACCACTTGACGAAGCTCGGACTTCGCCTGCGGCCGTACTTCGGCCGTCGCGTGGTGTGCGAGGTCCTGGGACGCAGCGGCGTTCGCATCGGCGAGCTTCAAGAGCTGCGCATCGGTCAGGTGCGCGTCCACGACCCGGACGGCGCTCGCTTCGACATCCCCGACGCCAAGACGGAGGCGGGCGTTCGCAAGGTCGAGATGTCGCCCGAGCTGGTGGAGGCGGTCGTGGAACACATCGACATGCTGCGCCGGCTCGGCTTTCCCACTGGTCCCGACGCCTACCTCGTGCCGAACGAGCGCGGCGGACGGGTCTCGCAACGGAAGCTGCGGCGGATGGTTCGCGAGGCGGCGCTCGCGGCGAGCGAGTACATGGTCGCGCGCGGCTTGCCGCCGCTGCCGCACACGACGCCGCACACGCTCCGGCGTACCTATATCTCGTGCGCGCTCGTCGCCAACAACTACGACATCGAGTTCGTGATGAGCCAGGTTGGCCACGCGGACCATCAGGTGACGATGGAGGTCTATAACCAGCTCAAGCAGCGGATCAAGCGCGATCACGGGCGCAGCCTCGACAAGCTCGTCCGTGCCGGCCGCGAGCTGGTGGCGCAGCTTCCGGTGCGTGAGCAGACCACGGCCGACGACGACGAGCTTGCGGTCATGCCGCAAGCGGCGTAAGGGGGGTGGCTCGAATGGCCGACAACGTTTCTGTAGAGCAACGGATCAGGGCAGCCGTGGCGGACGCCGAGATTGCGTTCTGGCAGCCGATCGCGGCAGCGTTTCCGGAGGCCACGACCGGCGATCTCGATCCGCATGCGACCGTCGCATTCATGGACGCCTGCACCGAGGTAGTGCGCGTGTGGCTGGATTGGAACGCTCCGCAACTGCTCGGCGACGACGCGGACGCGAGCGCATGAGGGCGGCAGCGATGACAGCCGACATCGAGGTCACGCGGCGCCCGTACTCGACCGTGTACTACGCCGCCGAGCTGGGCATCCGCACGGCCGAGGTCGTCCACGAGCCGGAGGGCTGGGACATCCGTTGCTACTACGGGCCGGAGGATTACGACGCGACGGTGCGGTCGCGTCGAAGCCGGGAAGACGCCGAGCGCGTCGCGCTCGCGCACAGCCTCGCCGTCATCCGGTGAGGCGCCCCCCCCGCGCTCGGCTCGGGCGACCCTCCCGCGCCCGAGTCGAGCCGGCGGCCGGCTGCGCGCGCCCGACCCGAGCTGCGCGTCGGCGAGCTGCTGCGCGAGCCGCACGTCGCGGTCGAGCATGTCCGGCGTGCTGTGCGCGCGTCGGCTCGCCTGGAGCGTCGCGCGGTGGCCGGGCGGGCGGGTGCCGCGCGAGCTGGACGGAGGCGCCCACGGGCGCCGCGTCGTGCCCCTGGAGCGGCATCGGTCAGCCGCGCCCGGCCCCGGCGCAGCGCCTCGCGTGCTGCGGGTAGTGGCCACGAAATGGCCACGGAGCGCCGCCGGCCTCGCGCTGACCCGCTCGTCGCGCGCGCCCGGATCGCCGACCGCATCGGCGCTGGCGCGACTCCCTCCACACCAGCGGCCTAGCCCTTAGGAGGGGAACGCTCTATCCGGCTGAGCTACCGGGGCTTTGGGGGATTCGCGATGTTCTGCGCGAGCAGTCGCCAGGCTCGCCGGCGAGTGCCGTGGTCAGGTGATGAATGCGCTCGGATACGCGCGGTTTCGTGGGGGTTTTGGCCACAAGGGGGGAGGCCGTGACCATAACCCTAGCCGACAGATGACCGGTAGGCGCGGCGCGCCGAGCCACCTGGCGTCTGCGTTGCGGGTGGAGCCGGCTCCCGGCTCCGCGGACGAGGCGTCCTGCTCGGCGCGCTCGCACGGGCCGTTCCGCCCGCGTTGGGACCTGCCGTGGGCGGTGTGGCCGCACCCGCAGGTAGCAGGAGCGCGCGTGTGGCGCCGCCCCTGTTGGGAATTAATGACGCGGACGTGTCGTCTGTATTAGCACTACTTCTCTTCTTCTTCTGCGGCTCGCTTCCGCGTAGTTCGTTGCCCCGGTCTCGTTGGAGACCACCGACAGCTTCAGATCAATCAAGGACCCTGACGGCGTCCGTGCTGGTCGCTGCGCGATGCGCGGCGCCTCGCAGGTCCAACGAACTTCACGGAGCCCTATCGAGCAGAGCAGTAGCAAGCGGTGCGGGCCCGTGGTCGGGCACGCCGCACCTGTCGCGCTTGACGGCCCTCTGGGCTTGAGCCGGCCGCTGATGGCTGGCGGTCCGGACGGGTGTCCAGCTCGTTTTTTGTTTGCTGACGTGGCAAGTCGCCGCGTTGGATGCGCTGGGCGTTCCTGCCCTGTCGCAAGAAAGGACTTCAACACATGATTCAGCGTTCTTTGTTCTGGCTGCCGTGCCACGGCGCGGGTGTCGCCACGACTCGTGAGGCGGCCCACTCGCCTGGCCAGTCGGAGTTCATCAGCTTCCCAATCGATCCCGGAGATACCGCGGCCTGGCGCCGGTTGTCCGCGCCGCGGAGCGCGGGTGAATACCAGGATTCTGCGAGAGGATTCCTGCTTCCAGTGCCTGTACGACGTGGCTTGTTTGCGCCGCGCCGCATTGAGCGCATCCACGATGGGCTCCGAGCAAGTGTCACTGGATGGCATGTCCAGGTCGAGCAGGCCCGGTTTGCGACGGGACAAGCTGTCGAGTTGAGCGTCGCGACTGCGTTTTCCTATCAGGGTGTGCGGGTCCGCGGTCCCGTGTACTTCTCGCTCCTAGGCGCTCCGCTGGCGGGATCGGGGCTCCTCACCGACGGGCTGCGCGAGGTGCTGATCACAGACTGCATGAGGAGATCTCTCCAAGCAGCGGATCTGGCGGACGTGACCGTCGTTCGATTTCCCTACCACCCGGAACAGGTTTCCGGTGCCACGTATCGGGCGTTGTCCGCACTGGCGGTGGATCAGGGACCCTACGGATACCTCGTTGCCGACGACTCGGTGTGGTTCTACCTCCCGCATGGCAGTGGGGCAGCGCTGCGCGCCAACAGGGTGGCCGCGCGCCGTCTCATGACCGACCAGGGCTACGCCTTGCAGCAAGCGCGCGTGGTCTCGCTGTTTCACGCTGGCGGCGGCCCATTGTCGACCCAGACGCGCAACCCCATGATCGTGCGCGACACCCGGCACGCGCTCGAGCTCCTCATTGGGGGGATCGTCGGCCTTGAGCATGTGACCCTGCCGGGATCGCCATCGGATCAGCCGATCCGCTTCCCTGGCCACCAGACGAGCCCGGTCAACGGAGCGCGATCCGATTGCGAAGAGACGTGCAGCAACGCGTGGTCGTATGACGAGGACGAGTGCATGAGAGCCTGGGACGTGTGCACGGAGTTCGCCGCTGACGACGACGACCGGAAAGCGTGCGATGAGGAGCACAAGGACTGCACCAACACGGCCCACCGGTATTACCTCGACTGCGTCAAGGGATGCAGCGAACTTGACGACGATTAGTCCCTGCCAGAGCGAGCGGTCCCGGGCCTGATGGCGCGGAGACGTGTGCTTGTGTCTAAGAACCTCTAAGGGCGAGGCTCGGACCCCGGCGACGGGATCCGAGCCTTTTTTGGTTCTTCCCGAACTTAGTGAGCACTCGCGACAGCGGACCGGGGTACATTGCCGCTCGCTTCCGCGCGCTGTGCCGCCCCATCGTCCGAGACCTGCTCGCCGCACCGTGGATGACAGGGCCGCACCTCTGTCACGAATCCCACCTTTTTTTGCCTCCGTTCCTGGCTGGCTGGCCAACTAGGTCTCAGGTGTCTGCGTACACCTGCGTTTCTGTTACGCATTCACTGTCAAGACAGGAGTTGCGGTGGCGCGCACGAACTCGTCTCGGCAGGCGAAACGAGCATGACGAGATGACGCGGGAACGAACCACGCTGCGCCTGGAGGGCCGATGAGCGTCGGAGCGCCGGGCCTGCTCGCGCAGGAGGACCGGGTCGAGCGCGCCTTCGAGACCGCGCTTCCGCGCTCGCCGTGGCAGCTCTTCCGGGCTCGCCTGCGCGCGGACAAGGTCGCGCTCGCGGCGCTCGGGACGATCGTCGCGCTCGTGCTGATCGCGATCTTCGCGCCGCTCGTCGTCAAGCTCGCCGGCGCGCCCGGCCCGAACGTGCAGGACCGCAGCGCGGTCGATGCGTTCGGCACGCCGCTCGGGCCCAGCTCGGGTCACATCTTCGGCGTCGACCCGCTCGGGCGCGACGTCTTCTCGCGCACCGTCTACGGCGCGCGCGTGTCGCTGCTCGTCGGGATCGTCGGCACCGGGGTCGCCGTGCTGCTCGGCGTGACGGTCGGCCTGCTCGCCGGCTACTACCGCGGCTGGGTCGACACGCTGCTCTCGCGCCTCGTCGACGTCGTCCTGTCGTTTCCGGTGCTGCTGCTCGGCATCGGCATCGCGTCCGCCTGCTCGCTCGGCAACGGGTGCGTCGCGGGCGCGGTCACGCCCGGCGTCCGGACCGTGATCCTGGTCGTCGCGCTCGTCAGCTGGACCTCGATCGCACGGATCGTGCGCGGGCAGGTGCTGTCGCTGCGCGAGCGCGAGTTCGTCGTCGCGGCGCGCTCGCTGGGCGCCTCGAATCGCCGCATCGTGCTGCGCGAGATCCTCCCAAACCTCACCGCACCGATCATTGTCTACTCAAGTCTGCTGCTCCCGCAGACGATCTTGCTCGAGGCGGCCCTCTCGTTCCTCGGCGTCGGCGTCGCTCCGCCGACCGCGAGCTGGGGCTGGATGCTCGCCGATGCAGCCGACAACTTCGACACGCAGTGGTGGTACATGGTCTTTCCCGGCGCAGCGCTCCTGCTTACCGTGCTTGCCTTCAACTTGCTGGGTGACGGCTTGCGTGACGCACTCGACCCGAGAACTGAACGGTGAACCCCGAAGTGACTCCCCCGTCTCACCTCCCGAAAGGACCCCTTATGCGCCGATCCGCCAACCGCGCGCTTTCCCTTGTCTCGCTCTGCATTGCCGCCGCGATCGCGCTGAGCGCGTGCGGTTCGAGCACCACCACGGGGGGAACGGGCGCGTCGGCGGACAATGGGGCCGGCGGCCATCGTGGAGGCTCGCTCACCGTCCTCACCAGTCAGGACATGGCGAGCCTCGACCCGGGGATCACCTATGCGAGCCTCGACCTGAACGTACTCGCCGCGACCGAGCGCACGCTCTACACCTACGCGCCGAACGACCCGTCGAACATCGCGCCCGACCTCGCCGCCGGGCCTCCGCAGATATCGCCTGACGGCAGGACGCTCACGGTGAAGATCCGCAGCGGCGTGCGGTTCGGTCCGCCGGTGAACCGCGAGGTGACGTCGAGAGACGTTGCGTACGCGATCGAGCGCGGCTTCAACCCGCACGTCGCCAACCCGTACGCGAGCACCTACTACGGAGATATCGTCGGGGCGGACAGAGCCACAGGTGGCCCGATCCCCGGCATCCAGACGCCCGACGACCACACGATCGTCTTCAAGCTCACGCGCCCGACCGCCTCCCTGCTGGCGCAGGCAACCGTGCTGCCGCTCGATGCGCCGGTCCCGCCGGAGTACGCGAAGCCGTTCGATGCGAAGGCGCCGTCGACCTACGCCAACAACGTCGTCTCGACCGGTCCGTACATGTACGCGGCGGACAGAGGCGGCAGAGTGCTCGGCACGGGCTACGTCCCCGGCCGCAGCGTCAGACTCGTGCGCAACCCGAGCTGGAGCGCGGGCGGCGACAAGCGCCCGGCCTACCTCAACGCGATCACGATCGAGATCGGCGGCTCGCCGACCGTCTCCGGTCGGCAGGTGCTCGCCGGCAGAGGCCTCGTGCTGGCCGACTCGCCGACGCCCGAGCTCGTCAAGCGCGCCTACCTGCACAACCGCAGCCAGATCTACTTCTCACCCGGCGCAGGGACGAACTACGCGGCGCTGAACACCGCGATCGCGCCGTTCGACGACGCCGATCTGCGCAAGGCCGTCGCCGCGGAGCTCGATCGCCAGCAGATGCGGACGGTGCGCGGCGGCGCGGTCGTCGGCGACAGCGGCTCGCACTTCCTCTACCCGGGCGTGCTCGGCTTCGAGCAGGCCGGCGGGCAGCAGGGGACGGGCGTCGACTTCCTCGCCAACCCGCAGGGCGACAGAGCGCTCGCGGCCAGATACATGAAGGCCGCCGGCTACCCGAGCGGCAAGTACACAGGCGGGCAGACCGTCCAGATCGTCGGCCTCGCGGGCGCTCCCGACAGCGACGACGCGCAGATCTTCCAGCAGGCGCTGCAGGACCTCGGCTTCAAGACGACGCTCAAGCTCGTCGACAGCACGGTCATGTACGCGCGCTTCTGCGGGCTGCCGAAGGCGAGAGTGCAGGCGTGCCCGAACGTCGGCTGGATCCGCGACTTCGCCGACCCGCAGACGGTCCTCGACGTCGCCTTCAACGGAAACGACATCTTCCCCGAGAACAACCCGAACTGGCCGCAGCTCAACGATCCCGCGATCAACAGAGCGATGGCGAGAGCCGAGCTGACGGTCGGCACCCAGCAGCGCGCGAACGCTTGGGGGACGATCGACAGAATGATCACCGCGACGGCGGCCGCGATCCCGTGGCTGTGGGACAGACAGCCGAACATCTTCGCGGCGAACGTGCGCTGCGTCCCGGAGCTGTGGAACCAGGGCCACTGCGACTTCGCGTACACGTCGCTGAAGTGATGGCGGTCCGGTAGGGAAGCAGGCGGCCGGGGGCGAATCAGAGGAGACCTTGGCCGCCTACATCCTCCGCCGCGTGCTGTGGGGCGTCGTGCTGCTCGTGCTCGTGAGCCTGCTCACGTTCGCGATCTTCTACGTGCTGCCGTCGGCCGACCCGGCGCAGCTGCGGGCCGGGCGCGACGCGTCGCCGGCGACGCTGCACCAGATCCGCGTCTCGCTCGGACTCGACAAGCCGCTGACGGTGCAGTACTGGACCTTTCTCAAGCACCTCGTCCTGCACGCCGACCTCGGCTACAGCTACTTCAGCGGCGCGTCGGTCGGCTCGCTGCTGCTCGATCGCCTGCCGGCGACGATCTCGCTCACGCTCGGTGCGGTCGTCATCTGGCTGCTCGCGGCGGTCCCGCTCGGCGTCGTCTCCGCGGTGCGGCGCGGCACGTGGGTCGACAAGCTGACGACCGGCGGCGCGCTGCTGGGCGTCTCGATGCCCGTCTACTGGCTCGGGCTCGTGGCGCTCTACCTGTTCGCGAACGACATCGGCAAGCTCCCGCTGCTGCCGGGCGCCGGCAGCTACGTGCCGTTCACGCACGACCCGTGGAAGTGGCTCACCTCGCTGATCCTGCCGTGGCTCGTGCTCGCCTCCACGTTCGCGGCCGTCTACGCGCGGCTGCTGCGCGGCAACATGATCGAGGTGCTGTCCGAGGACTACGTGCGCACGGCTCGGGCCAACGGGTTGAGCGAGCGGCGCGTCGTCTGGCGTCACGGCCTGCGCGCGGCGGTGACGCCGTTGGTGACGCTCGCCGGGCTCGACGTCGGCCTGCTGCTCGGCGGCGCGGTCCTGACCGAGACGGTGTTCGGGATCCCCGGCATCGGCCGCCTCAACTACGACGCGATCACGCACGCCGACTATCCGCTGATCCAGGGGACGGTGCTGCTGGCGGCGATCTTCGTGATCGTGGCGAACATCCTGGTGGACGTCGCCTACGCGTACCTCGACCCACGGGTGCGCGAGACGTGAGCGCGCTCCTGCGCGTCGAGGACCTGCATGTCGCGTTCGACACGCGCGACGGGACCGTGCAGGCGGTCGACGGCGTCTCGTTCGCGGTCGCGCCGGGCCGCACGCTCGGGATCGTCGGCGAGTCCGGCTCCGGCAAGACGGTCGCCGCGACGAGCGCGATGGGGCTGGTGCGCGGCCCGCGCGTGCGGACGTCGGGGCGCGTGCTGCTCGACGGCGAGGACGTGCTGGAGGCGTCCGCGGAGCGCCTGCGTGGCCTGCGCGGCGCGACGATCGCGATGGTCTTCCAGGACCCGCTGTCGGCGCTGCACCCGCTGATCCGCGTCGGCGACCAGATCTCCGAGGCGCTGCGGGCGCACGCGGGCGCACGGGGCCTCTCGCGCGCGGCGGCCCGCGCCCGCGCGATCGAGCTGCTCGACCAGGTCGCGATCCAGGACCCCCGGAGGCGCGTCGACGCCTACCCGCATGAACTGTCGGGCGGGATGCGCCAGCGCGCGCTGATCGCGATGGCGATCGCGAACGAGCCGCGCGTGCTGATCGCCGACGAGCCGACGACCGCGCTCGACGTGACCGTCCAGCGGCAGATCCTCGCGCTGCTGCGCCGTCTGCGCGACGAGCTGGGAATGGCGATGGTCCTGATCACGCACGACCTCGGCGTCGTCGCCGAGACCGCCGACGAGGTCGCCGTGATGTACGCCGGCCGGATCGTCGAGCAGGCGCCCGCGGCCGAGCTGTTCGCCACGCCGCAGCATCCGTACACGTGGGGACTGCTGCGCGCGATGCCGCGGCTCGACGCGCCCGCCGGATCCGCGCTCGTGCCGATCCCCGGCAAGCCGCCGTCGCTGATCGGTCCGCCGTCCGGCTGCCGCTTCCACCCGCGCTGCGCGTACGTGCGCGAGCGGCATCGACAGGTCGACCCGGAGTTGCAGCCCGTGAACGGCGCGCCGGAGCATCGCGTCGCATGCCTGCTGCCGGAGGCCGAGCGGCGGGCGCTGTGGGCTGGGCTGGCCGCGGAGTCGGTGCGATGAGCGCGCCGCTCGCGGAGGTCGAGCAGCTCGTCAAGCGCTTTCCCTTGACGCGCGGGGTCGTCTTGCGCCGGCGCGTCGGCGAGGTGGCGGCGGTCGACGACGTGACGCTCGCGGTGCACGAGGGCGAGTCGCTCGGGATCGTCGGCGAGACCGGCTCCGGCAAGTCGACGCTGGCGCGCATCCTGTTGAACCTGCTCGACCCGACGGGGGGCGTCGTGCGCTGGCGGGGCGAGGACGTCACCCGCGTCCGCGGTGCGCGGCTGCACGCGCTGCGGCGAGCGCGGCAGCTGGTCTTCCAGGACCCGGCCGGCTCCCTGAATCCGCGCAAGACGGTCGGCGCGGCCGTGGCGGATCCGTTCGCGATTCACGGGCTGCTGCCCGAGCGCGCGGAGCGCGCGCGTCGCGTCGCCGAGCTGCTCGAACAGGTCGGCTTGGGCGCGGCGGCGGCGAACCGGTATCCGCACGAGCTGTCGGGCGGCATGCGCCAGCGCGTCGGGATCGCGCGCGCGATCGCGCTCGGGCCGGAGCTGCTGGTCGCGGACGAGCCCGTCTCCGCGCTCGACGTCTCGATCCAGGCGCAGATCCTCACGCTGCTGCGCGACCTCCGCCGCGACCTCGGGCTGACGCTCGTGTTGATCGCCCACGACCTCGCCGTCGTGCGCCATATGTGCGACCGCGTCGCGGTGATGCGCGAGGGCCGGCTCGTCGAGGTCGCGCCGGTGGAGGAGCTGTACGCGGCGCCGAGAGCCGACTACACGCGCGAGCTGCTGGCGGCCGTGCCGCGCATCCCCGGTCCGGCTCCGAGCGGGCCGGCCCCGGAGCCGCCTCAGTCCTCGTCGTCGTCTTCGACGTAGAGCGACTCGCGCGCGAGCTCCTGCCCGCGCGCCGAGAACAGCTTCACGTCGAGGTAGTCGCCGCGATAGGCGTCCGGCGCCACGAGCGTGAAGCGCTCGTCCACCAGCGCGCACTGGTCGACCGCGAGGTCCGCCAGCTCCGCCGTCACGAGCGCGCCGTGCTCGACCATCGGCGTCCCCCAGATGAGCGTGACGTCGGCGCTTCTGCCCTGCTCCCCGCGCCAGCGGCCGATCACCTCCTCGTTGAGGTCGATCGTCCAGTCGGGGTTGTCGTCCGCAGTCTCGCTCGTGAAGTCGGCGCGCGCGACGAAGTGGTCGGGGGCGCCGTCCTCGCCCTCGGCGAACGAGACGAAGCCGAACAGCTCGAAGCCGGTCGTCGTGCGCGCGGTCGCCGGAACGTACGTGCGCCCGGCGTAGGTGCGATCGGGGAACCAGGCGATCTCGCCGGCCTCGCCCAGGTCCTCGCCGTCCGCGTCGATCTCGCCGGCGGCGGCGAGGAAGTGCCCGCGCAGCGTGCCCGCCCAGCGCCCATACGGCAGCGCATCCTGCGGCGGCTCCGCGGCGAAGCGGATCACGAAGCGGTCGGTCGGCGGCATCGCGGGCGGGAGACTATCGCCCACCCCGCGGCTGCCGTCTCCGCAGGCAGTGCCGTCAGGCTGCCGTCTGGCTCGGCTCGGGCACCGGGTGGCCTGTCTCCCGCAGCAACGCGATGTGCGCCGCGATCGCCTCGCGCGCGTTGCGCTCGGCCGCGTCGCGCGTCTCGCCGAAGGCGGTGCAGCCCGGAAGGTCGGGCACATACGCCCACCAGCCGTCGCGGCCCTGCTCGTAGATCGTGCGGTACTCGGTCATCGCAATGTTCTGATCCCGCTTGCTCGCCTGATCGAAGACAGCGTACCCACTGGAACCTGTTTCCCAGGCGGCATTTCGAGCGCTCGCCGTCACACTTCGACGAGCAACGTCACCGGCCCGTCGTTCACCAGCTCGACCTGCATGTGCGCGCCGAAGACGCCGCGTTGGGCGTCGAGCGCGTCGCAGACGCGTTCGTAGAGCGGCTCGGCCAAGCCGGGCGGGGCTGCCGCGACATAGCTGGGGCGGTTGCCCTTGCGGGCGTCGCCGTAGAGCGTGAACTGGCTGATGCAGAGGACCGCGCGGTCGGGGCCGAGCGGCTCGTTCATGCGGCCGTCCGCGTCGGGGAAGATCCGCAGCGCGCGCAGCTTCGCGGCGAGCTTGTCGGCGGCGGCCGGCGTGTCGTCGTGCGTGACGCCGAGCAGGACGAGCAGGCCGGGGCCGATCTCCCCGACGACCTCGCCGTCGACGCGCACGCTCGCGCGCGCGACGCGCTGGACGAGCGCCCGCACGGCGGCTACGCCTCGCGCAGCTCCGCCGCCGCGCGCTCGGGCGCGACGATGTTGAGGTGCAGGCCGGTTCCCAGCTCCAGCCCGGCCAGATGCGTCAGGCGCGGCAGCACGTCGATCCGCCAGCAGAACGCGTCGGCGCCGCGCGGCGCGGTGCGCACCCACAGGTTCAGCGGCGGGTTGGCGCCCAGACGCCGCGCCAGCCGCCCGAGCACGTCGTGCAGCAGCGCGGCGCCCGTCGGGCCGTCGTCCTCGAAGCGCGCGCGCGGCCGCCGCGGCGCGACCATCAGCTGGTAGGGCAGCCGCGACCCGTACGGCGCCAGCGCCACGGCCTCGTCGTCGATCGCGACGATCCGCTCTCGCCGGCGCACCTCCTCCTGCACGAGGTCGGCGAGCAGGTTCCCGCCCATCGTTCGCGTCGCGTAGGCGGAGAAGCGCTCCCGCTCGCGCGCGACCGCCGCCGGCACGAAGTCGAGCGCGTAGAGCTGCGCGTGCGTGTGCGGCAGCGACGCCCCCGCCTCCCGCCGCTCGTTGACGAGCACGTGCACGTACGCGGCGTCGGCATGCGCGCGCATCCGCTCGCGCCACACGTCCATCGCGACCCCCACCTGCGGCGCCGGCAGCTCGGCCAGCGCGCTCACCGACTGCGGCGCGTTCACGATCACCTCGTGCGCCCCGTGCGCGGGCAGCGCGGTGAAGAGGTCGGGCGCCGCGTCCGGCTCGGGCGGCTCGCCGCCCGAGCCCAGCGCGGGGTACAGGTTCGGCACGACGCGCACCTTCCAGCCCGGCGTGTCCGGACGGGCGGGTCCGTCTCCGTTCTCGCGCAGCGCGTAGACCTCCGGCGGCGTCATCTGCTCGTGCCCCTCCGCGAACGGATCCCCGGCGGGGTCGAGCGGCGGGCTTGGATCCGCCGACAGCCCCGCGTTCGGCCGGTTGGCCCGCTCGCCCGCGACGATCGCCCGCAGCCCGGTCAGCGGGTCGACCCGCACCTCGCTCACAGGCGCTTCTCCATCGCGACGTGCTCGATGCCCGCCTCGACGAACGTGCGGCCGCGCTCCTCGTAGCCGTCGGCGGCGTACAGCTCGCGCGCGTACGTCTGCGCGTGCAGCACGATCCGCTTCGCGCGGGCGGCCTTGGCCTCGTGGTCGGCCTCGCGCAGCAGCGCGCTCGCGATCCCCTGGCGACGGACGTCGGCCGCGACCGCGAGCCGGCTCAGCTGCACGGTGCGGTCGACGAACAGCAGCCGGCAGGTGCCGACCACGCGCCCGTCCCGCACCGCGACGAGATGGACCGCGTCCCCGTCGCGCCCGTCGATCTCCTCGTGCTTCGGCACGCCCTGCTCGACGCAGAAGACGCGGTGGCGCAGGTCCAGCAGCGCGTCGAGCTCGGCCGGCCCGCCGGCGCGGCGGATCTCGACGCTCACGCGGCCCTCGCGTAGCGCCTGATGTCCGCGGCGAGCGCGGCCTCGCTCGCGTACTGGCCCTGATGGACGAACGCCACGCTGCCGTCGGGCTTGTAGAAGACCGTCGTCGGCAGGCCGACGCGCACGCCGATCGCGTCCGCGATCGCGTAGTGCTGGTCCACGTAGCTGGGGTAGGGGACGTAGTGACCGCGCAGGAACGCACGCGCTCTGTCCGTCGGGTCCTCGACATTGACGCCGAGGAACGCGACCTGTCTGCCGAGCCTCACCGACAGGCGCGCGAAGTACGGCATCTCCAGCCGGCACGGCGGGCACCACGATCCCCACGCGTTCACGACGACCGCCCGTCCTGTGAGCGTCGCCAGGCGTGCACGGTAGGCGGACAGCCCGCCGCCGAGCAGCTCCGACGCCTGGCGATGCAGCGCCGCGAGCGTGGCCGGCGATCCGGCCAGCTCGGTGCGCGCCTGCGCCGGTGTGGGGGAGCTGACGTGCGGCTCCTGCGATCCGCACCCGCTCGTCGCCACGGCAGCAGTCGCGAGAACGGCGCATGCGCGGGCTGCGGCGAAGGTGGCGCGCATGAGCCGAAGCTTGGCAGATCGCGCGATTCCCCCGTTCTATCTGATTCAATGTGGCTATCCTCCTGTGTTGGACGGGGAAACGCTGGTGAGAGTTCTCCCCATGCCCGGCGAGCGCCGGACCTCCTGAGCCGCTCAACTGCTGCACCGCGGCTCCTCATCGCAGAGGCCACGTCCACGCACAGGGAACCCCTGCTAGCCGTCTATGGCTGATCCAACGCCCCTTCCAGATGCTGGCGCGCTCAGACGCGCGGAGCGCTTCACACGCGAGCGCTTCGTCCACGAGGGCGAGCTGCCGGAGGACGCGCTCGCGTCCGGCAGCGCTCGCCGGCGCGCGCTCGACGCCGCGCTCGCCGAGCTCGACGCCGGCCTGAGCGTCCCGTCGGTCGCATGGCGGCGGGAGTACTCGCTGCTGCTCGGGCTCGAGCGGCTGCTCAGCGAGGACGAGCCGCGGCTCGCCGACGACACGCTGCTCAACCCGCATCAGGTCGACGCGTTGTCGGGCACGCTGACCGCGCTGATGGCGGAGGTGCAGAGCCGGTCTGCGAACGGCACCGGCTCCAACGGGAACGGGCGCGTGCCCACGGAGGAGCCGGCCGAGCTCGCCTCGTCCGCGATCCCCGGCGAGGAGGCGTTCGACGAGGAAGAGGGCGAACCGGACGAGGAGCCGCAGGACTGGCAGGACGAGCCGAGCGATGACGACGACGACGTCCAGCTCGCCGAGCAGCCCGAGGACCCGAACGCCGCCAAGCGCTTCTGGTTCGAGCACGCGACCGGCGCCGGCAAGACCGTCGCCGCGCTCGGCTTCGTCGAGGCTTCGCGGACCGGCGGGATCCTGATCCTCACCCACCGCCGCAACCTCGTCGACCAGTTCCACGGTGAGCTGCGGGAGCGCGGCTACGGCAGACGCATCGCCGCTCCGCTGCTCGCCGGGCAGGACAGCGCCAATGGGCCGGTCACGGTCGAGACCTACCAGTGGTTCGTCCGCAACGCCGGCCAGGTCTCCGACGCGTACTCGATCGTCATCTGCGACGAGGCGCACACCGCGCTCGGCGAGAAGACGTCCGCCTCGATCCGCCGATGGGACGGGCCCGTCTTCATCGGCATGACCGCGACGGGCGCGCTGATCGCCCGCCACGTCACCGACCTGTTCCCGACGCAGACATCGCGCTTCGATCTCGCGCAGGCGGCGCGGCGCGGCGTGATCTCGCCGTTGCGGTGCATCCGGATACCGCCGGGGCCGGGGGTGCGGACGATCGCGAAGGTTCCTCTGCGGCGGGGCGAGGTGGACACCGAGTTCGACCAGGACCTGCTGGCCGAGCTGCTGGATCAGCTTCCGTTCAACCTCGCGATCGCCGACCTCTACAAGACGCGCTTCAACGGCGTGCCCGGCGTCGTCTACACCGCCGGCGTCCGGCACGCGTACAACGTCGCGCAGGCGTTCCGCGACGTGGGCCTGAGAGCCCAGGCGGTCTCCGGCGAGACGCCCAAGCGCGAGCTGGCACGCATCCTCGCCGAGTACGAGCGAAGCAGCATCGACGTCCTGATCAACGCCCAGCTCCTGGCCGAGGGCTGGAACAGCCCGCGCGCGACCGTCTGCATGCACCTCGCGCCGACCGCCTCGAAGCGCATCTACCAGCAGCGCGTCGGGCGCGTGACGCGCCGCCATCCGGGCAAGGAGGCGGGCATCGTCGTGGACTTCGTCCACCCCGCGACGACGCACGACGACCCGGTCGTGACGCTGCACTCGCTGCTCGACCGCGACGTCTACCGCGGCGGCGCGATCGTCGTCGGCCCGGTGCGCCGCGGTCGTGGCCGGCGCGTGCGGGTCGAGCGGCGCGTGCTGCCGGTGACGCCCGATCCGGATCGCCGCGCGGAGGTCTTCGAGCGCGAGCTGTGGCGGATCGCCGTCGAGCATCTCGACTACGGCGAGCAGCACGTGTGGGCGGCGCTGGCCGGCGCCCGCGTGGCGCCAAACGGCTGGCGGCGCGCGAAGGCGATGCTGCACTTCGACCGTCAGGGCGAGCTCAAGCGCCGCTTCCTGGTCACCGCCGTGCAGCGCAACCGCAACGCGCAGCTGCGCCTGCGGGCGTTGCAGGAAATCGCCGCCGCGCGGGACGCCGAGGCGTTCGACACGGCGGTCGACATCATGGCCGTATGGCCGCGCGACGAGCGGCGTGAGGGCGTGAAGATCATGCTGCAGGCGCTCGCCGAGAAGCGCATAGGCCGTAGGGATCAGGCCAATGCCTGGATATGGCGGATGGCCGAGTACACGCGTGAGGTGCACGAGGAGTACGCGGTGCAGCGCTGGCCGGAGACCAAGCGGCTGCTCGGCCTGCTCGTCAACTCCTCCGGCGGCGCGCATGCGCGCAACGCGCGGCGGCTCGTGCACGCGGCGCGCAGACAGGACAGGCGGCTCAGCGCCGCGCTGCTGGCGGCCGCGCTGGCGCATACGCCGGAGGCCGAGGAGGCGCTGCGCGGGGCGCGTACGCGGATGGCGCGCAAGCCGAGCGCGCTCGCGCGCGAGCTGTTGCGCAACTTCCCGAGAGGGCGTCGCGGGCGTGGCGCGCGCCGCCGCCGCAAGGGCGCGAAGGAGGGCGTCACCGAGGGCCTGGCCGTCGCGGGGGGCGCGCTGTCGGAGGACGAGCTGGAGCTGGACGACGAGCTGGACGACGACGACGGCCCCACGCCCGAGGTCGCCGAGGAGGCGTACGACGAGGCGCTCGACGACCATGATCTGGTCGAGGCGCCGCCGCTGCCGGCCGCGGAACGCGAAGACGTCGAAGAGGCCGTCGCCGAGGCGCTTGCGCACGACGCCGAGACGCCGCCGGAGCAGCCGGCACGCAGACGCGGCACGGCACGCAGACGCGCCCCCGCCGGCAACGGCGCCGGCGACGCCGCCGGCGCGCAGCAGGCACTCGAGCTGATGGCTGCCGACGACGCGCCGGTGACCAGAAGACGCGCGCCGCGCAGACGCAGACCCGCCGCCAGAGTCGAGTAGCTCAGCTCTGGGTCCCCAGGTGGACCTCGCCGGCGTCGAGCAGCAGTTCCTCGTCCGGGCCGCCGCCCGCCGGCCGCACGCGCAGCCGGCCGTCGTCGGCGACGCCGAGCGCGGTGCCGTGGCCGCCGCTCCATGCGATCTCCCGGCCGGCGAGCGCGTCGCGGGCGCGGTAGGCGTCCATCGCGGCGTCGGCGGGCGCCGAGAGCCACGCGTCGAGCCGTTCCAGCAGCGCGTCGAGGACGGGCTCGACATCGCCGGATGCGCGGCCGAGCGAGGTCGCGACGGCGCGCAGCTCGGGCGGGAGGTCCTCCTCTGCGACAGCGACGTTGATGCCGATCCCGAGCACGACCCAGCCCTCCTGCGGGCGGCCCTCGGCGAGGATCCCCGCGACCTTGCGACCGTCGAGCAGCACGTCGTTCGGCCACTTGATCGCGGTGGCGCGGCCTGCCCCGTCGAAGCGGTCCGCGACGTCCGCGACCGCCAGCGCCGCGAGCATCGGCAGCAGCCGCGGCGGCTCGCGCAGCACGAGCGAGCACGCGAGCGCGCGCCCCGCCGGCGTGACCCACGCGCGCCCCTGCCGTCCGTGCCCGGCGCTCTGCCCCGCCGCCGTCACGAGCGTCCCGTGCGGCGCCCCGCTCGCGGCGAGCCGCTGCGCCCGCACGTTCGTCGAGTCGACCTCGCGGAGGTGCAGGCGGGGGGTGCCGAGCTTCATCGATAGCCCTCCAGGGCGTAGGGGTTCATGAACTGGCGTCTCCAGAAGTAGGCGCGATCGACCGCAGAGAGCGCGGCGGCCTCGCACACCTCATTCCACTGCGTCTCGATCACTTGGAGCTGATGGTCGACGATCTCGCGCGCATCGCGCTCCGACAGCAGGTAGGCCGCGGCGCGCTCCACGCAGCCGGCCACCTGGCCCATGCGCCAGCCGTCGCGGCCGATCGCCATGATCTGCGCGGACTCGCCCCCGGTGCGCGGCTGCGGGCAGACGTCATACGCCGGCGTGAGCGCCAGCGCTCTGCCGTCCCAGAACGCGGCGTGGTTGCGCGGGTGGTCGTCCGTGTTCCCGGTGAGGACGTTGAAGACGATGCGCGCGAACAGCTCGCGCAGCGTGCGCGACGGATCCGTGAAGCGCTCGCGGATGGCGTCCGCGAGGTTCGCGTAGCTCGCGTAGCGGGCGGCGATCTCCGGCAGCCCCAGGATCGTGAGCGCTGAGACCATCTGCCGTCGCCGGCCGTCGCCTGGTCGGTCGAAGCGCTCGACCAGCAGCACGTCGCGACCGAGTGCCTGCGTCAGCTCGACTGCGGGCACGTTGAGGCCGGCGCGTCGCGCCAGCACCATCGCGAGAAACTCCCCCTTGACGACCGGATAGCTGTCGGTCGAGGAGCTGAACTTGGCGATCAGGCGGCGGTCCCCGCCGTCGTCTTGCAGCAGCGCCTTCGGGCGGGCACCGCCGATCGAGCTGCCGTGCAGCAGCGCCCGGTCGAGCGGGGGCGAGAGGGGAACCCCCTGCTCGACCTGCTCGGCGGCGCGCGCCAGCTCGTCGAGCGACGCGTGGTCGCCGGTGCGGGGCATGTACTCGGTCGACGAGGCTTGGAAGTCGAGTGCACCGATCCGGTCCGATCCCGATTCGAGCAGGTAGGTGAGCCGGTCCAGCGGCGCGGTGTCGAGCGCGCCGGCGCCGACCAGGCGGTTGAGGATCACACGCTGGCCCCACGCGTCGGGCCCGGCGTCGGCGATGCAGCCCGCGATGTCGCCCGCGAGCGGCGCGATTCGTCCGCGCTGGAGGGGAAGCTCCGGCAGGTAGAGCGGGATCGCGTCCGCGCGCGACAGGTAGCTGCGCCCGTAGGTGAAGGTGACGACATCGCCGCGCTGGTCGAGGCGCCCGGCGACGACCGGCGCGGTTGCATCCGGAAGCCAGACCCAGGCGAACGCGTGTCGCGGCTCAGAAGTCATCGTCGGGCTCGGCAGGCTTGCGCACGAGCTGCGGGAGCAGCGCAAGGCGGCCTTCGACCTGTGCGGCCTCCAGCCGCACCCGCGACCGGTCCTCGTCGAACAGGGGTACCCCCGCGAGCGCGGCCGCCTCGAGCGCGACGCCGAGCCCGACGCTCGGATCGCCGCGCTCGATCTTGCTCATCGTCGGCTGCGTGACCCCGACGCGCTCGGCCAGCTCTCGCAGCGTCCAACCGCGCTCGCGGCGTGCCAGCCGGACGCGTGCGCCGAGCAGGCTGGCAGCCTCCAAGGCGATAGGGGAGTACGTGCGTCCACGAGGCATGAGGAAAAGAATACTTTTCCTGAGCCCGCTTCAGTGAAAGTATTTTTTCATTTTCTGCTGGCGATGTCCGCTGTCAAGGCCGCGAGCAGGCCGTCGATGTCGTGGCGCTCGGCTTCGAGCGACGGCGCGAGCCCGTGGGCGCGCAGGGCATCGGACGTGACCGGGCCGATCGAGGCGAGGCGGGCGCGCGTGTCGAGCGTGCCGCCGGCGGCGCTCAGCAGGTTCGCGACGGTCGACGCAGATGTGAAGGTGACGTAGTCGGCTGCGCGGATCGCGTCGAGCTGCGCGGGCGCGAGCGGCTCCGCGACCGTCTCGTACAGCTCCAGCACGTCGACCTCGGCGCCGCGCGCGCGCAGCGCGTCGGGCAGCACGTCGCGCGCGACCTTCGCGCGGGCGATCAGCGCGCGCTCGACCGCCGCCTCGCCGAGCGCCTCCACGAGCGACTCGGCGACCGCGCGCTCCGGCATCACGTCCGCGATCACGCCGTGCGCGCGCAGCGCCCGCGCCGTCGCCGGGCCGATCGCCGCGACGCGCACGCCGTGCAGCGCGCGGGCGTCGCAGCCATTGTCGCCGAGACGCTCGAAGAAGAGGCGGACGCCGTTGGGCGAGGTGAAGCAGATCAGGTCGTAGCCGGAAGGGTTGCCGAGCGCACCGGCTCGCAGCGGTTCGCTCGCGGCGCCGGCGGTGAGCGTCGGCGGGTCGAGCGGGACGACTCTGATGACGGGCGTCTCGACCACCTCGGCCCCCAGCTCGCGCAGCCGCACCGCGAGGCCGCTCGCCTGCTCGCGCGCCCGCGTTACCGCGACCGTCTTGCCGTACAGCGGCCGCTCCTCGAACCAGCGCACGCCATCCTCGCGCAGCGCCGCCACGTCGCCGACCAGCGTGATCGACGGCGGGCGGATCTGCGCCTCGGCGGCCCGCTCGGCGATCGTCTCCAGCGTGGCGACGACGGTCCGCTGCCCCGGCAGCGTGCCGCGCTCGATCACCGCCGCCGGCTGGTCCGCCGGCCGGCCGCCGGCGATCAGCCGCTCGGCGATGCGCGGGAGCTGGCCGACGCCCATGTAGAAGACGAGCGTCCCCGGAAACGCCGCCAGCGCGGGCCAGTCGATCGCCGACTCCGGTTTGGCGGGATCTTCGTGGCCGGTCACGAGTGCGACGCCGCTCGCGCGGTCGCGGTGCGTGACCGGGATGCCGGCGTAGGCGGGGGCGGCGATGCCGGCGGTGATCCCGGGCACGACGGCGAACGGGATCCCCGCCGCGCGCAGCACGAGCGCCTCCTCGCCGCCGCGTCCGAACACGAACGGGTCGCCGCCCTTGAGCCGCACGACGCGCTTGCCGGCGCGAGCGTGCGCGACGAGCAGCGCGTCGATCTCGTCCTGCGGCATCTGCGGCCCGCGCCCCTCCTTGCCGACGTAGATCAACTCGGCGTCCGCGTGCGCGACCTGCTCCAGCAGGCCCGGCGGGATCAGCCGGTCGTAGAGGATCGTGTCCGCCTGCTCGATCGCGCGATACGCGCGGCGGGTCAGCAGGTCGAGGTCGCCGGGTCCGGCGCCGACGAGATGGACGAAGCCGGTCATGCGCGCGGGCTCCGGTAACGACGCGTGACGGCGGGCGGCGTGCGCGCGCTCACAGCCGCGTCCCCTCGGGCGTCGAGGCCGGCGGCGGCGCGCCGTCCGCAAGCGCCTCGCACGCCGCCAGCAGCTCATCGGCGCCCGCCGCGCGCATCCGCTCCGCCATCTCCACCCCGAGCGCCGCGGGCGAGGCGCCGAGCGGGTCCGTCAGCTCGTCGCGCAGCCACGCCGACCCGTCCGGCAGGCCCAGGAACGCGCGCAGCGTCATCGCGCCGTCGTTGGCGAGCGCGGCATGCGCGCCGAGCGGCGTGTTGCAGGACGCGCCGAGCGCGCGCGAGACGGCGCGCTCCGCCTCCAGGCACGCGCCGACGTGCGGGTCGTCGATCGCGCCGAGCGCCGCGCGCGTCGCCGTGTCCTCGGCGCGCGCCTCGACGACGAGCGTCCCTTGACCGGGCGCGGGCACGAGCTCGTCCAGCACCCAGCCGGCCTCGCCGCCGCGGCCGAGCCGTTCGAGGCCGGCCATCGCCAGCACGATCGCGTCCCACTCCCCGCCGGCCAGCTTGTGCAGCCGCGTGTCGACGTTGCCGTGCAGCGCGACCACGTTCAGGTCCGGCCGCAGCGCACGCAGCCCGGCCGCACGGCGCAGGCTGCTCGTGCCGACCCGCGCGCCGTCCGGCAGCTCCTCCAGCGACGACGCGCCGCACAGCGCGTCGCGCGGATCCACCCGTTCGGGGACGGCGGCGATCGCGAGCCCGTCCGGCAGCTCGACCGGCACGTCCTTCGCCGAATGCACGGCCGCGTCGATCTCGCCCGCCAGCAGCGCGGCCTCCAGCTCCTTCACCCAGCGCGACTTGTCGCCCAGCAGCACGCCCCGGTCGCCGCTCGTCGTCACCGTCACGACCTCGACGCCCGCATCCGCGCCGCCCAGCAGCTCGGCCACGAACCCCGCCTGCGCCAGCGCGAGGGCGCTCCCGCGCGAGCCGATCCGCATCAGGAAGCGTTGCCCGGCCGCCGCAGCGGCCGCACGTCCGCCAGCGGCTGCTCCGCGTCCACGCCGGAGACGCTCTCCTCCAGCCCGAACAGCTCGCGCACGACCTGCATCCGCAGGTGGACGCGCTCGTCGGTCATCTGCTTCATCCGCAGCGTCGGCTCGTGCAGCAGCCGGTTGACGATCGCCTGCGCGATCGCCTCGACGCGGTTGCGGTCGCGCTCGGACAGCGACTCCCAGCGACCGGCGTTCTCGCGCACGACCTGCTCGGCGATCGCGCGCCCGCGCTCGCGCAGCGCGCTCAGCGTCGGCAGCACCTCCAGCGAGCCCAGCCACTCGGCGAAGCGCTGGATCTCCTCCTCGACGATTCCCTCGGCGTGCGACGCCTCCGCCTGGCGCACCGCTCTGTTGCGCCGCACGACGGCCTGGAGGTCGTCGACGTCGTAGAGCGAGACGCTCGGCACGTCGCGCACGTCCGGCGCGACGTCGCGCGGGACCGCGAGGTCGAGGATCAGCAGCGGCCGGCCGCCGCGCGCCTCAATCACGGCGGCGAGCTCCTCGGCGCCGAGCAGCGCGTGCGGCGAGGACGTCGCGCACACGAGCGCGTCGGCGCGTGCGAGCTCCGCCGGCAGCTCGTCGAACGACATCGCCTGGCCGCCGTAGCGCTGCGCGAGCGAGACTGCGCGCTCGTGCCGGCGGTTCGCGACGAAGATCGCCTCGACGCCGTGCGCCGCCAGCGCCTTCGCGGCCAGCTCGCTCGTCTCGCCGGCGCCCAGGATCAGCACCTCGCGCCGTTCGAGCCCGGCGAGCTGCTCGGCCGCCAGTGCCGCCGCCACGGACGACACCGACATCCGCCGCTCGCCGATCCTCGTCTCGCTGCGCACGCGCTTGCCGGTCGCGAGCGCGGCGCGGAACAGGTGGTTCGTGAGCGGGCCGGTCGTCTGCGCCGCCAGCGCGTCCTCGTAGGCGTGCTTGACCTGCCCCTGCACCTCCGCCTCGCCGACGATCATCGACTCCAGCCCGGCCGTGACGCGGTAGAGGTGGCGCGCCGCGTCGCAGTTGCGCAGTGCGTAGATCGACGACGCCAGCTCGGTCGGGCGGATCCCCGCCTTGCGCGCGAGCATCCCCAGCACGGCCGTCTCGGCCTCGACCGGGTCGCTCGCGACGAGGTAGGTCTCGGTGCGGTTGCACGTCGAGATCGCGACCGCCTCCTGCACGCCCGCGACGCCCCGCACCTCGTGCAGGTAGCCGGCGACCTTGCCGGGCGTAAGCGCGAGCCGCTCGCGCACGGCGATCGGGGCGGTCTTGTGCGAGACGCCGACCGCGAGCACCTCGCTCATCGCGACGCGGCCTCCGCCTGCTTCGCCGCTTCGGCGCGCTCACGCGCCTCGACGGCGGTGTTCAGCTCGTTCAGCTCCCTGCTCATGCGCTGGAGGCGCACGGCCATGATCGCGACGTAGATCAGGACGATCGCGACGAAGACGACGAACGCGCCGGCGACGTACTTGCCTGCCTCGTGCAGCGGCAGCGCGGGCGCGGCGGCGAGCAGCGCGTTCATGAGGCGGCCTCCGCGGGATGGGAGCCCCGCCCGCCCCCGCGCGCCGGGCCCGCCGCGGGGCCGGAGGGCCGCTCCGGCGCGCCGAGCGCCGGCGCCGCGCTGCGCCCGAGCGGCGCGACCGCATCGCCGCCCAGCAGCCGCCGTCTGAGCGCGCGCAGCTGCCAGCGCGTCTGCTTGGCGGCGATCTCGTAGGAGACGAGCAGCGCGAACAGCAGGCCGATCGCCGTCAGCGCGCACACGAACACGAAGGCCATCGAGCCGGGCAGGCCGCCGTTGGCGGTGCCGAGCACGCGGGGGTGCACGAACGGCGAGGCCGCGCGCACCGCCGCGAAGTTCAGCGGCACGAACGCGCCGGCCATGATCGCGAAGACGGAGGCGTAGCGCGCCTGGCGCTCCGGGTCCTCGATCGAGAAACGCAGGGGCTGATACGTCGCAAACAGCAGAAACACGATCAGGAACGACACGAGGGTAGGCTCGTCCCACACCCACCAGTGGCCCCACGACGCCTTCGCCCAGATCGCGCCGGTCAGCAGGCCGACGATGTTGAAGATCAGCGCGATGTGGATCACGACGTACGAACGCAGGTCCCAGCGCCGGTCGCGCGTCTTCAGGTGCAGCGCGGCAAAGATCGCGCCGACGATGTAGGCGCACAAGGTCACGATCGCGACCGGCACGTGCACGTAGAAGATCTTCTGGATGAAGCCCTGGTCGGCGTCGAGCGGGGCGTAGAAGAAGACGAGCGCGAACGTGGCGGTCACGGCGGCGAAGGTGGCGAGCGACAGCGCTCGGAGCCCCTTCCCGTACATGCTGGTCAGTCCTCCAACAGGAAGTCGAACACGGCGTAGGCGAGCAGGCCGAAGACGAGATCATAGAGCGCGAGGATCGCCAGCCACTTGGTTGGGATCGAGCCGGCGCCGGACGCCGCCAGCAGCGGCGCCGCGCCGCGCGCCGCGGCGATCAGCGCCGGCACGAGCAGCGGCAGCGCGACGATCGGCACGATCAGGTCGCGCGCGCGCGTGCGGATCGCGAGCGCGGAGACGAGCGTGCCGACGAGCGCGAGCGCGCCGTCGAGCAGCGCGAGGATCAAGATGAGGCCCGGCAGCGCCGGCCACGGACTGGGCCCGAGCAGCAGCAGCGCGAACGCGGCGACCGTCACGACCTCGACGAGCGCGAGGAACAGGAACAGCGCCGCGGCCTTCGCGAGGAACAGCGCGGTGCGGTCGATCGGCGCGAGCATGACGCCGTCGAAGCCGCCCTCCTCCTGCTCGGAGACGAACAGGCGGTTGATGCCGAGGATCGCCGCGAACAGCAGCGTGACGGTGAGGACGCCGGCCGCGAGCTGGCCCGAGAGCGTGTCCCGCCCGAGCCCGAAGTGGAAGAGGACGAACGTCGTGACGCTGAACAGCAGCATCGCCGGAATCGCCTCGGGCGCGCGGCGCTCGAGCAGCAGGTCCTTGCGCAGGAGGGCCATCGAAGGGCGCATGTGTGGCGGCTCCCGGTCGCTCACCGGTACAGCTCCTCGATCGCGGCGTGTTCGATCCGCTCCGCCGGAGCGCTGAGCGCCACGCGCCCGTCGCGCAGCCCGAGCGCGTAGTCCGCCTCCGCCAGCCCGCCCGCGGGGTCGTGGCTCGTCACGACGCGCGTGCGGCCACTCGCGCGCCCGATCAGCGGCTCGATCAGCGCCGCCGCGGCCGGGTCGAGGTTCGCGCGCGGCTCGTCGAGCAGCAGCAGCGGCGGGTCGTGCAGCACCGCGCGGCAGACGGCGACGCGCTGGAGCAGGCCCTTCGACAGCGTCCGCACCGGGTCGTCGGCGCGGCCGCCGAGCCGCAGCCGCTCCAGCAGCTCCTCCACTCGCGCTTGCGCGACGCGGTGCAGCCGTGCGTGGAAGCGCAGGTTCTCGCGCGCCGACAGGTCGCGGTAGAGCAGTGCCTCATGCGCGAGCAGTCCGACGCGCCCGCGCACGTCCCACGCGCGGTCGGGCAGCGGGGAGCCGAGCACGCGCGCCTCGCCGGCGTGCGGGCGCAGCAATGTCGCGAGCACGCGCAGCAGCGTCGACTTGCCGGCGCCGTTGGGGCCGAAGACGACGAGCGTCGCGCCGGCCGGCACGTCGACCGTGACGTCGTCGAGCGCCCAGCGCTCGCCGTAGCGGCGTGCGAGGCCGCGCAGCTCAATGGCCGGCGTCGCGTCCACCTGCGCGCTGGAGCGTCGCGACGACGTGAGGAAGCGTCGGTGCGAGCACCGGGAAGAGCTGGGCGATCGCCTTCGGGCTGCCCGGCAGGTTGACGATCAGCGTGCGCCCGCAGGTCCCCGCAACGCCGCGCGAGAGGATCCCCATCGGCGTGTGCTTGAGCGACTCGGCACGCAGCGCCTCCGCGAAGCCCGGCGCGTCGCGCTCGATCACCGCGCGGGTGGCCTCGGGCGTGACGTCGTCGGGCGTGAGGCCGGTGCCGCCGGTCGTGAAGACGAGCGGGATCCCCCTGCGCACGTAGCCGCGCAGCGCCGGCTCGATCGTGCCCTTGTCGTCGCCGACGAGGTCGCGCGCGACGACCTCGCAGCCGGCCGCCGCCGCAAGCCGCGCGAGCAGCTCGCCCGACGCGTCCTCGCCCTCCCCGCGCGCGAGCGTCGTGGAGATCGTCAGCACCGCCGTCTGCACGGGGGCGAGCTTAGAGCCTGGGATGCCGGTGCACTCCGGCGAGATCCAATGCGAAGGCTGTAGACGGCGCCTACGTCGCGACAGCGGCCTCGCTTCGCGCGCTGCCGCGCGTTCCGATGTCGGAGGAGGTCGTCGAGCGGGCGCTCGAGGTGCAGTGGGTCGTGCCGCGCGGCGTCGACTGAGCGCGTCTACTCGGCGACGGTCGTCGTGACCGTCGCCGACAGCGCGGGCGGCTGCGCGAGCGTCTGGAAGACGACGCAGTAGCGCTCGGTCAGGCGCAGCAGCGTCGCGAGCTGCTCCTCGTCGGCGTCGGCATCGAGCGCGAAGGAGAGGCGGATCGCGGAGAAGCCGACGGGCGCGTCCTTCGCGACGCCGAGCGTGCCGCGGAAGTCGAGCTCGCCCTCGGCGCGGACCGTGCCGCCGCGCACCGGGATCTCCAGCGAGGTCGCGACAGCGCGCAGGGTGACGCCCGCGCACGCGACGAGCGCCTCCAGCAGCATGTCGCCCGAGCACAGCAGCGAGCCGTCGCCGCCCGATGCCGGGTGCAGCCCGGCCTCGGCAAGCGCCCGACCGGTCTGCACCGAGCACGAGACGCCCTCGCCGAGCGTACCGCTCGCGCTCAGCGTGACCCGCGCGGCGGCCGGCTGCTCGCGGTAGCGCTCCTTCAACGGCGCCTGCACGGCGCGCAGCCCGTCGCGATCCATGCGGCGAAGCGTACGGCGTGGACGCGAGGCGTGGGCGCGGGGCGAGCGGGCTACGGCTCGCGGCGCCAGTCACCCGAGCGCCCGCCGGACTTCTCCAGCAGCGCGACCTGCTCGATCGTCACGCCCCGCTCCAGCCCCTTGACCATGTCGTAGACCGTCAGCGCGGCGACGGATGCTGCCGTCAGCGCCTCCATCTCGACGCCCGTCTGGGCGCTCGTGCGCGCCTCGGCGAGCAACGTCACCGCGCCCGCCTCGGCGTCGACCTCGGCGCTCACGTCGACGGACGACAGCGGCAGCTGGTGGCACAGCGGGATCAGCTCCCATGTGCGCTTGGCAGCCAGGATCCCCGCGGTGCGCGCGGGCCCGAGCACGTCGCCCTTCGGCACGTCGCCGTCGCGCACGGCGGCGGCGGTTGCGGCGGACATCCGCACGACCGCGCGTGCGAGCGCGCGGCGGGCGGTGACGTCCTTGCCGCCGACGTCGACCATCCGCGCGTGCCCGGCCTCGTCGAGATGCGTCAGCTCGCCCATCGCGAGGAGTCTCGCACGCGGTGCAGGCGATCCCCCTGCTCAGGCGCCGCCGATCAGGATCGAGTGCAGCACGCCGAACACGTCTGTCCGGCCAGCGGCGACGACCCCACCACCTCCCGTCACCGCGGTCCACGTCATCGTGAATTCGAGCCGCTCCCGCGGCCTCGCCGGCGGATTGAGCCGGCCTGCCAGCATCAGGACGCGCGGCGTGAGCCGGCCGCCTTCTTCTTGCCTCCCGGCCACGGTCCGCAGCAGGTCGAACTGGAACTGCCTCGTCGCCACGGGGATGCCGGGTGCGCTCGCGCGGAAGATCGCCAGCTCGACGTCTCCCTCGCTGGAGGCGTAGCAGGGCGTGAACGGGACCGCGGACACGAGCGTGTTCACGAGCACGGACATGTTGAAGACGGCAATCACCATCCTGCAGGTGTCGGGAACGAGGAATCCCGCCGCGAGCGTCGCGCTCGCATGCACGTCGATGCCGCCGAACGCGAAGCTCACAAGCGCGCCGAAGCTGCCGTCTGGTTGTGCGAACGCTTCCGGGCTGGGCGCCGCCCGCGCGGCGAACGGCGGAGCAAGGGTCGTCGGGCCGAACATCGCTCATCCTCTCCCCGGCGAGTCCGCGTTCCGCGGCTGCTCCGCGTGCCCCGCCAGCGCGGCATCCACCGCGGCGGGATCGACTCCCGAGACCGCGAGCGCCCGCAGCATCGCCGGCAGGTACTGCGCCCATGCGCCGTGGCCGAGCGGTCCTGCCGCGGCGAGGTGTCGCTCGCGCAGCGCCTGCTCGTCCGCCGGCAGTCCCAGCTCTTCGAGGATGCCCGGCAGGACGTCGTGGAACGGCCGCAGCAGCTCGGCCAGCTCCGCATGCGCCGCACGGCGGCGCTCCGCGATGCGCTTCGCGTGCTCCTCGGCACGCTGCTGCGCAGCGTCCAGCGTCTCTGCGCTCACCAGCTCGGCGCCGGCAGCGAGCACCGGTCCGTTCATTCCCCCACCCCCGCGGTCGCCCTTCGGACCACTTTACGGTCTCAAGGTGCGCCGGACAAGCGTCTGCCCGGAAAGTCGCTCAGGCTGGCGCCTGCGACCGCTGCGCGGCGGCGATCAGGTCGAGCACGGCTTGGTCGTCGCCGGCGCGCAGCAGCTCGATCGGGTCCGGCGAGCCGTTGACGATCGACTCGAAGAACTCCTTGCGGTCCTGGTAGGTGGGGAGCGTCGCCTTCGCCCACCCGCGCGCGTCGTTGAGCATCACCGCGAGGCGCGCGTAGTCCTCGCCGAACAGCTCGCCGACCTCGCGCTTCATGCGCTTGGCGAGCGCGGGCGAGGCGCCGGCGGTCGAGATCGCGATCGCGAGCGGACCGGTGCGCACGATCGCCGGCAGGATGAAGTTGCACAGCGGTGGCACGTCGACGACGTTGACCAGCATCGCGCGCCGCTCGGAGTCCTCGTAGACCGCGATGTTGACCTCGGAGTCGCTCGTCGCCGCGATGGCGAGAAAGGCGCCTTCGAGGTCGGCCGGCTCGTAGGCGCGCGCACGCCAGGCGATCGAGCCCTCGTCGGCGAGCCGCCGCAGCTCCGGGGCCAGCTCCGGTGCGACCACCGTCACGTCGCCGTCGCAAGCGAGCAGCCCCTCGACCTTCTCCAAGCCGACGTCGCCGCCGCCGACGACGAGGCAGCGCCGACCCTTCAGCTTCAGGCAGGCGATGTAGAAGGGCGTGTCGAGCATGTCGCGCACGCACGACTGGTCGCAGATCCCCTTGCGGAGCTGGCAGACGCACTCCTTGCCGCTATAGGCCTGGGCGGGCATCGCTCGACAGGGTATACGCCGACTGCCGTCGCTGACTGGCTGCACAGCCAGCTACCCTGGGTCGTATGGCGAGCATCGCGGGGATCTACTCGGACGACGCGATCATCCGCCGCGTCTACCGCGAGCAGGTGATGGCGCTCGCGGGACCGCGCGCGCTGCTGATGCAGGCGGCGCACCCCGTCGCCTGGGCCGGCTTCTTCGCGCAGACCGCCGCGAAGGACGAGCCGTACGAGCGGCTCCACCGCACGGCGCAGATCGTCGACCTCGTGGTCTTCGGCCCGCGCGCCGAGGCCGAGCGCGCGACGCGGCGCGTGCGCGCGATGCACCGGCGCGTGCGCGGCCAGCTGCTCGAGCCGGCCGGCCGCTTCCCCGCCGGCACGCCCTACGCGGCCGACGACCCCGAGCTGCTGCTGTGGATCCTCGCGACGCTCGTCGACTCCGGCCTGATCGTCTACCAGCGCTACGTGCGCCGGCTGTCGCTCGACGAGCGCGAGGCGCTGTGGCAGGACTACCGCACCTTCGGGCTCCTCTTCGGCGTGCCCGACGCGACGCTGCCCGAGTCGTACACGGCGTTCCGCCGCTACATGCGTCGCATGCTCGACGGCGAGGACCTGCACGTCACCGACGAGGCGCGGCGGACGGCGCGTCGGATCGTGATGCGACCGCCGGTGCCGGTCGCGGCGCGCCCGCTCGTCGAGCTGGCGAACTTCGTCACGGTCGGGCTGCTGCCGTCGCGCATCCGCGCGCAGTACGGCTTCTCGTGGGATCCGGCGCGCGGGCTGGCGCTGTTCGGGTACACCGAGTACGCGCGCCGGCTGCTCGTCCCCTTCCTGCCCGGCCGCCTGCGCTACAACGACCGCCGGCACCTGCGTCAGGGCTCGCGCCCGCGCGCGCGGCGGATCTCGGCGAGCCGCGCGGCGAGCGCCGCCTCCGCCTCGTCGGGCGTGTAGAAGCGCACGCCGGTTGCGCCGGGTGGCGCAACCTCTTGCTCGTTGACGTGACCGGGGTGCCCGTGCGGACTGTCGTAGCCGTGGCCGCGGCCGCCCGAGCGCAACTCCACAGGCGGCGGCTCGGCGCCGTGCTCGCGCACGAACGCGCGCGCTGCGCCGATCGCGCGCTTGGCGCCGTCGGACTTCGGCGCCAGCGACAGGTAGACGGCGGCCTGCGCGAGCGGGAACTGCGCCTCCGGCAACCCGACGCGGTCGACGGCGGCGGCCGCGGCGGTCGCGACCACGAGCGCCTGCGGGTCGGCGTTGCCGACGTCCTCGCTCGCGAGGATCACCATCCGCCGGGCGATGAAGCGCGGGTCCTCGCCGCCCTCCAGCATCACCGCGAGGTAGTAGAGCGAGGCGTCGGGATCCGAGGCGCGCGTCGCCTTGATCCAGGCCGAGATCGTGTCGTAGTGGCGGTCGTCAGCGCGGTCGTAGTGGAGGATCCGCCGCTGCAGGGCGTCCTCCGCGTGCGCCTGCGTCACGACGCCGTCGGGCGCCGTTCTGCACGCCAGCTCCAGTGCTGCCAGCGCGGTGCGCGCGTCGCCGCCGGCGCGCGCTGCCAGCAGCTCGACCGCGTCGTCGTCCACGCGCACGTCATCGCACTCGCCGCGCTCCAGCGCGCGCCGCAGCAACGTCGTCACGTGCGCGTCGGTCAGCTCCGCCAGCTCGTACTGGCGCGTGCGCGACAACAGAGCGCCGTTCACCTCGAACGACGGGTTCTCCGTCGTCGCGCCGATCAGCGTCACGAGCCCCTCCTCGACGGCGGGCAGCAGCGCGTCCTGCTGCGCCTTGTTGAAGCGGTGGATCTCGTCGAGGAAGAAGATCGTCGCGCGGCCACCGCGCCGGCGCTCCTCGGCCCGTCTCATAACCTCGCGGACCTCGGCTCTCCCCGCCTGCACCGCGCTCAGCTCCTCGAACGCGGCGTCGGCGCTCGCCGCGACGATCCGCGCGAGCGTCGTCTTCCCCGACCCCGGCGGGCCGTGCAGGATCATCGAATGCGGCCGCCCCTGCTCGATCGCGGTGCGCAACGCCGAGCCGGGCGCGAGCAGATGCTCCTGCCCGACGAACTCGGCGAGGTCGCGCGGCCGCATGCGCGCGGCCAAAGGCGCGTCCGCAGGTACGGCCGCGGTCGGGGGAGGGTCCGCATCGAACAGCGAGTCCACACGCTGAGTCTGCCGCAGCCGGCGGCCGGCGCGCGTGCGCTGGCGTAGCATCACCACGCCGATGAGCCACGATCTCCAACAGGCGACGACAGCGCTGCTCCAGCAGCTGATCCGCTTCGACACCGTCAACCCGCCGGGCAACGAGCGGCTGCTGCAGGAGCTGCTGCTCGGCGAGCTGACGGGCGCGGGCTTCGACTGCGAGCTGCTCGGCGCGACCCCCGAGCGGCCGAACCTGGTCGCGCGCCTCCGAGGTGCCGCCGACGGCCCGACGCTGTGCCTGCTCGGCCACGTCGACACGGTGCTCGCCAACCCCGACGAGTGGACGCACGGGCCGTGGTCCGGGGACGTGGCGGACGGCTTCGTGTGGGGGCGCGGCGCGCTCGACATGAAGTCTCAGGTCGCGGCGGAGGTGGCGGCCGCGATCGCGCTCGCGCGCGAGGGCTGGCGCCCGGCCCGCGGGGAGCTGCTGATCTGCACGGTCGTCGACGAGGAGACCGGCGGCGAGCTGGGCGCGCAGTGGATCACCGAGACCCATCCGGAAAAGGTCCGCTGCGACTACCTGATCAACGAGGGCGGGGGCGGCGTGTTCGAGTACGGCGGCGGACGTCGCTACGGCGTCTGCTGCGCGGAGAAGGGCGTCTTCCGCTTCAAGCTGGTGACCGACGGCGTCGCCGGCCACGCGTCGATGCCGCGCATGGGGGACAACGCGCTGCTGAAGCTCGGCCCGCTGCTCGCGCGGCTGGGCGCGCGTCAGCCGGCGTATGCGGTCACCGACGTGCCGGCCGCGTTCCTGCGCGGGCTCGGCGAGGACCCGGCAGACCCCGCTGGCGCGGTCGCGCGAATCGCCACCGCCGAGCCCCGCCTCGCGACGATGTTCGAGCCGATGCTCGGCGTCACGTTCACGCCGACGTGCGCGGCCGCCTCGCAGAAGGTCAACGTGATCCCGAGCCGCGCCGAGATCCACGTCGACTGCCGCGTTCCGCCCGGCCTCGGCGAGGAGGAGGTGCGCCGCGCGATCGGCGAGGTCCTCGGCGGCGACGGGTTCGGAGTCGAGTTCACCGAGCGCGTCGTCGGCAACGGCTCGCCGTCCGACTCGCCGCTGCGCGAGGCGCTCGACGCCTGGATCGCCGCGAACGACCCGGGCGCGAGCACGGTGCCGGTGATCCTCCCGGGCTTCACCGACTCGCGCTGGTTCCGCACGGCGTTCCCGGACTGCGTCGCGTACGGCTTCTTCCCGCACAAGCACCAGCCGCTGCTGGAGGCCGCGCCGCTCGTGCACGGCGCCGACGAGCGCATCGACGTGCGCGACCTCGGCTTCGCCGCGCGTTTCTACGCGAACATGGCGCGCACGCTCCTGGGGTGACCGCCCCCGGTCCAGGCGGGTCGAGTGATGGAGCGCGCCTGCCGATGAGGAGCGTGTGACCGTCCTCGCGTCGTTCCTCGGCTCCTACGACTTCTCGTCCTGGGCGCAGACGTGGCTGCCGATCGTCTTCATGGGGCTGCTGGTCGTCGGCCTGTTCGCGGCTCTGCGCCACATGCCGCGCACGAAGCCCCAGCAGATCAAGCCGGAGCGGTCGCCCCAGATCGGGTGGGACGAGATCGCGGGCGTCGACGAGGCGAAGGAGGAGCTGCGCGAGGTCGTCGAGTTCCTGCGCGACCCGAAGCGCTTCAAGCGGCTCGGGGCGAGCGTGCCGCGCGGCATCCTGCTGCACGGCCCGCCCGGCACCGGCAAGACGCTGCTTGCGAAGGCCGTCGCGCATGAGTCGGGCGCGAACTTCTTCGCGCAGTCGGCGGCGTCGTTCGTCGAGATGTTCGCCGGCCTCGGCGCGGCGCGCATCCGGCGGCTGTTCAGGATCGCCCGGAAGAAGGCGCCCGCGATCGTCTTCATCGACGAGCTGGACGCGGTCGGCGGCCGTCGCGGGTTCGACATCTCCTCCGAGAAGGACCAGACGCTCAACCAGCTGCTGGTCGAGCTGGACGGCTTCGACGCACGCCGCGAGGTCGTCGTGATCGCCGCCTCCAACCTGCTGGAGAAGCTCGACCCGGCGCTGCTGCGGCCGGGCCGCTTCGACCGCCAGATCTTCGTCGCGCCGCCCGACCGCCGCGGGCGTGAGCGGATCCTCGACGTCCACACGCGCGGCAAGCCGCTCGCGCCGAGCGTCGACCTCGACGTGATCGCGCGTCAGACCAGCGGTCTCGCCGGCGCCGACCTCGCCAACATCTGCAACGAGGCGGCGATCTTCGCCGCCCGCCGCGACGTCGAGCAGATCGGCGCACAGGATTTCGACGCCGCGCTCGAGCGGGTCGTCGCGGGCATGCAGGCGCGTCGCGGTCTCGGCGAGCGCGAGAAGCGGATCGTCGCCTACCACGAGGCCGGCCACGCGCTGTGCGCCGAGCTGCTGCCGGCCGTGGATCGCGTCCATCGCATCTCGATCGTCCCGCGCGGGCGCGCGCTCGGGTACACGCTCAACCTGCCGGAGGAGGACCGCTACCTCAAGACGCGCGACGAGCTGGTCGACCAGATGACGATGCTGCTCGGCGGCCGCGCCGCGGAGCAGCTCGTGTTCGGCTCGGTCACGACCGGCGCCGCCGGCGACTACGAGGCCGTCACGTCGCTCGCCGCCGCGATGGTGGACGAGTACGCGATGGGCACGCGCGTGAAGCTGCGGCGGGCGGACAACGGCATCCCGGCCGCCGAGGCGACCCTGCGCCTGCGCGACGAGGAGCAGCACGACCTCGCCGACCGCGCCTACCGCCGGGCGCTCGGCCTGCTGAAGGAGCACCGCCGCTGGCTCGACGCGCTCGCCGACGCGCTGCTGGAGTCCGAGGTGCTCGAGCGCGCGGACATCGACCGCGTGTTGGCTATGCTGCCGGCCGCATGCTCGGACGGATCGACCACATCGGCGTCGCGGTCGACGACCTCGACATCGCGCTGACGCTCTACGCGGACACGCTGAAGATGGAGGTCGTGCACCGCGAGACGGTGACCGAGCAGGGCGTCGAGGCGATCCTGCTCGACGTCGGCGAGAACCACGTCGAGCTGCTCGCGCCGCTCGGCCCCGACACGCCCGTCGGCAAGTTCCTCGCGAAGAAGGGCCCCGGCCTGCATCACGTCGCCTACCACGTGTCCGACGTCGAGGCGACGCTTGCCGCGCTGAAGGCGGCCGGCGTACGCCTGATCGACGAGACACCGCGCGTCGGGATCCGCAACTCGCGCGTCGCGTTCGTCCACCCCGCCTCGACCGGCGGCGTCCTGACCGAGATCGTCCAACCCGCGGAGGACCAGCACTGATGGCCGACGTCAAGCAGCGCATCAGCATCGGCTTCCACGGCCAGACGCTCGCCGCGCGCGTCGCGCCCGATCAGCTCGGGTCGTTGCGCAAGGCGCTCGAGAAGAGCCGCGAGGGGTGGCACGAGCTGGAAGCCGAGGACGGCACGGTCCTGCTCGACCTCGCGAAGGTCGTGTTCGTCCAGGTCGACGCCGGCGAGCAGCGCGTCGGCTTCGGCGCCTGACGCCGAGGCGCGCGCCGCGATGGCGAGGACGCGCGCGCGACCGCGCGAGGCGGTCGCCTCATCCCTGCTCGCGCTCGACGTCGCCGGGCTGCGCCTCGCGCGCACGCTCGGCCACGCTCCGCCCGTCGAGCGGGCCGTGCGCACGTACTCGGCGCTCGGCCAGCACGGAGTCGGGTGGCTCGCGCTCGGCGTGGGGGGCGCGGCGCTGGACGCTTCGCACCGCTCGCGTTGGCGCCGCGCCACGCTCACGGTCGCGGCGGCCTACGGCGCGAATCAGGCGATCAAGCTCGCGGTGCGCCGGCGCCGGCCGAAGCTGCCCGACCTGCCGCCGCTGATCGACACGCCGACGCAGCTCTCGTTCCCCAGCGCGCACGCGGCGACCTCGTTCGCGGCGGCGCACGCGTTCGCGAGCCTGCTGCCGGGTGCGCCGCTGCGCGCGGCAGCGGTCGCGATGGCCGGCTCGCGGCTCTATCTCGGCGTCCACTACCCGTCGGATATCGTCGCCGGCGTGCTGCTGGGCGCGACCATCGGGCGAATCATGAGAAAACCCACCGTCCACCCCCCTACCTGCCCATGAAGGTCGGCATCGTCGGGATGCCGAACGCCGGCAAGTCGTCGCTGTTCAACGCGCTCACGCGCGCCGGCGCCGAGGCGGCGAACTACCCGTTCACGACGATCGAGCCGAACGTCGCGATCGTGCCGGTCGCCGACGAGCGGCTTGAGCGGCTGGCGGAGGTCCTGAGGGCCAGCGAGGTCGTGCACGACACGATCGCCTTCCACGACATCGCCGGGCTTGTGAGAGGGGCGTCGGAGGGCGAGGGGCTCGGCAACAAGTTCCTCGCGAACATCCGCGAGACGGACGCGATCGTGCACGTCGTGCGCGCACACGGCGACGAGAACGTCGTGCACCCGGAGGGCCGCGTCGACCCGCGCGCGGACATCGACACGATCGAGACGGAGCTGACGTACGCCGACCTGGAGCAGGCCGAGCGGCGCCTGGAGCGCGTGACGAAGGCGGCCCGCGGCGGCGACAAGGCGGCAAGAGCCGAGCAGGCGTGGCTGGAGGAGCTGATCGCCGCGCTGCAGCAGGGTCGGCCGGCGCGCACGGTGCCCCCGCCGGAGGACGCGCCGAACGCGCTGCGCGACCTCCAGCCGCTGACGGCCAAGCCGGTGCTGTTCGTCGCGAACGTGGACGAGGGGGCCGACGCGGTCCCCGAGGAGGTCGTCGCGCACGCGGAGGCGCACGGCGCGCGCGCCGTCGCGGTCTCCTCGCGCATCGAGGCCGAGCTGAGCGAGCTGGACGACGACGAGGCGGCGGCGATGCGCGCCGAGCTGGGGATCGCGGAGAGCGGCCTCCAGCGCGTGGTCCGGGGCGCGTTCGCGCTGCTCGACCTGATCGCCTTCTTCACCGCCGGGGAGGCCAAGCCGGCGCAGTCGTGGCACCTGCGCAGAGGGCTGACCGCGTGGCATGCCGCAGGCCAGATCCACTCCGACATCCAGAGAGGCTTCGTGCGCGCCGAGGTGGTCGGCTGGCAGGAGCTGGTCGACGCCGGCGGCTACGGCGGCGCGCGCGACCGCGGCACGCTGAGAGTCGAGGGCCGCGACTACGCGATGCGCGACGGCGACGTGATCACGGTGAAGTTCACGCCGTAGCGTCGCGCTCGCTGAGCGAGCCGGTCTGCCATGTCGGCCGGTCGATCTCCAGGATCTCTCCCAGCACCGACCACTGCCGCCCGCCGAGGCGCGCGAGCGGGCGCAGGAGGTCGGCCGCGGGGCGGCCGTCTCGCATCGCGTCCTCCGCGATCGCGACGTGCACGACGCGGCCGAGCACGACGGCGCAGTAACCGATCGGGAGCGTGTCGTGCAGGACGCACTCGATCGCGACCGGCGCGTCCGCGACGCGCGGCGGCGCGACGCGCAGGCTCGGCTCGCGCACGACGCCCGCCCAGTCGAACTCGCTCACGTCGGGCGGGGCGTTGACGCTCGTCGCGTTGACCGCCTCGAACAGCGGCTCGGGCGTGAAGTTGACGACGAACTCGCCTGTCGCCTCGACGTTGCGCAGCGAGTCCTTGTGCCCGACCGAGGTGAACTGCACGATCGGCGGGTCGGTGCAGGCAACCGTGAAGAACGAGTGCGGCGCGAGGTTGTCGACGCCGTCAGCCGAGCGTGAGGAGACCCACGCGATCGGCCGCGGGATCACGATCGAGTTCAGCAGCCGGTAGAACGCGAGCGCGTCCAGCTCTCCGGGATCGAAGTCGACGCGCACGCCGACGATCATCGCAGGGGCGGCTGCTCCACCCGCAGGCTGAGGACGACGCGCGTGTCCGGCGCTAGGCTCGGTCGAACCGATGCCGCCCGTTCCGTCCCCCGCCGCGCCGCTCGACGACTTCGCGCCATGCACGCGCGAGTGGTTCGTGCGCGCGTTCGAGGCGCCGACCGCGGCGCAGGCGCAGGCGTGGCCGGCGATCGCGACCGGCGAGCACGTGCTGATCTCGGCGCCGACCGGGTCGGGCAAGACGCTGGCGGCGTTCCTGTGGGCGTTGGATCGTCTCGCCGCCGACAAGGCGGCTGGTGAAGGGGAGCGGCGCACGCGCCTGGTGTACGTATCGCCACTCAAGGCGCTCTCGTATGACATCGAGCGCAACCTCCAAGCCCCGTTGAAGGGGATCGGCGCGGACCTGCGCGTTGCGATCCGCACCGGCGACACGCCGCAGAGAGAGCGCCAGCAGATGCTGCGCGAGCCGCCGGACGTGCTGATCACGACGCCGGAGTCGCTGTACCTGATGCTGACGAGCCGCGCGCGCGAGATCCTGCGCGGCGCCGAGTGGTGCATCGTGGACGAGATCCACGCCGTCGCCGGCACGAAGCGGGGCGCGCATCTCGCGCTGACGCTGGAGCGATTGGACGCGTTGGCGGAGCGCGAAGTCCAACGCATCGGTCTGTCGGCGACGCAGAACCCGCTCGAGGAGGTCGGCCGCTTCATGGTCGGCCCGCGGCGCAGATGCCGGATCGTCGACACGGGCGTGCGCAAGCCGCTGGACCTCAAGATCCACGTGCCGGTCGAGTCGATGGTCGAGCCGGACGCGACGCCGGCGCCCGAGCTGGATCCGCTCAACGGCGGCACCGAGGCGACCCGCCGCTCGATCTGGCCTGCCATCTATCCGGAGCTCCTGAAGCTGATCCAGCAGCACCGCTCCACGATCCTGTTCGTCAACAACCGCCGCTCCGCGGAGCGGATTGCGCTGCGGCTGAACGAGCTGGCGACGCCGGAGGGCGAGCCGACGGTGGAGGTCGCCCGCGCCCACCACGGCTCGCTCGCACGCGAGGAGCGGCTCGTCGTCGAGGAGCTGCTGAAGGGGGGCGAGATCCCCTGCATCGTCGCGACCTCCTCGCTGGAGCTGGGGATCGACATGGGTGCGGTGGACCTCGTGCTGCAGGTCGAGTCGCCGAAGTCGGTCGCCGCCGGGCTGCAGCGGATCGGGCGCGCCGGGCACAACGTCGGCGACGTCTCGAAGGGCCGCATCTTCCCCAAGTTCCGCGCCGACCTGTTGGAGTGCGCCGTCGTCGCGAGACGCATGCGCGACGGCGCGATCGAGCCGACCGTGGTGCCGCGCAACCCGCTCGACGTGCTCGCCCAGCAGATCGTCGCCATCGCGGCGGCCATGGACGACGACGAGCCGATCGCCGTCGACGAGCTGCACGCGCTCGTCACGCGCACCTACACGTACGCCGACCTCTCGCGCGGCCAGCTCGAGAACGTGCTCGACATGCTCGACGGCCGCTACCCGTCCTCCGAGTTCGCGGAGCTGCGCCCGCGGATCGTGTGGGACCGGGTCGCCGGCACGATCCGCCCGCGCAGAGGCGCTCGGGCGCTCGCCGTCACGAACGCCGGCACGATCCCCGACCGCGGCCTGTACATGGTCACGCTTCCGGACGGCCGCCGCGTCGGCGAGCTGGACGAGGAGATGGTCTACGAGGCGCGTCCCGGCCAGACGTTCCTGCTCGGCGCGTCGTCCTGGCGGATCGAGGAGATCGGCCGCGACCGCGTGGTCGTCACGCCCGCGCCGGGCGCGCCGGGCGCGATCCCGTTCTGGAAGGGCGACGGCGTCGGCCGGCCGAAGGAGCTGGGCGAGGCGATCGGCAGATTCGCCCGCACCGCCGTCGACAGATCGGCCGAGCAGCTCGCGCGCGACTACGACCTCGACGAGCTGGCCGCGCGCAACCTGCTCGACTACCTGGCAGAGCAGCAGCAGGCGACGCGCGTGATCCCGTCCGACCGCACCATCGTGATCGAGCGCTTCCGCGACGAGATCGGCGACTGGCGGCTGTGCGTGCTGTCCCCGTACGGCGGCCGCATCCACGCGGCGTGGGGGCTCGCGCTGTCCGCCCGCATCCGCGACCAGCTCGGGCTGGAGGCCGACGCGATCTGGTCCGACGACGGGATCATCGTCCACCTGCCCGACGCGGACGAGCCGCCCGGGGCGGACGTGGCGCTGATCGAGCCGGACGAGCTGGAGGACGCGGTCGTCGCGGAGCTGAGCGGCAGCGCCCTGTTCGGCGCGCGCTTCCGCGAGAACGCCGGTCGTTCGCTGCTGATCCCGCGCGCGTACCCGGGCAAGCGCACGCCGCTGTGGCAGCAGCGGCTGAAGTCGCAGACGCTGCTGGAGGTCGCCAAGCGCTACGGCGAGTTTCCGATCATCTTGGAGACGTATCGAGAGTGTCTCCGAGACGTTCTTGATCTTCCCGGCCTCCGGGACCTCCTGACCGCGCTTCACCGCCGCGAGATCTCTGTGGTCGAGGTGGAGACCGCGACTGCGTCTCCGTTTGCCTCGTCCTTGTTGTTCGACTACGTCGCGACGTACATGTACGAGGGCGACACGCCGAACGCCGAGCGGCGCGCGGCCGCCCTCTCGCTCGACCGCGACCTGCTGCGCGAGCTGCTCGGCCAGGAGGAGCTGCGCG
>Ga0134125_10000409_pt1 | contig 57834 bp, 49 predicted proteins | sample KB31751_FD_96464 | JGI IMG/M metagenome (GOLD analysis project Ga0134125, IMG submission 96464) | Terrestrial soil microbial communities with excess Nitrogen fertilizer from Kellogg Biological Station, Michigan, USA - KB3-175-1 | ecosystem: Environmental > Terrestrial > Soil > Unclassified ... | reverse complement strand
GGCGACCGCCGCAAGGCCATGCTGGAGGACATCGCCACCCTGACCGGCGGCCGGGTGATCACCGAGGACCTCGGCATCAAGCTGGAGAACGTGCGCTGGGAGGACCTCGGCGACGCCAAGAAGATCATCCTCACCAAGGACGAGACCACCATCGTCGCCGGCTCCGACGACTTCAAGCGGCACGAGGCCATGGCCGGCCGTGTCAAGCAGATCCGCAACCAGGTCGAGGAGACTACCTCGAACTACGACCGCGAGAAGCTCCAGGAGCGCCTGGCCAAGCTGGTGGGCGGTGTGGCGGTGATCAAGGTCGGTACCGTCACCGAGACCGAGATGAAGGAGAAGAGGGCCCGCGTCGAGGACGCCATGCACGCCACCAAGGCGGCTGTCGAGGAAGGCATCGTCCCCGGCGGTGGTGTCGCCCTGCTGCGTGCCATCAAGGCCGTCGAGGCCATCCAGTCCGAGGGCGACGTGCGGTTGGGCGTCAACATCGTCCGCCGCGCGCTCGAGGAGCCGGCCCGCCAGATCGCCATCAACGCCGGCGAGGAGGGCTCGGTGGTCGTTACCAGGATTCTGTCGAGCGCGCAGAACATCGGGTTCAACGCCGCCACCGGTCAATACGAGGACCTGATCTACGCGGGCGTCATCGATCCGGCCAAGGTCACCAAGACCGCGCTGATCAACGCCGCATCCATCGCGGGCCTGATGCTCACCACCGAGGCCATGGTCGCTGAGATCAGTCAGCGCTCCGTGCCGCTCGCACGGTCGGTGGACGCACCAGGGATCCGCTCCCCAAGCCGCGGCATCTCCTTCGGTGAGACCAGCATCGCCGCACAGGTCGAGACGCCGGCCATCGAGCATCGCGAGCGGCGCGCGCAGGCGCTGCTCTTCAAGGTGGGCAATGCCAATCCTGTGAAGGTTGAACAGGCGCCGCTTCGGCCCGGCCGCTACCGGCTTGACGTGTGGATCGGCCCGCGGATCGAGGGTGTGCTGGTCGCGCCGGATCCCTTTCCGGAGCTCCCACCGTCGGCCGCGGGCCACGAGCTCACCGTCGTCCTCACCGCGCCGTCCCTGGGCGGCGAGCCCCAGGTGCATCGGCTGCTCCTACCCCCGGCAGGCTCTTCAGAGCCCGTCCATTTCGATCTTGCGATCGGTGACACCGTTCGCCGTCTCGAAGCGCGCATTGCAATCCTGCACGAGAACCGTATTCTGCAGACTCTGCTGCTCCTGGCCGATGTTGGCCAGGGTGAGATTGCTCCGCTCGCATTGGGTATCGAAAACGTCATTCGTCGCGACCTCGACGGCGTCACGGGCCGCCAGAGATTCGACGTCGCGCTGATTCAGAACCAGCTTGCCGGCTCGCGGACGCTGTCTGTATTCGCCGATAGCCGCGCGAGCCTCGTTGCCGCGGACGGACAGATCGATGAGCTCACCCGGGAGGTGGGCGCGGCTCTCGAGGCGGCCACGAATACTCCGAAAGATTTCGGTAAGCCGTCGTCCCACGGCACCACCACTCTCCTGGCTGGCCTCGCGCGCCGCGGCGTGCTCCTGCGCGACGCGCTCTTGCAGATGCCGGGCGTTCGTGACGATCTGGCCGAGGCCCGGCGCATCCAGATCATCTCCTCCAAACCCGACGAGGCGACGCTGCCGCTCGAGATCTGCTACGACGGCACCGCTCCCGGTGTTGGCGCGACGATATGCCCGCAATGGGAAGTGGCGCTCGACTCCGGTGAATGCCAGTCCGCTTGCCCGCTCGATCGCGGCACGGTCGTCTGTCCGGTCTCGTTCTGGGGCATGAGCCGTGTCATCGAGCGGCACGCCTATGCCAAGGTCGACGCCAGAATGCTCGGAGGCAACAGCTACGCTCTGCAGAGCGAGCCGACCGCGGGGCGCACCCGCCTGGCTCTGGCCCCGGGTTCGATCTGCGCGGCGGCGGCGGCGGCGCGCGCGGTCGATAAAGAGTCGGTCGACGAGGCTTTCGCGAAGGCGGGGACGATCGCCAAGCCAACCGCCGAAGTTGTGGACTGGCCCGCATGGCGACAGGCGATCGCGGCCAATCCGTCACTTTTGGTCCTGCTCGCGCATACGGACCTGCAAGAGGGCGTTCGGACCCTTGTCATAGGTCCCGAGAATGCCGCCTTCCTCAGCAGCATCGACGAGTCTTTCGTCGGCACCGCCGCCGGCCATGGACCCATCGTGCTGCTTCTTGGCTGCTCGACCGCCATCGCGGAGCGGGCTCTACAGTCTTTCGTGGCCCGCTTTCGGCGCGCCGGTGCGGCGATCGTGATCGGCACGCTTTGCGAGATCCTTGGCCAGCACGCCGCACCGATCGCATCGCAAATCCTTGCGGAATTGGAGCGGGTCCATGCCGGCCGCTACGGTGTGCCGCTCGGGGATCTCATGGTCGTCGTGCGCCGCCAACTGCTCAGCCGGGGCTACCCGATCGTTCTGGCCGTCGCCGCCTACGGGGACGCGGACTGGCTTATTTGATCCAAAGGGAGATTCGATGCTGACCCTTGAAATGATGCCGGCCCATCACGGCGACTCCATTCTCATCGAGTACGGCGATGAGGCTCAGCCGTATCGCGTGCTGATCGACGGCGGGACCCGTTCCTCGGCCGACGCGATCGTCCAGCGGCTGGGCAAGATAGGAAAAACGGTCGCGCTCGAGCTGCTCGTCGTCACCCATGTCGACGAGGACCATATCGGTGGAATGCTGAAGCTCCTTGCCACCGCTCCCGAGCTCGTCGCGCCCAAGGACGTCTGGTTCAACGCGTACAAACATTTGTTCCCACCCGATAAGCTGGGCGGCCGTCTCGGCGAGGACCTCTCGGCAGCGATCGAAAAGGCGGGCTTCCCCTGGAGCGAGGCTTTCGACAAAGGCCAGAGCGTGGTCGTTCCGGACGAGGGCCCGCTGCCCAGGGTGGCGCTCGCGGGCGGCGCGACGATCACGCTCCTGTCGCCCACCTGGGACAAGCTCGAAAAGCTGCGCCCCAAGTGGGTGGCTGAGTGCCGGAAGGCAGGGATCCTGCCTGGCGAGGGAGCCAAGCCCTTGGACGTGCTCGGTAAACACGCTCCGCCGGCGAGGATCGACGTCGAACAGCTTCTCAAGACGGAGTTTCACGAGGATTCGAGCGCGGCGAACGGGAGCAGCATCGCGTTTCTGTTCGAGCACGAGGGCAAGCGCGCGCTGCTCGGCGCGGATGCGCACCCCGGCGTCGTGCTTGCGTCGCTGCAACGGCTCTCGCCGGTGCCGGTCGCGGTTGACGCGTTCAAGGTATGCCACCACGGCAGCCGCAACAATACGACGACGGCGCTGGTGGCGCACCTCGCCTCGAAGCGCTTTCTGGTCTCCACGAACGGCGAGACCTTCGGTCACCCGGATCCCGAGGCGCTCGCCCGCATCGTCGCGTCGAGCGGCAAGAAGACGCTGTGCTTCAACTACCATACCGCCTATTGCGAGCCTTGGAACAGGATGGCGCTACGGCAGCAGTACGGCTACGAGTTGGAGCTCCCCGATGACGAAGGCAATCTGGTCGTCCGGCTGTAGGGCCGGCAGCCCGGCCCAACTCCCGTGCTTCACCGCGGCCGCCCAGTGGTATCGTACCGGGTCGATCCGCTGCCAAGGAGGCTCAACTCGTATGGTCCGCTCTTTTGTCCCCGGTCTGCTGTCGCTCTTCGTAGCTTTTCCTCTTGCCGCCCAGGAGCCGCCTCCGGCCCCGGCGGTCGTCGTTCATGACGAGCCCATGCCTGCCGCCGAGGCGGGAGGGGCTGCCGATTGGGCTCCGGACCTGCCCGAGCCGGGGAGCGTCGAGAAGATCAAGGAGTACACGACGGCCCCCGAGTTCCTGCCGGAGTCCGTGGCCTATGTTCCGGACTCGGCGACGGTGCCCTCTCCCACCAAGGTCCTCGGTCACCTCGTGGGCGCGCCGGACGAGCTGTCCCGCGTGGCGGACGTTCATGGCTACCTCCGCAAGCTCGCGGCGGCGAGCGACCGGGTGAAGGTGCTGTCGATCGGCACCAGCGAGGAGGGGCGGGAGATGACGCTCGTCCTCGTCTCCGACGCCCAGAACCTGGCGGACCTCGACCACTTCAAGGACGTCACCGCCCGCCTCGCCGATCCCCGCCGCACCTCGCGCGCCGAGGCCCGCCAGCTCGCCGCGCAGGGGAAGGTCTTCTACTGGCTCACCGGCGGCCTTCATTCCGCCGAGACGGGCAGCCCCGAGATGCTCATGGAGCTGGCCTATCGGCTGGCGGTGTCGGAGAAGCCGGAGATCCAGGCCATCCGCAAGAACGCCATCGTCCTCATCACTCCCGTGGTGGAGGTCGACGGCCGCGACCGCATGGTGGATTGGTATTACCGCAACGTGCGCAACCGCAAGCTGCCTTACGAGGAGCTCAGAGAGATTCTTGATCCTCCGTATTGGGGGCACTACGCATACCACGACAACAACCGCGACGGCATGCAGCTCACCCTGGCCTTGAGCCGCGCCGTCAACGAAACCTTTTTCAACTTCCATCCGCAGGCGATGCACGATCTGCACGAGTCGCTTCCCCTGCTGTACATCATGACCGGCTATGGCCCCTACAATCACGCCATCGATCCGGTGACAATCAGCGAGTGGACGAGTTTTGGCTATCACGAGGCCGGCGCCCTCGCCGCGCAGGGACTCACAGGCGTCTGGACCTGGGGATTCTGGGACGGCTGGTGGCCGGGCTATCTCAACGGCGTGGCCAACAATCACAACTCCATGGGCCGCTTTTATGAGACTTTCGGCAACGCCTCGCCCGGCACTTTCGACCGCGATCTTTCGGACGTGCGCTTCGTGGGCAAGCCGGTCACCGACGTGCAGTGGTACCGCCCCACGCCGCCGAAGAAGAAGCTGCGCTGGTCCTTCCGCGACAATACCAACTATATGGAGGCCGGCGTGCTCTCGGCCCTGGAGTACGCCGCCGCGCACCGGCAGGAGCTGCTGGAGGATTTCTGGATCAAGGGCAACCGCTCCCTGGAGAAGGGGCGCACGGAGGCTCCCTACGCCTGGGTGTTTCCGCCGGTACAGCGCGATCCGGGCCGGCTTGCCTATCTCGTCAACCAGCTTAGGGCGCAGCGTATCGAGGTCCATCGCCTTACGGCGGAGCTCAAGGTGGGGGAGAAGAGCTGGCCGGCCGGCAGCTACGTGGTGCGCATGGACCAGCCCTACCGCAACCTCGCCGTCAGCCTGCTCGAGGAGCAGAAGTTCCCGGCGGACGAGCCGAACCCGCCCTATGACGATGTGGCCTGGACGTGGCCGTTGATCTATGGAGTGCAGGGCGATTCGGTTGGCGATAAGAAGGTTTTCTCCGCGGCCATGGAGCCGGTGGCGGCCGACGCCACCGCCTCCGGCGGGGTGACCGGAGCGGGACCGGTCTTCCTGCTTCGCGACACCGGCCAGACGTCGCTCCTCGCGGCCCGCGTGATGCTCGCCGGAACCCAGGTGGACGCGGCGGAGGCGGCTTTCACCTCCGGCGGCGTGTCCTACCCGCCGGGGAGCTGGATCGTCGAAGGCCCCCTGGACGCGGTGGACGCCGTGGCCCGGCAGACCGGCCTTTCGTTCACCGCCGTGGCCGCGCCGCCCGACGTACGGCGGCACGTGGTGGACCTGCCGCGCCTCGCGGTGCTGCACAACTGGGTGAATACGCAGGACTTCGGCTGGGCGCGCTACACGCTGGACCGCGACAGGATTCCCTACACCTCGATCGGCGACGACGACCTGAAGCGCGGCAACCTCGGCGAGCGCTTCGACGTCATCCTCTTTCCGCAGAGCCGCGGCGGTCTCAACGATCTCGTGCATGGCATCGATCCCAAGTTTTCGCCGCTGCCCTACAGCCAGACGCCGGAGTTTCCCAGCCAGGGCATTCCGGACGCGTCGGACGACATCACGGGAGGCATGGGCTTCACGGGGATGCTCAATCTCCAGCGCTTCCTGGAGGGCGGCGGCGTGCTCGTGACCCTGGGGAGCTCGGGCACCCTGGCGGTTGACGGCGGCCTGGTGCGCGGCGCCGAGCCTGCGCAGGCAGGCGGCCTCAACTCTCCCGGCTCAGAGCTGCGGGCCAAGGTGCTTCGTCCCGAGCACCCGATCACCTACGGTTACGAGGAGCTGACCTCGGTCTTCCGCGGCAACGGACCGCTCTACGACGTGCCGAAGTCCGAGCGCGGCCGGGTGGTGATGCAGTTCGGCACCAAGAAGCCGGAGGGGGAGGACGAGAAGAAGGACGGAAAATCGGCGACGAAGGCGGGCGGCATCGAAGTAGAGGATCTCGACGCGAAACCTGAAGGCAAGCCGGTGGAGAAGGCCAAGCCGCAGGACAGTCGCCTCGTGCTCTCCGGCTTCGTACGCGGCGAGGACGCGATCAACGGCAAGCCGGCCATCCTCGATCTGCCGGTGGGGAAGGGGAGGGTGATCCTGTTCGCCTTCAATCCGCTCCACCGGTATTTGAACATCGCGGATTTCCGCTTCATCTGGAACGTGTTGCTGAACTGGAACGACCTTCCGAGGTGAGCGAGCCCGAGGATTATCTGGGCACGACGCCGGCCGAGGCTGCGCCGCTTCCCGAGCCCGTGCCGGAGAAGCAGCCGCGTTCACGAGGCGGGGCGGTGATGGTTTTCGCCGGCATCCTGCTCAGCCGGATGATGGGGCTTGTTCGCGAGGGGGCCTTCGCCCGCTACTTCGGCGTCGGCCCCATTCAGGACGCCCTGACGGCGGCCATGCGGGTGCCGAACGTCCTTCAGAACCTGCTGGGAGAAGGCGTCCTGTCCGCGTCCTTCATTCCTATCTACAGCCGGCTTCTGGTGGAAGGAAAGGAAAAGGAAGCCGGCCGTTTCGCGGGTGCCATCTTCGGCCTGATGCTCGCCATGGCGGCCGGCATCGCCCTGCTCGGCAACGTGCTGGCGCGGCCCATCGTCTTCGTCCTTGCGCTGGGTTTTCATGGCGACGCCGCGCGCGTGGCGGCCGGCACGGCGGCGGTGGACCGCTTCGCCCTCACGGTGACCGGCGTCCGCATCCTGTTTCCCATGACCGGCTTCCTGGTGCTGTCGGTGTGGGCGCTCGCCATTCTCAACAGTCACCGGAAGTTTTTCCTGCCGTACTTCGCGCCCGTGCTGTGGAACGCGGCGATGATCGGCGTGCTGATCTTCGCCGGCCGGCATCTGGCGTTGGGAAGCCTGGGCTTGAAGGACCCCGCGGTGCAGGTCAAGCTTTTCACGGCTGTCTGCTGGGGCGGCGTTCTCGGCGGTCTTTTACAGTTCCTGATCCAGTTGCCGGGCGTGATGCGCGCCCTCAAGGGTTTTTACCCGTCGTTTTCCATCCGGGTGCCCGGCGTGCGCGAGGCGCTCTCCGCCTGGTGGCCGGCGGTGGCCGGCCGCGGTGTCGTGCAGCTCGCGGGCTACATCGACCTGTTCCTCGCCGGTCTGCTGGCCGAGGGCGCGACCGGAGCGGACCGTTTCGCGCAGATGTTCTATCTGCTGCCCATCAGTCTCTTCGGCGTCTCGGTGGCGGCCTCGGAGCTGCCGGAGCTGTCGCGCCTGCGGGCCGAAGGCGCGGGCGAGGCCATGCTCGTCCGCATCCGCCGCGCCCTGCGCTACGTGGCCTTTCTCAATGTGCCCACGGTGATCGGCTACTTCGCCTTCGGCTATCTGATGACCGGCGGCTTCTACCGGGGCGGGCTCTTCGGCGTTGGGGCCAACTGGCTGGTCTACCTGGTGCTCTGCGGCTACTCGACGGGCATCCTCGCCACCACCACGTCGCGACTGCTGCAAAACACTTTCTATGCCCTCGGAGACACTCGGTCGCCCGCCCGCATCGCGGCGATGCGCGTGGGGACCTCGGTCCTCATGGCGTTGCCGCTGATGTACCTGTTCGATCATTTTCCACTGTCCGCCCTGGTGGGGCCGCTACCCGGCACGCCTCTGTTCCTGGGCTCCGTGGGGCTGTCGCTCGCCTCGGGCTTCGGCGCCTGGATGGAGCTCTACCAGCTCCGGCGAGCCCTCCGGCAAAGGCTGCCGGACTTCGAGCTGCCCTGGCGCGAGGACGCCCGCATGGTGCTCATCGCCCTCGGGGCGACCCTGCCGGGGGCGGTCGTCTGGTGGCTGCTGCCGTCACTGCCGATCCTCTTCAAGGCTCTCGTGGTGCTCGGCACCTACGGCCTCGCCTACCTGTCGATCTGCCGGCTGGCCGGCGTCCAAGAGGTGGAATCCTTCATCGGCGGTCTGCGCCGGCGTCTGAAGCGGCGCTGAAGCATCCCATGATCGCGCAAGACAACCCGCGGCCGGCGAGCCGTACTCGGCAATTTCTCCTGGTGAGCGTCGCCGTCACGCTGGCGCTCTATGTGATCCCGTATGGCCAACTTCTCGCCCGGCCGCTTCTCCTGCTCTCGACTCTGGCCCATGAGATAGGCCACGGGCTCACGGCGCTGCTTCTCGGAGGCAGTTTCCAGAGCCTGAAGATGTGGATCACCGGAGCCGGCGTCTCCGAAATGGACCTCACCGGCTTCGGCAGGATCCGCGAGAGCCTGACCCTGGCCGGAGGGCTGGTGGGTCCCGCCGTGGCGGCGGCCCTCTGTTTCAAGCTGGGGAAAACGGGGCGTGGGGCCCGAGCCTGCCTGGTGGGAGTGGGGATCTTCCTGCTCCTCGCCGAGATCCTGGTGATCCGCAACCTCTTCGGATTCTTTTTCGCCGGCCTGGTCGCCGCCGGCTGTTTATTCGCGGGCAGGCGGCTCTCGCCGGAGCGCGCGCAGTGGGTGGTCGTCTTCCTGGGAGTGCAACTTGCCCTGAGCGTCTTCTCCCGCGCCGACTACCTCTTCACGAAGGGAGCCAGCAATCCCTCGGGCGTCTTCCCCTCCGACGTCATGCGGATGCAGACCGCCCTCTTCCTTCCGTACTGGTTCTGGGGGCTGGTCTGCGGCGCCTTTTCTGTGATGGTGCTCATCTATGGGGTCCGGACTTGCTGGGGCCGGTAGGCTTGGCATCCGGCAGCTTTCCAGGGCGAGCCCGATCGTCGGCCAGTTTTTTATAATAGTTCAAGGACAGCCCGATCAAGTGGTTGCTGACTGTCCAGAGGCCGTGAAGTGGATGGTCGCTCTTTTTGAGGCTCTCGTAGAAAACGGTCCCGGTGTGAATTCCAGCCGGCGTCAGTAGAGCGAGCTTCACCTCCCCCGGCCCGGGGGACGAGCAGTCGCCTTGGAGTGGCAATTGGTCGAGATATTTTCCCGATGCCCGGGACAGGTACTCGGCGGCGTTGCGAATCTCCTGGGGGTATGTGGACCTATCACCCAGGAGAACGGCGCCTGCATCATTGGAAAACCGTGAGTTGCCGTCCGCGTAGCCGGCGACCGCCATCGCGTGGCCGGCCGTGTTGACCTGGACGACGACTCCGAGGACGCGGTTTCCCTCCGCCGCGGCCGGTTTTTCGCCCACCTCCTGGAGAAATCTCCAGGCTTGCAGCTCCACGCGGGACGTATCCGTGCCGCCGAGAGTCAATAGCTCTCGGAAGCTGTGCCGCGCGGCCGGAAGGTCGCCGACTTTCTTTTGGATGTATCCCCGCAGCTCCCAGTAGAGAAACCTCGTGGGCACTTTCGCGATCGGTTTGGGAATGCCATCCAGAGTGGCCAGAGCGCCGGCCTGATCGCCTTTTCTGGACAGCGCGAAGGATTTCGCGATGGCCGGATCGATTTTTGGAATCACCTTGATGCGGCGGATGGCCTCCTCCAGACCGGCCTCCTCGCAGAGTATCCGCACATAGCCGCTATGAACGGCGCTAGGGCTAGGCGGTGCCTTCGGCAGCCTCTTCGGTTGCGCCGCGCCGGGCTGACCGACGAAGAAAAGTAACAGAACGACTGCCGCCGCATCTTGCTTCCTGCCATGGCGAACGCTCACGAGGTTGCCTCCAGATCTTTCAACGCTTCCCGAACATTTTTCCCAAAGCCTGGTTGAATTGTTGCTGAATTTTCTGCTGGAGCGCTTTTTGCGCGGCTTCCAGGGCCTGTACCCGCAGCTCTTCGTTGTCGGGGATCACTTGAGGACTCGCGGGAGTTCCCCTGACGCGGAGCGGGACGGTCACCCAGCCGCCCTTGTCCACCACGTTGAGAATCGCCGTCGGGACATGCGCCTTGGCCACTGCGTCGCGGGGTGCCCGAACCGCGACTTGCAGGCCCAGGGGCCCGGAGAGATCCGCCCATCCGGAGATGCCGAGCGCGAGAAGAGAGGTCTTCAGCTCGAACGGAGCCATGTGGACACGATCCTCTTCGATCTTGAAGGCGACGGTGACCGGCTGATAGGCCGATCCCTGCAGGGTGGCGCGGCCGAGGACGGTTTCGATGGCGGTGAACACGGGAGAGGCGGGCAGGCGGCCTGCCGCCAGAGAGAGCGTCCCCTCGCCCTCCATCTCGTGCGTCTTGGAACCGGTGCCGGTGGCCTTGAAGCTGAGGACACCTGGGCCGAAGCCGCCGCCCGGGCCGGCGGCGAGGACGGCGTTGGTATCCAGGGGATCGACGCGCAGGGCCAACTGATAGGCGAAGGGGTCCTGGTTGAGATCCGCGTCGAATTCGCTCAGGAGGAATCGCCCTTGGGGGAGCTTCAGCCCAAAGTCCGCGAGCCGGAAATGACCGCCTTCGAGCCGCAGTTTGCCGCTCCCTTCGGTGGCACGCAAGCCGCCCATCAGGATCTCACCCGTCCGCAGATCCCCCTCGGCGTGAAGACCCTGAAACGCCGAAGGCGCGTTCGCCAGGGCGAGATCGCGCAACTCGACGTCGAGCCCCCGGATCTCCACGTCGGGAGCCTTCGCCCCTTCGGTCCGGTGGCCAGCGTCCCACCGTGCAGCCAGATGCGGTTGACGGCCAGCACAGGCCCACCCGTGGCACCGTCCGCTCCGGCTCCGCTGACTCCGATGGCGCCAGGCACCGAAGCCTGGACCCGGTGGAGTGGGAGGGCTTTCGAGGTGGCCGGCGCATTCTCGGGGGGCGTCACGAGCTCGATGTGCGGCTCATAGACCACGATCCGCTCGATCTCGACCCGCCCCCGAAGCAGGGCGGGCAGGCGGTGCTCGGCCAGAAAGCCGGCGGCGTTCACCGTCAGGTGTCCGCTGGGGCCATCCGTCGCGAAACGGACACCATCCAGCCGGATGCCCCGCAGCAGGTTCAGCCGGAAGCCGTCGGCCTCGACGTGGAGGCCCGTCCGTGCGCTCACCTGATCGAGCAGCGTCTTTCCCAGGCGCGGTGAATCGAAATTCACAAAGAACAGCATCGCCAGCACCAAGGCCAGCAGAGCGATGAGGCCACCGCCAATCCAGATTTTCTTCGGCATGGTGAGGGGGAGGATATCAGAGCTGTGATAGTCCGCCCGGAGCGGACGGCGGGTCAGTGGGATGCGGGGAGTCTTAACCTGAGCTCGCCAAGCGGGGGCAGGATGCCGGTTTCGCAACGGCCGTCGGCTGGCGGTTCCTTCCCTTGTCGCAAGTCCGCCGAGGCCTTGATGCACAGGCTGTAGGCGCCGGGTTCGACGTTCGGCAGCACCAAGTGACCAGGAAGCTTGCGCGATCCTTGGAGGACAGCCCATCGTTGCAGCAGCATGGGGACTGTGAACGTTCCCGCATGGGCCAGCAGGGGGAACGTGGCATGATCCTCCGGCACTTCGAGGACGAGCGTGCCGCCGTCCTGCTCGACGGAGATCTCCAGGGGATGGCCTGGCTGAAGGAGGACCGGAAGCATTCGGAGGGCGAAGCTCGGAGCAAGGACCAGAAGGTCGATTCGAGAGGTTCCGGCGTGGAGAGCGAGTGTAAATTGCCCGTCCGGACCCGTAACAGCGGAAACCGCGGTGGCAAAGCCGACTTGATCGAGGGCAGGGAAGGCCGTCAGCTCGGCTCCGGGCACAGGGCCGCGGCTCGATACGACTCTACCGTTGACCTTCAAGGTCTCCTGTAAAATGAGATGCAGCCGCGGATTCTCATGCTCTTCTTCGATCCTGACCTCGACGGCGCCGCTGGTTCTTGGGCCGTCCTCCGCTTCAATTCCAGCGATACCCGGTTTGAGCCCACGAAGCTCGAACTCCCCCTTGTCGTCGGTCGCCACTTGGCTGGCTCCGGAACGAAAAACGCTTACCAGTGCGCCAGGCACTCTGCGATTCGACGAGTCCACGACCTCTCCAGACAAGCGGGTATCGGGCACCCTGATATCTAGGGTCGCAGTGGTCTTGCCGGAAGGAACTTTTACCTCGACGGAATCAAGAGCCAGACGAAGATGCCGATCAGCGGCGGCAATTTCCAGTGGCCATGTTCCCTCCTCCGAGAGCAGCCCTGCGTACCGCCCTTTCTCGTCGGAGTCCATGCGAATCCGCCGTGCTCCCCGCCGCCCGCCGAACCAGAGCGTTGCCGCCAAGGGTTCTTTCCCAAGGGTGACAGTACCCCGCACTGGAACAAGGGGAATCTGAATGTCAACGGAAGTCCGGCCGGAATCGAGCTGAAGCTCGCGCGCCGCCCACCTTTCATCGGCATCTCCCAGCACCAGGAGGCGGTAGCCGCCGGGAGCGAGACCGGGGAGGCGCCAGAGACCCTCAGCAGAAGCGGTGCCGTTCCAAATACCCTCGTTCAGCTCGCCTGCCACCTCGGACTGTAGGAGCCGGAGTTGCCAAGGCTTGCCAAACGGATCCAGTGGGGGCTCGAACCGAACCGCGAGCTCGAGAGGCCTATCCAACTCCAGGGGCTCGAGGATCTCGGATTGAAGTCCTTCCCGAACAACGATCGATCCGCGCCGCGCGGGCGCAAAACCTTCGCCTGAAGCGGTGACGACGTAGGTGCCCGGCGAGACGCCAGAGAACTGGAAGAAGCCCCGATCGTTGGCTTCCGTCTTCAAGCTCAAGCTTCGTAGCCGGTTATACTCTTCCCGGCTTCCCGGAAGCCCGGAAATCTCTTGAGAGAGCTCGACGCGAAGCTTCTGCTCCGAAAGATCGCCGCTCTTCAGAGCGACCCAGCCTGCCACTGAAGAGCCTCGTTGGAGTTTGAGATTTCCGAGGTTGCGGTCCTTTCCTTCCTCGACTACAACGCCCCACCGGTACACGGGAATCAATCCCTCTCCCTTGATCCGCAAGTCGAGGACGCCGGCAGGGACCTCGCAAGTGAGGCCACCATCACGGACAGGGCAGGAAACCGAGCTTTCCTTGCGGAGCTCGCGCCGACTTTTCGCCTGCGGCGCCAGGCTGAACCGCAAGGAGATCTTACGCGGTGTCTGTTCGCCAGTTGGGCCCACGATCCGCGCTCGAACCCTGCCGGTACGGACGACCTCCATACTGAGGTCGGCGGAACCGGTTGAGATTTGGATAGGGGCGACGCCGACCGTCTGCGACAAGAGAGCCAGGACGATCACAGCTCCGGAGAGTAGGGTCATGCCGTATCTCTCAGGTGCCGCTCTGAGGGCAGAGATTGAGGGGCGCGAAGGCTAAACGGCTTATCGGAGGCTCATCCTGTAGCTCAGTCCAGACACAATAGCCGCCGCCCACGCTACAAAAACCTCCGCTGTCGTTACACTCATAGCGCCCCTGCTGTCCGAAGTGACTGGTGCCTTGGCAAACCGCGGTTGCAATGCACTCAGGCTGACAAACGACGGCGATCTTGCAAAAATCACAGCCGCCGGACGATGCCAGCGCGGGGACAAAAGACACAACCAGGAGCACGGCAAAAGCGACGAGCTTCAGCATGGCACCTCCGCTGTAATGCTAAGATTCTACCCAAGGTTTGAGCCCAAAGATAGAGCCGCCGTGGTGAGCCTGGACGAGATCGACGCCGGCCGGGGACTCTACGGCGGTCTGGGTATTCCCGAGGGAGAATGGGGCGGGGCGCAATCACTCCTTGGTTTCGCGAGGCGCCTTGTTGTAGGTGTGGACCAGCAGCACCACACCGATGAGCAGTGGGAGCAACCCGACGGCCCAGGCATGGTCATCATGGGGTGCCATCAGCTTCAGCATCGCCATCAGGCCGAGGCCGACCGCCGTCACTACCATGCCGCCAAGCTTCATTCCTTCCCGCTTCCGCCTTTCCGTGGCGAGATCCTTCTCACGCATAAGGTCCAGGACTCTCTGGGCCTGGTCGGCCGGTGACTCCGCGAGCTTCTTGAACAGCTCGTTGCGATAGAACGCGTCGCGTTCCCTCCTGCGCTGATCGACGAAGGCGTTGATGGAGATGAACGAGAAGACGGAGACCATCGTGGCGACCAGGAATATGGCAAGGGGCATGGGCATTGACGTTTCTCCTTGAGTGCGTGTCAGGCTGTAGGACGCACTCCCGGTTTCCACGGTTGCAGTTTTCCGCGGAAGGGAGCGTGCAACCAAAAACCTGGAGCGCGCGTCTCACCCTCCGAGGACGATGTGGGAGAAGACCAAGACCTGATCGACGTGCGGCGGGTGCTGGCCGGAGATCTCGGCGGCTTCGAGGGGATCGTGCGCCGGTGGCAGGCGCCGCTGATCAACCTCGCCTACCGCTTCGTCCGCGACCGCGGGCGCGCGGAGGAGATGGCCCAGGAGGCTTTCCTCCACGTCTTCAAGCAGTTGCCTCGGTTCCGGGCGGAAGCCGCCTTTTCATCCTGGTTGTTTTCCGTATCGCTCAACGTCTACCGGTCGGCGCTGCGGCGGCATGCCCTCCCGACCGTTCCGCTCGACGTCATCGCCCGGGCGGTGAGCCGGGAACGGCCGGCGCAGTTGGTCCTGGAGGATTCCGAACGCGAGGAGCTCGTACGGCGGGCGGTGATCTCCCTGCCGCCCAAATATCGCGATGCCCTGACGGTGTTTTACTTCAAGGAAATGGATCTGACCGAGACGGCGCGCATCCTGGAGGTCCCCGAAGGAACGGCGAAGGCCTGGCTGCATCGCGGGCGCAAGCTGCTTCGGCGTAAACTCGGAAGTCTGGCCGCGGATTCGCCCGCGGCCCTGGAGGCACTCGCATGATCCCCGACGACCTCGACCGGATTCTCGCCTCGGAAGAGCCGCTCCTCCCGTCCTCCGGCTTCGCGGCCGCGGTGATGGAAGAGGTGCAGAATGCCGTGTCGGCACCGCCGTCCTTGCCGTTTCCCTGGAAACGATTCCTCCTCGGGCTCGCCGCCATCTCCGTTCTGGCGGCGAGCGGTGGCTGGGGCATTGCCAGCCTGTCTGTTGCCGAGAGGTTGAGCACCGCTTTCGGCCCGGCTTTCACAGTTCTTCAGGCCCCGCACGTCTCGCTGGCGCTGGGTGAGTCCGCCGCGTCAATCCTGGGGGCGTTCCTGCTGGTCCGGCTGGCTCTGAGCTTCACGGGTGCGCGGCCATGAGGTTGGCGTCGCGCGCGAGGAGCCACGTGCCGGAGGGCGACTTGCGGAGGACGGTCAGTACGTGGCCGGCTCGTTCGGTCCTGTTACCGGTTTCCAGGGAGGTCATGGCGACCGTCAGGTGAGACCAGGAGTAGGCCATGTCTCCGGAGATCCGAAGATCCTTGATTTCCTGCGTCGCCTCGATCTGAACCTTCCCGGCGAAGCTGCGAAATCCAATGGCGAAGTCGCTTTTGGTCATGGGCGGTTTTCCGGGAGTCAGAAAGACCGCGTCATCGGTCATGAGGGCGAGAACGCCTTCGAGGTCGCCTTCTTTCGTGCGGTCATGCCAATCGGCCATGAGCTGCTTGATCTGTTGCTCGTCAGTTGCCATGGTCTGCCTCCTCCCTTGAATCTTACCCCTGAGCATGGTTGAGTCCCAGCTCTCTCGGGAGCCAATCTTGAATGGCTCGTTTTTTGCTTGGACTTATACCCAAATAGCACGGACGATTTCGGTCCGAGCAACGCATTACCAGGAAGTGAGGCACCCAGAACTTCTTTTTATCCCGACGACGAACCCGGTCGAACCGTTCGTCCGAGGGTCTTTTTTGCTCTGGAGGCGGTTTTATTTACAAGGAGTGCCCTGTAATGTTTCTGTTGAGTCCGCGGATCTCTGTCCCTCTCCTCCCACCTTCCCAAGGCTGGGAGGTTTAGGTGGTTCCGGCCTACGAGGACCGCCCGGCCGCCGGCTTGGCCTCTCCTCTCGAGGGCCTGCGCGTGCTGGCGGTGGATGACGACCCGGATACTCTGGACGTCGTCGCCGAGCTTCTGACCCTGCGCGGCGCTTTCGTGGTGCCGGCGCCCTCGGCGGCGGCGGCGCTCGAAGCTCTCGGGCGATTCGTGCCGGACGTCCTGGTGAGCGACATCGGCATGCCCGAGCGTGACGGCTACGACCTGATCCGCGACATCCGCGGGCTGGGCCGCAGCCCGGAGGAGCTTCCGGCCGTGGCGGTCACCGCCTTCACCAGCCCCGAAGACCGCCGGCGGGCTCTCGCCGCCGGTTTCCAGGTCCATCTCGCCAAGCCCGTCGATCCCGGTGAGCTGACCGCCGTGGTGGCGCGGTTGGGAAGGAAGACGCCGCTCTAGATCGCCCCGGTTCGGGGCCATCCGACGTATGCTTGAGATCCCGGCTCCGCCTTTGGCGGCATGCGGGGAAGACAAGCACGACAGAGGAGAGAGGGCGTCATGTTCCGAAAGATCCTGGTCCCCGTCGACTTCACCGAGAAGAACGAGCCCGCGCTGCGCACGGCCCTGGAGATCGCCAGCCGGGTCGAGGGCGGCTCCGAGGTCACGCTGCTGCACGTCATCGAGGCCATCGAGCATCTCGAGGAAGGTGAGATGGCGGATTTCTACCGCAGCCTGGAGACCCGGGCCACGGCCCGGCTCTTCACTCTCCAGGAGCGTTTCAAGGAAGCTGGCGTCGGCGTTCGCCAGGAGCTGCTGATCGGCAAGCGGGCCGAGACCATCGTGCGCTATGCCGAGGACCAGGAGATGGATCTGGTGATCCTCTCGTCCCACAAGGTGGACCGCGATCATCCCGCCCTCGGCCTCGGGACCCTGAGCTACCGCATCGCGATCGTGGTGCGGTGCCCGGTGCTGCTGGTGAAGTAGCTTCCCTTGTTCCGCACCATCGCCACCACCTACCGAGACGCGTTCTCGGGGTTGAGCCGCACGGTCTGGCTCCTGTCGGTCGCTTCGCTGGTCAACCGCAGCGGCACGATGGTGATGCCGTTCCTGACTCTTTATCTCGTCTCGAAGCGCGGCTTCACCACCACGCAGGCCGGGGAGGTACTGGCCCTCTACGGCGTCGCGGCGATGGTGGCGTCGTATACGGGCGGCTGGCTCTGCGATCGCGTTTCGCCGGTGCTGGTGATGAAGGTCAGCCTGGCGCTGACGGGGTTTAGCTTCCTGGTCCTCGGCCAGTTGCGCGGCCGGCTCGCCATCACGGCCATGGTCTTCGTCCTGGGCCTGGTGGGAGAGGCGTTCCGGCCGGCGAACCTCGCGGCCCTGGCGGCGGCGACGGGTCCCCTGGACCGGGCGCGCGGCTTCGGGCTGCTGCGCCTGGCGGTCAACATGGGGATGACCCTGGGACCCTCGGTCGGCGGCTTTCTGGCGCTCTACGACTATGGCTGGCTGTTCGTCGCCGACGGCGTCACCTGCCTGCTGGCGACGGGCCTGCTCTGGCTGGTCCCCGCTCGCGCGGAGGGTGAGAAGGCGCCGCGCGACCGGCGGCGGGGAGCTGGTTCCTCGCCCTGGCGGGACGGCCAGTTCCTGGCGATGATGGTGCTGATGTTCGTGCTGGCGACCGTGGTGTTCCAGATCGTCAGCACGTTTCCGCTCACGCTGCGCGACCTCTACGGCTTCTCCGAGGCGCGGATCGGGCTCACGCTGGCCATCAACACGCTGATCATCGTCGTCTTCGAGATGGTCCTGCTGCACAAGATGTCGGGCCGAGGCGATACGCTCGAGAAGGTCGGCCTGGGCAGCTTCTTCGTTTGCGCCGGCCTGGCCCTTCTCCCCCTGGGATCGAGCTTCGCGTTCGCCGCTTTCACGGTGGCGGTGTGGACGGTGGGGGAGATGCTGTCGTTCCCCATCGCCAGCGCCGTGGTGGCCGACCGGGCGAAGGAGGATAGCCTGGGCCGCTACATGGGCGTGTTCAACCTCACCTTCGCGACCTCCTACGTGGCGGCGCCGCTCATCGGCACCTGGGTCTACCAGTCCTGGGGGCCGAAGGCGCTGTGGTACGGCTGCGGCGCCGTGGGAGCCGTGCTCTGGGCGGCCTTCCACCTCCTTGCCGTGGCCCGGCGGCGCGCGGCCCTCGCGCCCGCCGTTCAGGAGTGAGGGACCGCTTACTTCGGCTCCTCCTCGTGCAGGTGCAGCTTGCGGTAGCCGCGGTTCCAGTAGACGAGGGGCGGGGCCTCCTCTTTCGGCACGCAGCTCGCCACCACCTCGCCCACGTAGATCGTGTGGGAGCCGGCCGGGTAGCGCGCGTGGATGCGGCAGTCGAGCCAGGCCAGGGCGTCGACCAGGACGGGAGCGCCGGTCGTCGCCGTGGTCCAGTCGCCTTTCGCGAAGCGGTCCTCGTCCTTTACCCAGGCGAAGCGATTGGACAGCTCGGAGTGGTCTTCGCCGAGGATGTTCACCCCGAAGACCGCCTCGGGCACCTCCAGCAGGGTGTGAGCGTGGTGGCGGTTCTCGATGATGATCATGATCAGCGGCGGCTCGGCCGAAACCGAAGCGAAGGCCGAGACGGTGAGGCCGTGAACCTGGTCACCGCCTTTGACGGTCACGATCGTGACGCCGGCGGGGAAGTGGCGTAGCGCTTTGCGAAATTCTTCCGACGAGATCACCCGAGTCTCCTTCCCAGAGAGGTGCTGGCGCTCTTACGCGAGCACTACGATTGTTCCATATCCAGCCGGCTTTTTGAGGGCGCGGACCGCACCTTGGCTCGCGGCATCTGGCTTGCAGACGGCTTTCAGGAGTTAAGGTGCCGCCCGGAGCCGGGTGAGGGACAGGATGTTTTCGCGAACCAAAAAATCAATCAAGACTCAGGAGAGATCGCCATGAGCCTCAAGAAGAACGTCAAAGGTGTGCTGAGCCAACGGGTCCGCGTGGGCCTTTTTACCGTGCCTCTGTGGGTGGTGGGAGCGGTGTTCCTGGCCCGCTGGGTGCGCGACCGCCGGCGCTATGCCTAGCCGGCGGTAGCCCTCCTCCCTTTACTGCGGGCCGGCATGCATCTAAGCTACCCGGCAGTATTTGTAGTCCGATCGGGGGGAGGTCCACAGAAATGGTGCTTTTCAAGCTTGTTGAGAGATCGTGTGCCGTGCTCTTGGTGGCGGGCCTGGGCGCACCGGTTCTACGGGCGGCCCAGGAGGCTCCGCCCGCTCCCAGGCCCGCGACGCAGGAAGGGGATGAGGCGGGTGACAGCCTCAAGCCCAAGCTGACCTTCGGGCTGGAAACCAAGATGAATTTCCGGCACAGCGAGGACGTGCGCTTTCCTATCGCCTTCCCACCGGCCGGGGTCACAGGCTTCGAGGAGACCGTCAACCCGGGCAACCACCTGGAGCTGTCGAACGTCGGGCTGCTGATCGACGCCGTCTGGGGCGACGGCCTGACGGCTCACAGCCGCGTCAACTTCATCGACCTCTACAACCGCAATCCAACCTCGACCGACCGCAATGTCGACGTGCGCGAGGCCTGGATCCGTTTCGGCATCGAGGCTCCTCCGGCCACCCTGCCGGAGCGCGGCGGTGTCTATCTCAAGGTGGGCAAGTTTCCCAAGATGGAGCGGCAGAACGACCGCCATCTCGAAAGCTACGGCATCGTGGGGACGGCGTTCAACCGCTTCGAGGACGTCGGCGGCGAGCTGGGGCTCAACTTCGGCCGCCATTTCTACGTCAAGCTTTCGGCCACGCAGGGCAATCCGGTCTTCCTGCGCGACCCCAACGCCCTGGCCGGCGACAACGGCACGCCGGCCCTGCGGGCGCCCGATCCGACGACGCCGGTCAACAGCGGCATCGACATCCTCTACGACGCCAAGATCGAGGACATCGGTTTTACCGACCCCGAGATCGGTGGAGCGATTGGCTGGCGCACGGGGGACGAGGCGGGGAAGAACGGCTTCGACGTGATGGTTTGGGACTATCAGAGGAAGCTGGCGAAGACCGTGCCGCGCGACGGCTCGTTCTACGGCGGCGACCTCGATCTGCTCAACGGGCCTGGAAACGGTCGTATCCTCCCCATCACCGACGACAAGAAGAAGCAGGCCGGCGCCAATCTCTGGGTGTATTTCGGCGGCTTCTCCGTCTTTGGCCAGTACGTGGACCAGAAGCTCGCGGGACTGCCCCGCAAGGGAACGGAGATCGAGGCGGCGTGGCAGATCGACCTGCCGCTGGTGTGGGCGGTCGGCGGCCGGCAGCTCTTCACCTTTATCGCGCCCGCCGTGCGCTACTCGAAGATCGACAACGGCTTCAAGAACGTCCCCCCGACGCCGGCTCCGAGCTTCGCCTGGGATTGGACGAAGATCGATTCCGGTTTGCGCCTCGGTGTCTTCCCCGGCGTCGACCTGACGGCAGAATATTCCATCAATCGCTTCATCATCGGCAACGGCACGACGCACGAGAACAACGAATTCCTGGCCACGCTGCGGTGGAGGATCTAGGGGTTGCGACGCAGCTCACAAGGCGCCCCCGATGAGGGCTTTCACTCTCTGGGGACGTTCCTTGCCCTGGCCATGCTCCTCCTCCTCGCCATCCCGACCCAAGCCGAGGAGCTCCGCGGCCACATCCACCTCCTGGCCAAGGGAGGCAAGGGCCCGGACCGGGGGAGCGACGTGCGGCAGGCCGTGGTCTACTTCGAGCCGGCGAGCCCGGTGCCCGTGCGGCCGGCGGCCGAGCCGTTCGAGATGATCACCAAGCGCAAGGAGCTGATGCCGCGGGTGCTGGTGGTCCCGCGCGGCAGCCGGGTGCGCTTCCCCAATCAGGATCCCATTCTTCACAACGTCTTCTCCGTTTCGTCTCCCAATCAGTTCGACCTCGGCCTCTACCGGGCCGGTCCGGGCAAGGAGAAGCGGTTCGAGGAGCCGGGCCTCGTGCGGGTGTTCTGCAACGTTCACCACGACATGGTCGCCTATATTCTCGTGCTCGACACTCCCTACTCGGTGTCGCCCGATGCCGCGGGCGATTTCGTCCTCACCGGCCTGCCCAGGGGGGCCGGGAAGCTGAAGGTCTGGCATGAGCAGGGAGACCTATGGACCGCCAAGGTGGAGCTGCCGCAGAAGACGCCTCTCCAGATCGGCGTCGAGATCGTCCGTCCGTTGATTCCAGCCCATTTGAACAAACAGGGACAGTCCTACTTCCGGGCGCAACGTGACCGCTACGACAACCGCTGAGCGCCCTTCCGGCCTGTCGCTGGAGACCCGGATCTTCCTGGTCACCTCGCTGCTCATCGCGTTGCTCGTGGGCGGGGCGGTGGCGGTGACCTCGGTGCTGCTGCGCGGCATCGCCAGGAGCGCGGTCGTCGATTCCCTGAAGAGCAGCGCCACGGCCCAGAAGGCCTTTCAGGACCAGCGCTATGAGCAGCTCCACCTGATGGCTCGCCTCTTCGCGACCGAGCCGTACCTCACGGCGTATCTCTCCGAGGCCGCCGGTTCCCGCGACATCCGGTCCATCCTCGACCTGCTCAACGAGAAGGGAAACGACTACAAGTACGACCTCGCCATGGTCCTCGACCCTGAGGGCCGGGTCATCGCCCGCACCGACCAGCCGGCCATCGGCCAGGATCTCTCGAAGCGGGCGCTGATCGCCACCGCTCTGCACGCCGACAATTTGGAGGCCGAAGGCGTCTGGCAGGAGGGAGACGACCTCTATTACGCGGTGGCGGTGCCGATGAAGAAGGAGTTCACCCCTTTCGCCTACCTGGTCACCGGCGTCCAGATCACCGATGAGGCCGAAGGCGTGCGGCAGGTGAGGGAGATCAGCGGCGCCGACGTCGCCTTCGTTTCCAACGGCGCCCGGGGGCCGCGGATCGTAGCCACCACCCTGCCGGTGGCTACGGCGAAGAGCCTCGCCGCCAGCCTCAAGGCCGCGCGGGGGATGGGGGAGGCGGTGCGCTCCGGCCAGCCGGTGCAGCAAGCCGAGGTGTCGCTGGGCGACGAGCCCTGGCTCGCCCTGGAGAGACCGCTACGCGACGCGGCCGGCAAGCCCGTGGGTGCCACCGTGGCCCTCGCCTCGCTGCAGCAGAAGCTCGCCGTCTACCGGCAGATCCAGAACGTCCTGCTGGGCGCGGGCCTCGCCGCCGTGCTGCTCGCCCCTTTCCTCTCGTTCGCCTTCGCCCGCCGCGCCCTCAAGCCCGTGCGCCAGCTTCTCACCGCCGCCGAGGCGGCCCGCCAGGGGAACTATGACCAGCAGATCGGCTCCGACCGCCGCGACGAGGTCGGCCGCCTCGCCAACGCCTTCCAGGAGCTGCTGGCCGACCTGCGGGAGAAGCGGGACATGGAGGCCTACGTCACCGAGCTCTCCAAGAACCTCCCCGAGCCGCAGCCGGCAAGGGCACTGCTCGGGGACGCGCAGGCGCGGGAGGTGCTCCTGCTGGGCGTCGAGCTGCGACAGTACGCGCGCGCCGGCGCCAGCCCCAAGGACACGTTGCGGACCCTCACCGGCGACCTCGAGCGGGTGACCGCGGCCATCGCCCGCCGCCGCGGCCAGGTGGAGACCGTCTCGGGCCACAGGGTCGTGGCGCGCTTCGAGGGGGATGGGCGGGGCTACCGCGCCCTGGCGGTGGCCGCCGAGGTGCTGGACGTGCCGGAGGAGGAAGACGCCTCGGGCGAGGTCGAGGCCCCCGTGGTGGCCCTCTCCGCCGGCCGCGCCGTCACCGGCGCGGTGGTCTGGGGCGAGCGGGCGGAGCGGGCGCTGGTGGGCCTGCCCGTGCAGCAGCTCGAGAGCCTGCTGCGCGAGGCGACGCCCGGCGAGATCCTGCTGTCGCGCGAGGTGCACGAGGAGGTCCAGGACGCCTTCGAGCGGGCGGGCTTCAAGCTGGCTCCGCGGCGCGGGGTCATTTCCCCGCAGCCGCTCTATGTGGTCAGCCGGCGGATGATCTCCCGCCTGACCCTCGAGCGGGCGATCGGCACCGAGACGCTGACGTCCCCCTCCCGGATGACCCTCTCCGGCATCTCGCCCGGCGCCCTGCTGGGGCAGCGCTTCGAAATCCTCTCGGTGCTCGGGTCCGGCGGCATGGGGATCGTCTACAAGGCCCGCGACCGCGAGCTCGACGACCTGGTGGCCCTCAAGATGCTGCGGCGGGAGCTCTGGGGGGATCGCAGCCAGCTCGACCGTCTGAAGAGCGAGATCAAGCTGGCGCGCAAGATCACCCATTCCAACGTCCTGCGCACCCACGACTTCGGCGAGATCGACGGCGTGCCCTACATCTCCATGGAGTACGTGCGGGGAGTGACGTTGCGCTACATGCTGGACCAGACGAGCCGCCTTCCCTACTCGGCGGGCCTGCGCCTGGCCAAGCAGCTCTGCTCGGGTTTGGGAGCGGCCCACGCGGTGGGTGTGCTGCACCGCGACATCAAGCCCGAGAACCTGATCCTGGAGCCCACCGGCAACGCCAAGCTCATGGACTTCGGCATCGCCCGGCCCATCGACCGGCTCGCCCCGGCGCAGACTCAGGCCGGCTTCATCGTCGGCACGCCTCAGTACCTGGCCCCGGAGGTGTTGCAGGGGGCGGAAGCCGACGCCCGGGCCGACATCTACTCAAGCGGCATTGTGCTCTACGAGATCTTCACCGGCGTGTTGCCGTTCGACGGTCCCACCGCCATGGAGGTGGTGGTCCAACATCTGCGCGAGGAGCCGGCGGCCCCCAGCAGCCGCTGGGCGGAGATTCCGCCGGCTCTCGAAATCACCATCCTGAAGTGCTTGAAGAAGGACCCGGAGCAGCGGTACCGCTCGGTCGCGGACCTGCTTCACGATCTCGAGGCTCTGAGCGCCTGAGGCCGGAGAAGGGAGGGGAGATGATCGCGGCGAACTATGGAACCCGAACATCCGAAGCGTCACTCGAGCCGGACCGCCGGCTCGCCGAGTGCGAGATGCTCCTCGACGTGGGCATCAAGCTCTCGGGCACGCTCGATCTGACGACCGTGCTGGAGCTGGCTCTCCAGCACGCCGAGCACCTCTGCCAGGCGGAAACCAGCTCCATCTGGGAGCTAGACGAGGAGCGGCGGGACCTTTTCTTCCGCATAGTCCGCGGGCGGGCGGCGGGGGCGATCCGCGGCATGCGCCTGCCGCTGGGGGAGGGGATCGTCGGCAACGTCGCCCTGTCGGGCGAGGCCGAGGTGGTCAACGAGGTAACCGCCGATCCTCGCTGGCACGGCGATCCTTCGGGAGCGTTCAAGACCCGGGCCATTCTGGCCGTGCCGTTGCTCGCTCAAGGCCGGGTGATCGGCGTCCTTCAGCTCCTGAATCCGGTGGACCGCGAGCGTTTCTCCGAGGGCGACCTTGGGCGCATGCGCCAGTTCGCCGCCATCCTCGCGCCCACGCTGCAGAACGCCCGCCTCTACGCGGCGCAGCGCCGCCAGAACCTCACCATGGCGACCGTCCTTGCCGAGGCGCTGGAGAAGCGGGACCCCTATACGGGCGGCCACGTCCGTCGCGTCGTCAGCTACTCCTTGATGCTGGGGAACGAGATGGGGCTCAGTCCCGAAGAGCTGCGGGACCTCTGGCTGGCCGCCACCCTGCACGACATCGGCAAGATCGGTGTGCCCGACCGCATCCTCGGCAAGCCCGCGCCCCTCGACGCCGACGAGGTGGAGATCATGAAGCTTCACACCGTGTTGGGCGCCGAGATCGTCACGCCGCTCGCCAACGCCCAGATCCTGCTCGGCGTGCGCAGCCATCACGAGCGTCTGGACGGCCAGGGCTATCCCGACGGCTTGACCGATCCGGAGATTCCGCTCGGCGCCCGCATCATCGCCGTCGCCGACACCTTCGACGCCATGACCACCAGCCGTCCCTATCGTACCGAGCTGCCTTTGGAGCAGGCCGCCGCCGAGATCTTCGCCGGCTCGGGCACCCAGCTCTGCCCGCGGGTGGTGGCGGCGTTCCGCCGGCTGTTCGAAGCCGGCCGGTTCACCGCCGCCGCGGCCGAGAGCCTCCTCGAGACGCTGGTCGAGCCGGTTGGTTCCTGAGAGTGTGTCTCCAAAGGAGCGTCAGCGACGCCTACGTCGCCAGGGATTGAAATCGCCTGGCTACCGACGCTTGTCCCCTCCGGGACTGCAATTCGTTTTCCCATGTCCCGTAGGGACTACAGAGGGTAGCCAGGTGATTTCAATCCCTGGCGCCATAGGCGTCGTCGTCAACCACTTTTGAGACACCCTCTGAGAGTCAGGCGGACTGGCCGCCCTGCTTCGCCCGCATCACGAATTCTCCGGCCATGAGCTGATAGGCCGCGGCCCCCGTGGCCTTGGGATCGTACTGAAAGATCGTCTGCCCGGCGCCCGGGGCCTCGGCCAGCCGGGTGTTGACCCGGATCTCCATGGCGAAGACGAGGCTGCCGTACTCGCTCCGCAACTCATCCACCGTGAGCCGGGTGCTCTTGATGCGGTAGTCGACCATGGTGAGGAGCAGCCCCAGAGAGCGGACGCGGGAGCCGTGATCGAAGGCCGTGCGCTCGGCGGCGGCGATCAGGTTGCGCACCCCGGTGACCGCGAGGAACTGCGGCACCACCGGCACGATGAAGGCGTCCGCCGCCACCACGGCGTTGACCGGCAGCAGCGACAGCGACGACGGGCAATCGAGGAAGACGAAGTCGTAATCGCGGACGATCGGCGCGAGCACCGCCTTGAGGCGCCCCTCCTTGGCCCGGAACGCTCCCAGCTCGGCCTCGGCGCGGATGAGGTCCACCGAGGCGGTGATCAGGTCCAGCCCGGAGACCGACGTCGTGCGCACCGCCTGCACCGCCGGCAGGCCGGCGAGCAGCACGTCCGCCGAGGACGGAGCGAGCCGCGAGCGGTCGATGCCCAGCGAGAGGGAGGCCGAGGCCTGGCTGTCGAGATCCACCAGGAGCACGCGAAGGCCCTGCGCCGCCAAAGCGGCCGCCAGGTTGACGGCGGTCGTGGTCTTGCCGACCCCGCCCTTGCGGCTGATCAAGGCAGTGATCATTTATAGAGGGTAATCTATACCACGCAGGGCTGCTCAGGCCCGGGGAACCCCGGCGCGCATCATGACGGGCCAGCGAACCCTCCGCACCTGGGCGGGATCGCCCCAGGCGCTCTCCATCTCTTCCCCGATTTCCTCCAGAGGATCATGGCCGGTGGCTTTCTTATAGCGGGCGGTGGCGGACCACGTGGTGAAGTAGGGGATGAAGCGGCTGAAGTCCCACTCCTCCTCGATCCACAGCTCGGGCACCGGCACCTCGGCGAACGGGAAGGGGAGCGTGCGGTAGTCCTCGTCCACCCACCGCCGCTCGGGCGGCCAGTAGGGGCCGACGATCTGCCGCGCCAGCCGGTCGGTGAGCACGTCCACCTCCGGAATGACGCGGATCAGATTGTAGGCCCAGGCCACCAGCGCGCCGCCGGGCGCGAGCACCCGCTCCACCTCGGCATAGAAGCGGTCGAAGTCGAACCAGTGGAGGGCGGTCGCCACCGACACCAGGTCCACCGAGCCCGAGTCGAGGCCCGACTGCTCGGCCAGGGCCTGCAGGTACTCCACCCTGGGATGGGGCACGGCGAGGGCGAGCTGCTCGGCGGAGCCGTCCGTCGCGATCACGCGCTCGAAGCGCTCCGCGAGCCCCCCGGCCGCCTGCCCGTTGCCCGTGGCACAGTCCCAGGCCAAGCCGTGCCGGGCCGGGAGCGAAGAGATGAAGTCGAACAGTGCCCGGGGGTAGCTGGGCCGGAACGAGGCGTAAACCGAAGCGTGACCGGAGAAGTGATCCTTGAAGCTCATCCGCGGGCCCTCACGAAATACAGCGTGCGGGCGGATGATGTCACGGTTGCGTTTCTCTGCGTCTTAGAGGGTGTCTCGAAGGTCTGTCTGCGACTTCGCTGGCGCCCGGGACTGAAATCCTGGGCTACCGACGGTGGTCCCCTCCGGGACCGCAGTTCTCGTTTCCTGGGTCCCGTAGGGACTACCGTCGGTAGCCAGGCGATTTCAATCCCGGGCGCCATAGGCGTCGTCGTCAACTATTTTTGAGACACCCTTCTACAGACCGAGCTCCCGGTTCGCCAGCTCGGTTCCGGCCACCCGGGCGCGGATCTTGGCGAACGCCGTATCCCGGGCCGTCGAGGTGTCGTCGCCGAAGGGCGAGAAGCCGCAGTCGTCCGTCGTTCCGAGCCGCTCGGGCGCGAGGAATTCGGCCGCTTCGAGGACACGATCCCGCACCTCTTCCGGCGTCTCGATTCGCGGATCGATCGGATCGGTGACACCGATGAAGATCCTCTGCCCGGGCTTCGCGTGATCCCGGATGATCCCCAGCACCCGGCGGCGATCCGGCTCGCTCGCGAGTTGGAGATAGAAGTTGCCCGCCGTGAGGTTGAACAGATCGGGAAGCAGGTCGGCGTAGTCGACGTCGGCGCTGTGCGTGGAGTCCTGGTCGCCGCCCGGGCAGGTATGGACTCCGATGCGCTGCTGCTCTTCCGGCGTGAAGCGACTGAGCACCTGATTGTTCAGATCGACGAACTGCCGCAGCAGCCCGCGGGAAGGGTCGAGCTTCACGGCGAGCCGGCCTTCGGTGAAATCGATCTGGACGTTGGCGGCTCCCTGCTCGAGGCAGCCGCGGATATCCGCTTCGGCCTCGCGGATGAGGTCGGCGAGGAACTCCTCCTGCGAATAGCCGTCGATGCCGCCCTGGGGATAGAGGAGGCTCATCGCCGAGGCCGAGATCACGGCCTGCTTCACGGGTTTCTGGGTGTGGGCCTTGGCGGCGGTGAGATAGGTTGCGGCTCGGGTACGGTAGCGGAAAGGCCCAGCAACGAGGCGCGGCAACTGCCGCACATGACCGTCCGCGAAGGGGATCTGCACGCCGTCCGGCGCCAGGTTGTCGGCACCATGAATGGGATAGGTCGCGAAGCTGGGCTTGGTCTGCTCGCCGTCCGTGATTACCGGCGATCCGGTCGCCTCGAAGCGATGGATCGTATCGACGAGCGCCCGCCGGTACAGCTCGTCCAGCTCCTGTTGGGAAACCCGGCCCTGTTGCGACTCCTGGACGGCCTGGATCAGCTCGGGAGGACGTGGAATGCTGCCGATGGGTTCGGTGGGTATCTGCATGAATGCGAGTATAGCGTAGGCGCTTTCACCCGGCGGCTCGCGCGTGGAGAAGCCAGTTCCCCACCGCCACGAAGATCGCCACGGCTCCCAGCAGGCGCAGGCTCCGGCTGAGAAGGAACGCTTTCAGAAACGGCTCGGGAAGCCCCAAGCGCTGGTACGCGCGGTAGGTGAAGAGACTGGCCGTGGCCGACAGCGCGAGAATCAAGACCAGGACCGCGCAGGTTGCCACCACGGTGAATTGCGGGCGATAGGCGACGACCGCGACCCAGGCGGCGAAGATCGCCACCATGATGAGAAACCAATAGATCGGCGTTCGTGCGGAGGCGTCGACGAGCTTGACCTTCTCATCCTTGGTCAGCGCCGCGAGGCTCCCCTTGAGAATGCGCGTCGCCGTGAGAACGAGCGCTACGAAAAGGATTCCGGCTGCCGCGATCAACACCTTCGATGTCTCCGTTGGAGAGTCTCAAGCCAGCGTTTCGCGAACCCGTTCCATCCCCGTGTTGCTGCCACTCAGAAGAATGCCGACCCGCTGGCCCCGGAAGCGCTCGTCGGCCAGGACTCCCGCCAGAGCGGCTGCGCCGGCCGGCTCGACGATCACCTTCACGTGGCGGACGATCAGGCCCATCGCGGCGAGGATCGCCTCGTCGGGGACGGTGAAGACGCCCGTCGCCCAGCGCCGGATGATCTCGAAGTTGCGGACGCCCGGCTTCGGGGCCGTGAGGCCATCGGCCACCGTCTGCACCTTTTCAGGAGGCGTCGGCACGCCGGCCGCGAGCGAGCGCACGATGCCGTCCGCGCCGGCCGGCTGGACTCCGTAGACCTTCGCGGCAGGCGCCAATCCGCGGGCGGCCAGCAGGGCCCCGGAGAAGAGGCCGCCGCCGGAGGCGGGAATCGCGAGGGCGTCGAGGTCGGGCACGTCCTCCAGCAACTCCCACGTGGCCGTGCCCGCCCCGGCGATGACGAACGGGTCGTCGAAGGGATGAACGAGCGTGTAGCCATGCTCCTCGCGCAGCCGCGCCAGGCGCTCGAAGGCCAAGGTGGCGTTGGTGACCCCGTCCTTTTCGATTCGGCCGCCCATCGCGGCCACGGCGGCGAGCTTCTCCGGCACCGCGTTCTCCGGCATCACGACCACCAGCTTGGCGCCGATGGCACGGGCCGCCCAGGCCGCGCCGAGGGCGGCGTTGCCCGCGCTCACCGTGATCAACCCGGGCGCCAGCTCCTCGGGAGTGAGCGTCCGGATGCGGTTGAAGGCCCCGCGGACCTTGAACGAGCCGGTGATCTGCAGCCCCTCGGGCTTGAAGAACAGCCGCGCTCCCGCGAGCTCGTCCAAGGCGTCAGAGCGCAGCACCGGAGTGCGCACGACGACCCCCGCCAGCGCGCGGCGGGCGGCGAGGAGGTCCGGCAGGTCGGGGAGGTCGATGTCGGTCATGGCGGGTTGATTCTAGCCCAGGCAGCCGGCGCCGTTCCTCTTCATCGTCGGCTACGCAATGTAGAGACGCCCTGTGCCGGGGGGAACCCCCGGTGAGGGCGTCTCCGAGGCGGCGATAAAACCTGACTCCTCGAAGACTGTCCGCGGGCACAGGGCCTCTGGATTTGCCTTGGTGCCGCCGGGACGATCCCCTCCGGTTTGAACCGATGTCGCCGCTTCGGAGACGCCCCCATCCGGGGTTCCCCCGGAAACGGGGCGTCTCTACATTACATTACATTGGGGAGGTCACCGGTGGACGATTTGTACTGTCGTCGTTCTTGTCGTCGTTGCGTTAGCCCCGCCCGGGCATAAATGCCGGGGCTAGTTGAAGACGCCGGATGAATCCGGCTTTAAGTCCCCTTCAGGGGGCGCTGTTCATAGCCCTGGCATTCATGCCCGGGCGGAGGTGCCGCATCATGGAACCAACAAAACGGGCGGAATTGCTCTCTGCCTTGCTCCCTCTTCTCCCGTCAGGCGGGGGGGAGGCTGGGAGAAGAGGGCCGGGGTGATGAGGGCCCGCCGCCGCGGCCACCGCTCCAACTCCCGTCGCCTTGACGCAGCGGCGTCGAACGCTTCTCTTGGACTCTCGAGACACCCTCTCAGGCTTGTGGGAGCGATTCGAGCAGGAACTGCAACTCGGCAGCGCTCCCAAAGTCCAATTCAGGATCCGCGGCAAGCTCAGGATTGAGGTCGCCATCGAGAACGACCTGAAGCCGTGCTATCAGAGCCTTGAACTGTGGCGGCGCATCGGCCCTGCCACCAAGCTGGTGGAGAACCTGGCGAGCTTCAGCGTCGTTATTCTCTCCGATCGCCTGCGCCGCCAGAGCGAAGAGTTGGGCCAGACTGTGCTGGCTGTAACCACCAGCACGCCGATAGGCCAAATAGGCCTCGAGCGCCTGCTGCCGGGCCGCCTGCGCGGCCTCAGCATGGCTAGTGGCGCGTTCGAGGTCTTCCAGGATCGACAAGGGCTTCCAAAGCTCAGCGGTATGGCCCAAGGGTCGCACGCACTCAATCGCCCGTAGGATCTCCTGCCGGGCTTCGTCGTATTGGCCCAGCTTGATCAGCGAGCCGGCCAGATTGTTTCGTCTCATCCCTTCTTTGGCTAGATCCTTGAGCCGCACGGCGATATCAGCCGCTTGCCTGTAGAAGGTCGCCGCCTCCTCCCAATGGCCTCTCGAATCGGAGAGCTGACCAAGTTGATTCAAAGTGTCTGACTGGCCAGCGAGATTGTTCTCCCGCACACTGATCGCCAGCGATTGGCGATAGGCCCGCTCGGCGGCTTCGGGTTTGTCGGCGCCTTCTTGAGCTACGCCGATCTGATGCCAGGACCCGGCTACCATGTGCGGCTCGCCCAAGGCATTGAAGGCATCCCGTGCCTCCTCGTAGATTTCCAGCGCCTCTTCAAATCGCTTTTGAAGTAAGCGCACGTTGCCGAGTTGAAATTTAGCCACAGCCCTCCCCCGAAGTTCATTCAGGATCTCCGCGCGCCTGATACGTTCTTCGTAAGCCTCCGCCGCCTCCTCCAAGCGGCCTAAGCCGCGCAGGCAATCCCCGGTCTCCGTAATGGCGACCCCCACCATGCCCTGGGCGCTCGTACTGCCTGCATCGGCTTGCTTCTGAAATCGGCGTTGCGCTTCTGCTAGAGCCGCTAGGGCGTCCTCAGCCGCGCCGCCCATTTGCAACACCCGACCGAGCCGAGCATACGCCAGGGCGATGTCGTAGTCCGCGCCAGGGTAGGCCGGCTCGCCAGCAGCCTGGAACTTGGCAAGGAGCTGCTGGGCCGCGGTAAGCGCGGCTTGGAGATCGCCGCGCTCGAGCAGGCGATCGATGTTTGAGCTTTCGGATAGGTAGCGTGCGTGGCTCCAATCGCCCAGCTTCTGGGCGGCCTGCTCGCGCACTCGAGTAGCCCGCGCCAGGGCCTGAGGCCGGCCCAAGGTGGATAAGAGCTGTTCTAGGCTGCTCGCCAATCCCACCATGGGCTCCGGCGGCCAGAGAGCCTGGAGCCAATCCAGCATGGCGAGGAGGCTTGGGAGCTCCAGCAACGTCAGTTGCGCGGCGAGGCGGGCGTCCTTGGAACCCTGTTGATAGAGATATCCTGTCAGTTGAGCCATCGCCTCGGCCCAGCGGGAGCGGAGGGTGTCCGTTTCATCATCGGCCAACTCGCCCAGCAGATAGGGAGACAGTCCGGGGTCGAGGCGCAGGTGGCCGTAGCCCATGTCTTCCCCGAGGCCGACTTGGATCAGCTCGGTGGCCAATTCGCGGGTGGCGTCCGGCTCCAGTCCCGTAAGCATGCCCAGGATTGCGAGATGCACACCGCCCTGGCAGACGGCCAGGATCCGGACGTGCTCGCGTGATTCCGCGGAGAGCCGGCGCAGGGAGAGCTCGACGCTGGCATAGAGGGAGTTCTCGCGGTCTCCCGGGTGTGCTCGCTCCAGGCGGGCCATGAGGGAGCGCAGATCCCCGGTAGTCCCCAGGACTCCGCGGCGGGCCACCTCGGGGGCCAAGAGCACCAGCGCGCGGGCATGGCAGTGGACTGCCTCCACCAGATCGGCGATCTGCTGTGGCGTGGTGCTCACGTCGTCGGGCGGAATCCAGCCGTGCTGTTTCATCACTTCGCTGACGAGCTCGATGGCGTCCTGCCGATCCAGGGCGCCAAGCTCCCGCTCGCGCCGGGCGACGGCGAACGGCAGCGGCAACGGCTCGCGAGTGGTGAAGACCAGGCAGGTGCGCGGATCGGCTTCGAGAAGGCGCTTGCAGAGGGAGAAGATCGCCGTGCAGTCCTCGGTGGCCGGTTCCCCCCGCTCGGGCAGCACGCTCTCGCAGTTGTCGAGCACGAGGATCGTGGCCTCGTCGGCCAGCGCGCGTTCCACAGGCTGGAGGGCCTCGTCGAGATCGCGGAACTGGGCCACAGAGTACTTGGCCCCTTCGGCTAGGATCTGGTGGCCCAGGGTGTCGAGCACGGCACGGGCGTCCCGGTAGTGCTCCAGGCTCACGAAAGCCGCCTGGGCGAAGCGGCCGGTGCGGGTGAGCCAGCGGGCCAGCTCGACGGCCAGCGTGGTCTTCCCCTGGCCGCCGGTGCCGCGGATTACCGCCCAGGGCTCGCGGTCGCGGTGCAGCAGACGCTCCAGCGCCAGCAGCTCCCGGCTGCGCCCCTGGAAAGCGTGCTCTGGCGGCTCGGGCAGAGCACCCAGGCGATTGCGCCGCTTCTTCGCTTCGAGTTGCTGGACGTCCTTGGGCGAAATCTGATTGATGAGCTGCGGATCACGCTCTTCCTGGTAGAGCACCGGCACGAACCAGTCCTGAAGCCGGAGCTCGCCGATGCCCAGCGTCTTTCCCCGGTGGGTGTCGTTGAACAGCGCCCGCTGGCCGGCGAGCATCGCCCGGCCGACCCGCGCGCCCTGGGCCAGGTCGGCGTAGAAGGCCTGTACGAAACGGCGGGCCGTCTCCACCAGCACGCTGTGGCTCATGGCCACCACGGAGGTCACTCCCTCCTCGAGCAGACGCCCGGCCACGGAGGCTGTGGGGTCCACCGTGGCCACAGCCGTCTCGCAGGCTTCGAGGAAGACGAGCGGAATGCGGTGCTCGCGGACCAGGCCGGCGAGGCGGACGGCGTCCACGAAGTCCATCCGCCGCTCCTCCAGCCGTTCCTCGTCGCCGGGATCTTCGAAGCACAACCCGCCCAGCCCCAGACGCCGGTTATAGACGCCGTGGCCGTCGAAGTGGACGACGTCGAAAGACTGGCCGTCGTCACCGTCAAGCAGGGCCTGTTCGAGCGCGCCGTAGGTGGGCGGTTGGAGGATGGTGAGGCGGGCAAGGTCGCCGAGGTTCTCCACGGCTTCGACCAACGGCCGGGCGCTGACCCTATGGTCGATGTAGCCGATGCGATTTCCCTTTTCATCCTTTTCCGGCCGCGGACTGACGAGCAGAATGCGGATGGGCAGAGCCGTAGCTCTGGCGGGCTGAGGGTGGTGATTCGGCAGGCGCCGGCGCACGCGGACGGGATTCCGTCCCTGGAACAGCCAGGAGCGGCCGTCGTGGAGAAGCTCCCAGGGCAGGGCCAGCAGCTCTGTGGCGGCCTCACCGGAGGCGACTTGAGCTTCCTTTGCGGAGCCCTCGGGTAATCCGCCGTCCACCTGCACCGAGAAGCGGCGCTCGGCGTTTTCCGAGGTCCGGGAGGCGGACTGCCAGGCGGTGAACGCCTCCCGGCCGGCCTCCGAGGCCAGCGCGGCCTGATAGAGCGCCTGCCCCCATCGCGGCAGCCCGGACTCGAATCTCTGGGCGCGCTGTTGGGCCATCGGGTCCGGCCAGATGAAGTAGGTCTCCAGGTACCATCGCAGCTCGTTGGATTCAATTTTCCCCAGCGGCGCTGTGAAGACGAACCGTGGACTCGCGACCCGGCGCTCTCCGGTCTTGGCAGGCTCATAGACCAGCTTGGCCGTCGCGGTGGCCCTGCGCTCTCCCTCCTGGGTTTCGATCTTGGGATCCGTCATCTCCAGGACGAGCTCTTCAAGAAGCCTGGCGTCGGGCTCGGTGGCGGCCGGGCGATCCGTCGGCAGCCGCTTGCCCAGCGCGGCCAGCAGGTCGGGCAGCGCGGCGCTCAACTCGGCAGGGTCTATCGTTATCGCGACCGGCTCTTTCTTGAACCAAGTCCCCAGCGCCCCCGGAGTGAGGCCGGAGAGCAACAGCGGGATGATGTGGTAGCCATCCGCCGTACGGCGACGCTCGACCTTGAGGGCTTGCGCGAGCTCCCGGCGCACCCACGGTGAGTTGACCGTGCTCGGGCTGAGCACCACGAGGAACTGCTCGGCCTCCTCGATAGCCTTGGCGATCTCTGGTGCGAGCTTGGCGCCGGCCCGCAGGTTGCGGGAATCCACCCAGACGGGGATCTTGTGATCCTCCAGCGCCTTGCGGAGATCGTCGACGAACGAATCGTCGGCGGACGCGTGAGAGATGAAGAGCATGGGTAACTGACATCAGACTAAATTCCAGAGAAGCCGTCAACGCCGGTGCCGCCGCCCGCCGGGTGATGCCCTACCCGGCGGATCGTGCCCCGGAAGCGGAAGGCGATCCGCGCCACGAAGAGGGACGACACGGCCGAGAGCCCGATCGTGAGGCCCCACCAGAGACCACGGGGACCGAGGCCGCCGGGAAAGGCGAGGGCCCAGCCGGCGGGCAGGCCCACGAGCCAGAAACCCACGAGGGCGATGCCGGCGGGGAAGGTCGTGTCTGCCGAGCCGCGCAGGACTCCGGCTCCCACCACCTGCGTGCCGTCGAACACCTGGAACACGGCGGCGATGGGGAGGAGGGCCGCGGCCACGGCGATCACCGCCGGGTCCGCCGTGTAGAGCCGCGCCAGGAATCCCGGGAACGCGGCGAAGAGGAAGGCGAAGACGAGCATCACGCCGGCCCCCAGCACCAGCGAGGCCGCCGCGGCGAGGCGGGCTCCCGGCATGTCCTCGCGGCCGATGGCATTGCCCACCCGGGTGGCGGCGGCGCCGGAGATGCCGAGTGGCACCATGAACGACAGGCTCGCGAGGTTGAGCGCGATCTGATTCCCGCCCAACTCCCGCACCCCCATGCGTCCCATCAACAGGGCCACCAGCGCGAAGATCAGCAGCTCGACCGAGTTGTGCAGGCCGATGGGAAGCCCAATGCGCAGCATCAGCAGATGCCCGCGAAGTGCCCACGCCTCGCGATTGAAGCCGCGCCAGTAGGCCGCGAGCGTGTGCCGCGACGCCGCGAAGAGGTAGAGGAACATGATCCAGCGGGCGATCGCCGTCGAGTACGCCGAGCCCGCCACACCGAGGTTGGGTGCTCCGAAGTGGCCGAAGATCAGCATGTAGTTGAACAGTATGTTGGACAAATTCCCCAGGATGATGGCGATCATGGCCGGCCGTACCACGCTCATGGCCTGGAGCGTCTGGCGGAACACGAGGAACAGGAAGAAGGGGAAGCTTCCCCAGATCGTCGCCCGCGCATAGGCCGCCGCCGCGGGGATCACGGCCTCCGGCTGGCCCGCCAGGCGGAAAAGCCAAGCCATGTCCCAGAAGGACAGGCTGAACGGCACCGTCAACACCGTCGCCATCACGAGCCCGCGTTGCAGATAGTTGCCCACGGCGCGAGCATCGCGGGCGCCATGGGCCTGGGAAACGAGAGGATCGAGAGCCGCCAGGATTCCCTGGCCCAGGACGAGCACGCAGAAAGTCACCAGATGGGCCAGGGCGCCCGCCGCCAGGGCCTCCGCGGAGAGATGCCCGAGCATCATGGTGTCGATGACGCCCATCAACATCATCCCAAGCTGAACCGCGGCCACGGGAACCGCAAGGCGGAACGTGGCGGCGATCTCGTCGCGGAGTCGGTCGAGGCGGTTCATGACAGGGAGAGCCGCCGCGGAGGTCACGCGACGGGGACGCTACTATAACGGACCGGGGCTCTCGAAGCCCTCGGCTCCACCAGGGTAAGGACCTGCCGGTTCTGCCCGCCCGCCAGGGGGCTGGCCAAGACCACGCGCTCCTCCGGCCCATCCATACACCAAATCAGCCTGCTCCTGTGTATAGCTGTCGATTCTATACACCAAAAAGACGCAAATCTGTGTATAGAGCGCCAGGGAAGTGCCTCAGGACGGTAATCCGTCGAGGGACGACGCCTTGGAAGCTCGCCTGCGGCGGTTTCCCACACGGAAAGCTCAGTAAAAAGTGTCTCGCGGGGCTTCTATACACAGAAGGACGGCTTGAGAGTGTATCTGGGAGGGGTTCTGTGTATAGATCGCGTCATTCTGTGTATTGGCGGGGGTGGGGAAGCGGGGAGAAGGCTTTTCCCCTACGGGCGAGGCCGGTACCTCTCAGAGCCAGTTCTCGACGCGGAGCCCGGGGACGGTGCCGAAGTGCCTGACGTTATTGGTGACCATGATGAGATTGCAGGACAGAGCATGGGCCGCGATGAGCGTGTCGAAATCGCCGATGGGGCTGCCGGCAGCCGCGAGGTCCGCGGCAAGGCCGCCGAAGCGTGAAGCCGCAGCCGCGTCAAAAGGGATGACCTGGACCGAGGAGACGAAGCGATCGATCAAACCGTGAAGCTTGCGCGATTTCCGACGTGCTGCTCCGAAAGTCAGCTCTGCAAGCGTGATCGAACTGATACAAACGGCCGACGGCTTCTGCTCGAGAAGGCGACTCGCGACAGATCCCTCTCCTCGCAGAGCGAAACTGACGGTGTCCGTGTCAAGCATGAAGCGCAGACTCATCGAAATGGATCGCGCAGCTTGTCCAACGTCCGGTGCCGTGGACGCTGGATGGGTTCAGACCAAGCTCCTAGGATCTCAACGAAGTCAGAAGGCCACTCATCGACCGGTTCCAGGATCACCCGCTTTCCTTCCTTCCGCACCAAGACCTCCGTCTGTTCCTCCGGAAAGCGGCACTCCTTGGGAAGCCGCACGGCCTGGCTGCTTCCATTCTGAAAAAGCTTCGCGCGTGTTGCCATGACGCGAGTATAGACTCTCGTATAGACGCTCGCAAGTCTCTCAGGTATCCTGCAGTCCTTGAGTTTTTTGTTCAGCTTCTCTGGCGCGTAGGCTCCCACGAGCCCATCGGCGTCCGGGAGCGTCTACGCTAGACTGCCCCGCGTGAAAGCCGAAGACTCCCAGACCGTCTCCGACGCCCAGGCGGGTGCCACCCTCGCCGCCGTGGTCCGCGAAATGATCCCCGGCACTTCGTGGAGCCAGGCGAAGGAGATGTGCTCCGGGGGGCGCGTGCGGGTGGACGGCGTTCCGGCTCCCGATCCGGCGCGGCGGGTGAGCGCGGGCGAGCGGGTCGAGATCCAGGCGTCCGGCTCGGCCCGCCGGGAGCCGGCGGTCACCGATCTGGTGGTCCATCTCGATGTCGAGGTCGCGGTGGTGCGCAAGCCGGCCGGCATCCTGACCGTTCCCTTCGACCGCGACGACCGCGACACTCTCGTGGCGCTCGCCCGGGTGGCCGTGCGCCGCATCGACTCGGCCCGCGGCCGGGAGACGAGCCCCACGCTACGCACGGTGCAGCGGCTGGACAAGGAGACTTCGGGGCTGGTGGTCTTCGCGCGCAGCGTTCCCGCCCAGCGGTACCTCCAGCGGCAGCTCGCAGAGCACACGGTGCTCCGGCGCTATCTGGCCATCGCCCACGGCGCCGCGGAGGACGCGGTCTACGAGACGATGTTCGTGGCGGATCGCGGCGACGGCCTGCGGGGCTCCTGGGGCGTTTTCCGGTCCGCGAAGGGGGAGGCGCCGGCGGAGGCCCGCGAGGCGATCACCCGGGTTCAGGTGTTGGAGCGGCTGCCGGGGGCGACCCTGCTGGCCTGCGAGCTCGAGACGGGCCGCCAGCATCAGATCCGGATTCATCTCGCCGAGGCGGGGCATCCTCTGTTGGGGGAGACGGTCTACATCCGCGATTATCAGCGCCGGGGTGTTGGTCCCTTGCTGCCCGCTCCCCGGCCCATGCTGCACGCTTCCGTCCTCGGCTTCGTCCATCCGCGGACGGAGAAGGTCGTGCGCTTCGAGGAGCCGCCTCCGGATGATTTCACCTCGGTGTTGAAGCGATTGCGTGCAGGAAAGTCCCGCCACGCTTGAGCGGATCGAGATCCGTTTGAAACCAACTACCTCAGTCATCGTAATAGGGAGGACCGTTGACGGGAGGTAGACGATGAAATCTTTGCTCCAGGATCTCCACTATGCCGGCCGGCTGCTGCTGCGCAGCCCAGGGTTCACGCTGCTCGCCGCCATCACCCTGGCCCTGGGAATCGGTGCCAACGCGGCGATCTTCAGCGTCGCCAACGCCGTGCTGCTCAAGCCGCTGCCGTATCCCGACTCCGGCCGGCTGGCGATCGTCTACAGCCAGTTTCCCACCATGAAGTTCGATCACTTCTGGGTCGATCCCGTGGAGTTCACGGAGTACCACGAGCGCAATCAGAGCTTTTCGGACCTGGGAGCCTATCGTTCCACGTTCGCCAACGTGGCGGGCCGGGACGAGCCGGTGCGGGTGCAGGCGGCCGTGGCCTCGGCCGGGCTGCTCAGCGCGTTGAACGTACGGCCGGAGCTGGGTCACTTCTACACTCCTGCCGAGGATCTGCCCAACGTCGAGAAGGTGGTGGTGCTCAGCGACGCGCTCTGGCGCCGGGCCTTCGGAGCCGACCGCGGCATCCTGGGCCGGCGCATCCAGGTGGACAGCCTGGACCGCACGGTGATCGGCGTCATGCCGCCCGGCTTCACCGTCGGCGACAAGCGGGTGGACGCCTGGGTGCCCCTGGCGCTCGATCCGCTCAAGCCGGGAAACCGGGGCAACCACTACCTGTGGCTCGTGGGCCGGCTGAAGCCGGGCGTTACCCTGGCGCAGGCGCGCGGCGAGATGCACGGCCTCCTCTCCCGTTGGCGGCAGGAAGGGCAGAAGATGCACACGCCCAGCCTCGACAATCATCCCTTCGTCATTCAGCCTCTCCAGGATGACCTGGTAGGCTCGGTGCGGCCGAAGATCAGCATGCTCATGGGAGCGGTGGGGCTGGTGCTGCTCATCAGTTGCGTCAACGTCGCCAATCTGTTGCTGGCGCGGGCCGAGGCGCGCCAGAAGGAGATCGCCATCCGCACCGCCCTGGGGGCCGACCGGTCCCGGCTGGTGCGCCAGTTCCTCACCGAGAGCGTGCTGCTGTCGCTGATCGGCGGCGCCCTGGGATTGGCGCTGGCGTACGGAGGCGTGAAGGCCATCGTCGCCGCCAACGCGGAGAGCCTGCCGCGGGTGGACGAGATCGGGCTCGACGGGCGGACGCTCCTCTTCACGCTTGGGATCTCCGTGGTCACCGGCCTGCTGTTCGGCCTGGCGCCGGCCCTCCACTCGCGGGCCAGCACCTTCTTTGCCACGCTCAAGGAAGGGGGCCAGAGGACGACGGCGGGCGCCGGCCGGCAGCGACTGCGCCGGGGGCTGGTGGTGATCGAAGTGGCGCTGGCCGCCATGCTGGTGATCGGCGGCGGCCTGATGATCCGCAGCTTCTGGAAGCTGCTTCAGGTCAATCCCGGGTTCGATCCGAAAAACGTTCTATCCTGCGAGATCGCCCTGCCCAGAGCCACCTACCCCGAGGCGCACAACGTGCGGGATTTCTATCAGTCTCTTCTCACCCAGCTCGGCGCTCTGCCGGGTGTTGAATCCGTGGCCGCCATGGACGGCATGCCGCCCGTTCGCGACCTGAACGCCAACGATACTGATTTCGAGGGATTGCCGAAGACGCCGGACGCCCCGCCCCAGAACGTGGACTTCTGGCAGATCGTGGCCGGCGACTACTTCAAGACGATGCGCATCCCGTTGCTCGAAGGGCGGACCTTCGGACCGCAGGACGGCCATGGCACCCCGGGCGTGGTGATCGTCAACAAGACCCTGGCCAACCTGTTCTACCCTGGCAGGAGCCCGGTCGGCCGGCGGCTGCGGGCGGGAGGAGACAAGGCCCCGTGGCTGACCATCGTCGGCGTGGTGGCCGACGTGAAGCAGCAAGGGCTCGACCGCAAGACCGGGACCGAGCTCTACCTTCCCCACGGTCAGGTCGAAGAGGCGTTCGGCGGGCGCGAGGGGGATCTGTATCTGGTGATCCGGACGGCGGGCGATCCCATGCGGCTCGCCAACGACGTGCGCCGGCAGGTCCGCCAGCTCGATGTGTCGCTGCCGGTCGCGAGCCTGCAGCCGCTTTCGGACGTGGTCTACGGCTCGATGGCGCAGCCCCGCTTCATCACCTTCATGGTGCTGGTTTTCGCCCTGGTGGCGCTGGCGCTGGCGGCGATCGGCATTTATGGAGTTCTCGCCTACATGGTGGAGCAGAGGACCCAGGAGATCGGGGTGCGGATGGCGCTAGGAGCGCAGGTGCGGGAGGTGCTGGCGATGGTCCTGGCCCAGGGCGCGTGGCTGGTGGGGATCGGGCTGGCGCTCGGCGTGGTGGGCGCCCTCGCGCTGCGAAAGGTCCTGGCGAGCGTGCTCTTCGGCGTCACGGCGACGGACCCGGCGATTTTCGCTCTGGTGCTCGCGGTGCTGTCCCTGGTCGGATTCCTGGCCTGTTACCTGCCGGCCCGCCGCGCGACGCTGGTGGATCCCCTGGTGGCGCTGCGGCAGGAGTGAGCGAGGCGGCTGCACCCTCGCGAGTCTCGAAGCTCCTCTGGGGGCCGGGGTGGACCGCCGTCGCCCTGGCCCTGGCGTGGCGCTACGCTTGCCACGCGGCGATGATCCTGCTGTCGCTGCTGACCGAGGGCCGGCTGGCGCCGGCGCTGCCGGATCTCGTCCTCGACCGGCTGCCGCGGGTGTCGTGGATCGCCGATCACAACTACTGGCTCTGGCTGCTGTGCTACATCCCCGTGGCGCTCTGGCTCTGTCGGCGCAATCGGTCGGCTTTCCTGAGCTTTCTCTACCTGGGTGGAATCGTGAGCCTGGCGAGGGGCCTCTGCGTCGGCTTGACCGGACTGGGACCGGCCGACGGTCCGGACGTCAACGCCGGCCTCCACGGAGCGGCGATTCTGCACGTCTGGCTGACCCTGGTGAATCCGTTTGCGACTCTGTTCGGAAACGCCGCCCAGGTCTACCTGACCAAAGACCTCTTCTTCTCCGGCCACGTCTCCTCGACCTTCCTGCTCTGGCTCTACTGCCGCCGCGAAACTCCCTGGCTCCGCCGCGCCGCCGCCCTGGGCCATTGGGCGATCGTGGCTGTCGTGATGCTCTCTCACCTCCACTATACGGTGGACGTGGTGGGGGCGTGGGCGGTGACGTACAGCTTGTGGGCGTTGTGGGGGCGGGCGGGACGGCCGGGGCCGCAAATCCCATAGAATGAGCGCCAACGTCGGGAAAATCCCCGGCCAAGGCCTCCCAGGGGGGTGGTATGCAGGGCAAACGGCTGCTCCGGTCGATCCGGCTGAAGAATCTGCTCTCCTACGGCAGCGAGGGGGAGACGCTCGAGCTGGAGCCGCTCAACGTGCTGATCGGGGCCAATGCTTCGGGGAAGTCGAACCTGATCGAGGCGCTTTCTCTGGTTGCCGCCGCCCCCAACAACATTTCACGTCCTCTGTTCGAGGGTGGTGGTGTTGAGGAATGGATCTGGAAGGGGAATCCTGACCGAAAGAAAGCACAGGTCGAGATCGTACTCGAAGACCCTTTGTCGTTCCGGTATCGATTGGAGTTCACGGCATTGAGCTCGCGATTACGGATCTTGGGGGAATCTCTGGAAGACGAAGTTGGATCAGCGGAAACACGCTCCTCCTACTATTTGTTCGAGGAGGGGAAGGCTTCGATCCAGATGTTGGTTCCGGGAAGCAAGGAGCGGCTCGCTCGCGACCTCGATCCCAAGGATATTAGTCCTGAGCAGTCGATTCTTTCGGACAGGAAGGAGAGGGATCTCTATCCGGAGTTGACAGCCGTTGGAGCAGCGCTTGGCAGGATGGCGTTCTTTCGGGACTGGAGCCTTGGCCACGAGAGTCGAGCACGGTCTCCCCAGAGAACAGATCTTCCAGGAGACTTCCTTTGCGAGGATGGCAGCAATCTGGCTCTGGTCATCAATCATTTGCAGAATCGTCCGATAGTTAAGAAGGAGTTGATCCAGAAGCTGCAAGTCGTCTACGAGTCGGTGGAGGATGTAACTACCCAGGTCGTGGGTGGAACCATTCAGATTCTTTTGCATGAGCGGGGCCTTCAGCAACCTATCCCCGCGACTCGGTTGTCTGACGGTACGCTGAAGTATCTTAATCTCCTATCGATCCTCCTTCATCCTGTGCCGCCGCCGCTGATCTGTATCGAGGAGCCCGAGGTTGGTCTCCATCCCGACATTATCCCTAAGGTCGCGGACCTGCTTATTGACGCTTCCCTGCGTACTCAGCTCATCGTCACTACGCACTCTGAGACTTTGATCTCCAGGCTTTCTGAGGTTCCCGAGTCCGTAGTGGTCTGCGAGCGTGATGATCGCGGCACGCATCTGCACCGCCTGGAGTCCAAGAAGCTGCGGGCTTGGCTGGACAAGTACATGTTGGGCGAGCTCTGGAGAATGGGGGAGATTGGCGGCAACCATGAGGGGCAACAGCGTCTGAACGAACAGATCGAGGCGGGCTTCGCCCAACTCGACCGGGGTGAAGGCATTGTAGGCGATCTGGTATTTCAGGCTCAATGGGAGAAAAGTCGGAAGCGGCATGAGACTCGATGAGCCGCTGTTCTCATTCCGTCCCCGCTCTCCCCGGCGAGGCTCCACCTTCCTTGATAGGCATCTCCACAAATCTCGGAGACACTTCATGCCGTCGAATCCAACCCGCGAGTTGATCCTGCTCTTGGGGGCCGTCGCCCTGTTGGTGTCGAGCTTCATCCTGGGTGCACCGCGAACCGCTGCGGCGCTTCCCTCCCAGAGTTGCGACTGCGACTACTACAGCGATGCCAGCTACTCCACCCAAGTGGAGGAACCTCGGCTCCCATCCTGGTGACCGGCGGCTGGGGATCGGTCTGCTGGCATTCGCAAGAGTTTGTTCCGAGTGAAGCGAAAATCTGCCATATGACAATAGTTCTGTTGCTTGCCCAGAGATGCTTCGTTATACTACGACAAACCTGGGAGGAACATTCATGTCAGACTCGGAGACATTGAAACAGGTGAATGGGAGCTTTGGATGGGTGTGCGCGATGGCTATTGCCTTTTTTCTTATGATCTGTGCTGGAATTTGGATAGCGAGCGCTTCCCGGCATATCTACCCTGGATATGTGGCGGTTGGATCTGGACTTTTGGGACAGCTATTGGTGGTTGTTTTATTCGATCGATATTATAGAGCGCTAATCAAGATAGCTGAGGATGGCCGGAAAGCCGAGCTGGCCAAAGTTGTCCACCAAGCATTAGACCAAATGAAGCAAATTGGGGGCGAGGATGGCTCCAAAATGAAGCTGGTCGAGTATCTAGCCAAGGAGATAATGGCTTGTCTCGTCGGCTACTGCTAGGCATGCCGCGGTGCTCAACGAAGCGAGGAGTTCGATATGACGGCAGTCGGTCCAAGCCACGAAGACGTCACTAACAAGAAGGCTGATCCCAAGGAGATTGCTACTGACGACATTCGCGAATACGTGGACGCCTTTAGAGTATCTTCTGATCGAGCTCGATACGCGCTCTATGCCGTCATTATCACTACGGTGCTCATGGCAATTGCTAACTACAATCTTCAGCTATGGAGCTGGCCGATCCACCGGATCGAAGAATGGTATAGATATGCCCGCGATGATCAACGGTGCAAGGCTGCCCCTGTGACTAAAGATAAGAGTGATCCATGCTTTGTTCCAAGCGAGCTACTCGGCGGCGATCCAATGAAGCTCCTGGTTGCACGGGAGGAGTATGTCAAGCAGATTGCGAGCCGCTCAGTTTTCAATGCGTCGCCGATCCCGGGAGTGTCGATTGACTATAACGATCTTGGAATTATTGGCGGAATAGCGCTTGTTCTCTTGATGATCGTTCTAGTGATATGTATCACGCGCGAGAGCGAAAACCTCTATCTTGCACTTTATAAGGTCCGCCGTCTCTGCTCCATACCGGACAAGGGTCACGCTCAAGGAGACAGCAAGGCGAATCTTCTGTACCATGCGCTCGCGATGAGCCAATCGCTCAGCTCACCTCCTACTCTTGCCCGATGGAAGAATCGTGGAATCCTGCACCACTTCGGCATAGTTTTTTTCCTCCCCGTCCTCGTCTATCTATGGATTTTTTACTGCAACTGGAAGACGAAGGCAGTGGGCGAGAGCTATAAAATGAATATGGATCACTTCTTGGGTAGTCAGGTTATCCTCGCGATCGTGCTGCTGGTTCTGAGCACGACAGCCTGGGCTCTTTCTCGTGCTATGGGAAAGCGATGGGAGCGCGCTTTTTTTCGCGTCAATCCCAGTCGGCAGCGTGTACAGCAAATGAGTTTCTGGGAATGGCTCAGACTGATCCCGGGTAAGAAGGATAGTAGAGGAATGCAGAGGGTAGTCACAGAGCTTGTCGATACACTTACCGTGGAGGAAGCCGACGCTAAGGGATCTGTGAGCGTTCAGGCCAGGAGAGCGATCTCTGGTCCGTTGATCCTTCGCGCCGACATGGAAGGGATGGCGCAGCAGCTCATCGAAATGGGAAGAGCCGAAGCGAAGGTATGGTGCGAAATGAATCACGGAGTCTTTCGAAGACTCCTACGCTTTACCGCTGGCATTGACTCTAATAACCCCAAGGCCAACGTTCTGCGGGGGAGAGAATGGACCGTCCAAGGGAGCTGGACATTTTGGTACAAATCCATCTGACAAGGTAAATCAGCGGAGAAGTGAAGTCCGTTATGCGGCTCCTCATAGCCGTCGTAGACGTTGCAAAAGGGGCCGTCGCCGGCCCCACCTCGATTCATCGGTCTCAGGGCTTCCTGTACGCCAAAGGCACAGCCCCTCCGAGATCCTTGTAGCGGTCCCGCAACTCGGTCTGCCGGCTTTTCATCGGCATCTCCTTGCCGCGGATGAACACGGCGTCGGCGAAGGTCGCGAGCTCCAGGGGATCGCCGCTCCAGATCACCACGTCGGCGTCTTTTCCGGTCTCCAGGGTGCCGTAGTGGTCGGCGATTCCCCAGATGCGGGCCGGCGCGGTGGTCATGGCTTCGAGGGCTGCGTCCCAGGGGAGGCCGTTGGCGACGGCGTTGCCGGCGGCTTGTTTGAGGTTGCGGGCGTTGTGGGCGTCGCCGGTCATGAAGGCGAAGGTCACTCCCGCCTTGTGAAGGCGCGCTGAGTTTTCCAACGTCGCGCCCAGGCTTTCGAAGCTGTCGGGCCGGTTTTCCATCGGATTGACGAGGACCGGCACCTTGGCCGCGGCGATCTGGTCCGCCACCTTCCACCCTTCGGTGACGCCGGAAAGGATCAGCTTGAGCTTCCACTCCTTCGCGAAGCGCAGGATCGTTTCGATGTCACTCGCCCGATCGACGGCCACCACCAGGGGGAGCGTTCCCTTGACCACCGGCAGCAGGGCCTCCAGGTCGAGACGGGAGAGAGCATAGGAGCGCCGGTCGCCGGCGTCGAACGCCTTGCGATTTGTTGCGTAGTCGAGGGCGTCCTGAAACGCCTCCTTGAGGCGCAGCAGCGCGGCGGCCCGGGAGCCGCCGGCGAGGCCGGCTCCTCTCTCGCCGAAGACGGCGAACATGGCGATCGGCGAGCGGACCAGAAAGTCGCCGGGGCCGCCCAAGGTGCCTATGAGGGAAATAACGACTCCCTGCCCGGCGATGAGGCTCTTGCCGGGTACAGGTACCACCACCGCGCGGGTCAGCCCCTCAATGCGGTTGACGGGGATGAGGACCGAGCGTGGATTGAGCCCATCGGCGACATTGAAGGCGGCGGTGACGCGGTCGTCCTCGACGCGGCCGTCCCGCGTGCCGTCGACGGCGCCGACCTCGACGACGCCCAGCGTCGAGAGGGAGTCGAAGAGGCCGGGGGTGACGACCTTGCCGTGGGCGTCGATCCGGCGGGCGCCCGCCGGCACGGTCGTCGCCGGGCCGCCGACGGCTCGGACGCGGCCGTTTTCGATCACCAGGGTGCCGTTCTGAATCGTTCCCTGCGGGCCTTGCGTGTGGATCGTGGCGCCGGTGATCGCGATGATCGCGGGGGGCTCGGCGAGGGCCGGGCCGGCGACGCCGGCGAGAATTGAAAGGGAAAGCAGGAAGGTCGAGATCGAGCGGCGCATCACTGGCCCTCCCCGGCATCACGGATACCGAGCTCGAAGTCCATCTCCGGCTGGTGAGCGGGATCGTTGCGGTCGTACATCAAGGCGCCGTCGATGTATACCTTTTCGGCGCGGCTGTAGACGCTGAAAGGATTGCCGCTCCACAGCACGACGTCGGCCATCTTGCCGGCTTCGAGCGTCCCGGTCTGTTTTTCGATCCCCAGCGACCGCGCGGGATTGATCGTCAGCCAGCGGATGGCGTCCTCTTCCTTGAGGTGCATCCCCATCCGGTTGCCGGCGGCCATGGCCTTGGCGGCTTCCTGATTGAGGCGCTGGATGCCGTCGGCCGAATCGGAGTGGACGATGGCGCAGGCGCCCGCCTTCTCGACCAGGGCGATGTTCTCGCGAATGCCGTCGAAGGCCTCCATCTTGAAGCCCCACCAGTCGGCCCACATGTCGGCGCAGATGCCGTTGGCGGCCAGCACGTCGGCGATCTTGTACGCCTCGACGGCGTGATGGAAGGCCGTGACCTTGTAGCCGAACTCTTTCGCGACGTCGATCATGGTGAGCATCTCGTCGGCGCGATAGCAATGGTTCTGCACCAGGATCTCGCCGCGCAGCACGCCCGCCAGGGTGTCGAGCTGCAGATCGCGGGCGGGCGGCTCGGCCTCCCGGCCACCGGGAGCGGGCTCCTTGCCGGACTTCTTCCTCGCCTCGTACCGGTCCCATTTCTCCATGTACTCGCGGGCCTTGATCCAGGCCGCCCGATAGCCGGCGACGTTGCCCATGCGGGTCGCGGGGCTGCGCCCCTTGCCGCCGTAGACGCGCTTGGGGTTCTCGCCGCAGGCCATCTTGAGGCCGTAGGGGGCGCCGGGAAACTTCATGGCGTAGACGCCGCGGGCCGGCACGTTCTTCACCGTCACGCTACGGCCGCCAAAGAGGTTGGCCGAGCCCGGGAGGATCTGCATCGTGGTCACGCCGCCGGCGAGCGCCAGGGGGAACTGCGGGTCCTGGGGCCACACGGAGTGCTCGGCCCAGACCTCGGCCGTATTCGGGTTCGTGGCCTCGTTGCCGTCCGCATTGGCTTCGACGCCCGGCGCGGCATAGACCCCGAGGTGGGAATGGGGATCGATGATCCCCGGCGTCACCCACTTGCCGGTGCCGTCGACGACGGTGGCGCCGGCTGGGGTGTCGAGGCTCGCGCCCACGGCGGCGACCTTGCCGTCGCGCAGCAGGATGGAGCCGCGCGCGATGCGGTCGCCCGCGGCGGTGAGGAGCGTGGCGTTGGTGATGAGGACGGGCGGAGAGGGAAGGGGCTGATAGCTGGAGGGGAAGGCGACCTCGGCAGGCTTGGGAACTGCTGATGGCGCGGGTGCCTCAGGCGCCGGGGGCTCCGGGGCCGCCTTTGCCACAGGGCTGGGAGCCGGCGGGGCCGGGGCCGCGCTGGCGCAGCCCGCGGGGGCGATGCCGAGCAGGGTTGTGAGGGCGCCGAAAGCGAGACTTCTCAGCGTGTCGGTCATGGGCCTCCTCGAAGATGGGAAAAAACCGGGGGAGATCCTAACACCCGGGAGCTAAAACGCGTCTGTGCGGTAAGATAGGCCGCGCGCGTTCCTCTGGGGACGTGCCCAACTTCGAGAGCATCGCTAGGGAGGGACGACCCCAATGGCCATCGTGGAGCGTACGGGAAGCGGCATCGACCGCATCGTGGAGTATCTCGGCAACGACGCGGACACTCTTCTCTCCTTCACCTGCAAGGGGATTCCCAAGGACCAGATCATGCTGCCGGGTCCCGATCACGTCTCGCAGGCCTGGGGGCTCTCGGACCGCAAGGCGCCCGTGCTGGTGAACCTGCAACGGCTCTACGGCTCGGGCCGGCTGGCCGACACCGGCTACCTGTCGATCCTGCCCGTGGACCAGGGAGTGGAGCACTCGGCGGCGGCTTCCTTCGCGCCGAACCCCATCTACTTCGATCCGGAGAACATCGTCCGGCTGGCGATCGAGGCGCAGTGCAACGCCGTGGCTTCGACCGTCGGGGTGCTGGGATCGCTAGCCCGCAAGTACGCCCACAAGATCCCCTTCATCGCCAAGATCAACCACAACGAGCTGCTGACCTATCCCAACAAGTTCCAGCAGATCCTCTTCGGCAACGTCGACCAGGCCTGGGAGATGGGAGCGGCGGCCGTGGGCGCCACCATCTACTTCGGCAGCGACGACTCCGACCGCGAGATCGTGGAGATTTCCGAGGCCTTCCATCACGCCCACGAGCTCGGCCTGGCGACGGTCCTCTGGGCCTACACCCGCAACGACGCCTTCAAGAAGGACGGCGTCGACTACCACACGTCGGCCGACCTCACCGGCCAGGCCAACCATCTGGCGGCGACGATCCAGGCGGACATCGTCAAGCAGAAGCAGGCGACTCTCAACGGCGGCTACAAGGCGATCAACTTCGGCAAGACGAGCCCCAAGGTCTACGGCGAGCTGGTCACCGAGAACCCCATCGACTGGAACCGCTGGCAGGTGGTGAACTGCTACTCGGGGCGCGCCAGCCTGATCAACTCCGGCGGCGAGTCCAAGGGAGCGAACGACTTCGCGGACGCGGCGCGCACGGCGGTGATCAACAAGCGGGCCGGCGGCGCGGGCCTGATCTCCGGCCGCAAGGCCTTCCAGCGTCCGATGAAGGAGGGCGTCGAGCTCTTCCGCATCATCCAGGACGTCTTCCTGTGTCCCGAGGTTACGGTAGCCTGATCTTCATCCCGGGGCGAGGAGGCTGCGCAGGTCATCGAGGTGCGCCTCGGCGTCCGCCTCGCCGATCTCCAGGATGCACTGCAAGTAATCGGGCTGGAACATCAGGAAGCTCAGGGAGCCCAGGCCGTCCGCTTCTCGGGTCCCCAGGCTGCGGGTGAGATAGCGGAAGCCTGCGGGGAGGCGGGGCTCATAGGCGGCGGCGAGGGGGCCCAGGGGCTGCGAGGGGCGGACGGTCCGGATGTCCACGTTGCGCAGTTCGCCCCACGCCTCGCGCGGCATCTTGGCCAGGAGGAAGTTGATGCCTTCCAGCCGGCGGACGTCCTCGTCCACGACGTCGAGGAAGATGGCGCCCATGAGGTGGCTGAGGATCCGCGCGGGCGGCGGATACCCCGTGTTCCTCGGCTCCTTCACCGGCTCCAGCACGGGCTCGCGGTGGGGCGAGATGGCCAGGATGCGCGTCGCTCCCAGCCGCAGGGCCGGAGCGAGCGGCGTCGAGAGCCGGATGCCGCCGTCGCCATACCAGTCGGTTCCGATCCGGATGGCGGGGAAGAACAGCGGCAGGGCGGAGGAGGCCATGACGTGCTCGACCGTGATGCGGGCGGAGACGCCTCGGTGCCGCGGCTGATTCCAGGGGTGGAAGTCGCGGGCTTGCACCCAGGTGACGGTCTGCTCGGTAGAGTAGTTGAGCGCGGTCAGGGCGAAGGCCTTGAGCGTCCCCCGCTCCAGGTTGCGCTGGATGCCGAGGAGCTCGTCGTCGACGACGACGCACCAGCGCTGAATGAGGGAGTGGAGCGGCCGGGTGTCCACCATGCCGCGCACGTCAGGGGTCAGGCTCATGCCGCCGGAGGCCAGGCGGGCGGCCCAGCGCGTGAAGTGGCGGGCCAGGGAGATCGTGTCGACCCGGAAGATGTCTTCCACCTGCAGGCTGAGCCAGATCTCGCACAGATCCTCGGCGGCCTCGCGGAAGGTGCCGGGGTGGGTGGCGAGAAAGCTGGCGTTGATGGCGCCGGCCGAGACCCCCGTAATGATGGGAAAGCGCAGCTCGGGGAGTCGTCTGGCGAGCCCGCGTAGCACTCCCGCCTGGTAGGCTCCCCGGGCCGTGCCGCCGGTGAGCACCAAGGCCAGATCTTCGCTGGCAGAGGGACCGGCCGCCGTGAGATGATCGGACCTTAAGCGTGCATTGGACACCGCCGCTTACTCTATGCGAGGACGAAGGTGAAATGAAAACGATACGCACCCTGGTGATCGTGCTGGTCCTGCTGGCCCTGGCAGGATTCGCCTTCATGTACTCCGGAGTCTATGACGTCGCCGCCAGCACGCCCGACAGCGGGCTCGTCAAGGGCATTCTCGAAACCACGCGCGACCGTTCCGTCGAGCGCCGGCTGGAAGGGATCAAGCCCCCGAACCTGGACGATCCGAAGATGATCCGGACGGGCCTCGTCCATTACCACGAGATGTGCACGACCTGCCACGGCGCGCCCGGGGTCAAGATCTCCGAGATCGGCCAGGGCCTGAACCCCTATCCGCCGGAGCTCGCCTCGCGGCGCGGGGGCGGCGATCCGCGCGAGTCCTTCTGGATCGTCAAGAACGGGCTCAAGATGACCGGCATGCCGGGTTTCGGCGTCACGCACAGCGACGAGGAGATCTGGGCCATCGTCGCCTTCCTGCACAAGATGCCGAAGCTCAATCCCCAGGAGTACCAGGCCATGGTCCAGCAGGCCGGGCTCGGGGCGCCTCCCGCCGAGAAAGCGGAACACGAGGAACACGTGGAGCACGAGCACGGGGAGCACGCGCATCCTTGACGGATCGCGGATACACTCTGCCCGCGATGGAACTGGGAAACCTCAAGCTGACCCGGGTCAGCGACGGCGAATTCCGTTTGGACGGCGGCGCCATGTTCGGCGTCGTGCCGCGCGTGCTGTGGGAAAAGCCGTGCCCGCCGAACGCCGAGAACCGCATCCGCATGGGCACCAACTGCCTGCTGGTGGCCCGGGGGAGCGACCTGCTGCTCATCGACACCGGCATCGGCGACAAGCACGACGCCAAGTTCGAGCAGCAATATTCCATGGACCCGCGGGCCGTGCGGCTGCCGGAGGCCATCCGGCGCGCCGGCTACGAGCTGGGGGACGTCACCCATGTGCTCCTCAGCCACCTCCACTTCGACCATTGCGGCTGGAACACCCGGGAGCAGGGGGGGAAGATCGTCCCCACCTTCCCGAAGGCGCGCTACTGGTTGCAGCGGGGGGAGGTGGAGCACGCCCGCAAGCCCAACGAGCGGGACCGCGCGAGCTACTTCCCCGACAACTGGGAGCCGCTCCTCGAGGCGGGGGTCGCCGAGCTGTTCGGTGAGGAGGCCGAGCCCATTCCCGGCGTCAAGGCCGTGCGCGCGCCCGGGCATAACGCGGACATGTGCATCGTTTTACTGGATGGCGGGGAAGGAGAGAAAGGCGTGTTCTGGGCCGACCTGGTGCCCATGACCGCCCACGTCCCCTATCCCTGGATCATGAGCTACGACCTGTACCCTTTGACGACACTCGACAACAAGAAGCTCTGGCTGCCCCGGGCGGCCGCGGGGAACTGGCTCTGCGTCTTCGAGCACGATCCCGACATTCCCTTCGCCCGTATCGTGGAGGAAAAGCCCGGCCGCTTCCGAGCGAAGTCAGAATTGAGAAGTCAGAATGAAGACTCAAGAATGCCACGTGAAGCAACTTCCATTCGCCATTCTTGATTCGCCATTCTTAATTTCCTTGGAGATTCCATGGCTCGAGAAGAGTTCGACCTGATCATCATCGGCAGCGGTCCCGGCGGCTACGTCGCCGGCATCCGGGCGGGACAGCTCGGCATGAAGGTGGCCGTCGTCGAGAAGGACCCGAAAGTGGGTGGTACCTGCACGCTGCGTGGCTGCATCCCCACCAAGGCGCTGCTGCACACCGCCGAGGTGCTGGACGAGATCCGCGACGCCGAGGACCTCGGCATCGTCGTGGGAGCGCCGGCGCTCGACATCGACAAGGCCCAGGACCGCAAGCAGAAGGTGGTCGACGCCAACTCCAAGGGCATCGACTACCTGTTCAAGAAGAACAAGGTGACGACCCTGCGCGGCTTCGGCCGCCTCACCGGCCCCAACGAGGTCGAAGTTGAGGGTGCGGATGGGAAGACGGCGTATGGCGCGAAGCACGTCATCATCGCCACCGGCTCCGTGCCGCGGGACATCCCGATTGCTCCGGCGGACGGCGAGCGCATCCTCAACTCGGACCACATCCTGGAGCTGCGCAAAGTTCCCGCCTCGCTGGCCGTGCTCGGCGCGGGCGCCGTGGGCACCGAGTTCGCCTCCGTCTACGCTTCGTTTGGAACCAAGGTGACGTTGATCGAGATGCTGCCGCGCATCCTCCCCATCGAGGACGAGGACTGCTCCGCCGAGCTGCAGCGCGCCCTGCGCAAGCGGGGGATCGACGTGCTGGCCGGAACGAAGATGTCGAGCGTCGAGCGGACCGAGACGGGCGTGCGTCTGCACCTGGAAGGGGGCAAGAAGGACGTCGTCGAGGCCGAGCTGCTGCTCTCGGCCATCGGCCGCCGGCCGGTCACCGAGAATATCGGCCTGGAGGCTCTGGGCATCGAGCTGGAGCGCGGCTACGTCAAGGTCAATCCCCTGATGCAGACCGCCGTGCCGTCGATCTACGCCATCGGCGACGTCGTCAACACTCCCTGGCTGGCGCACGTCGCCTCGGCCGAGGGAATCCTGGCCGTCGAGCACATGGCGGGACTGCCGGTGAAGCCGCTCAACTACGACCGCGTCCCCTCCTGCACCTACTGCGATCCGGAAGTGGCCAGCGTCGGCCTGACCGAGGCCAAGGCCCGCGAGCGGGGTTACGACGTCGCGGTGGGCAAGTTCCCCTTCTCGGCGCTCGGCAAGGCGCGCATCGTCGGCAAGACGGAAGGCTTCGTGAAGGTGGTGCGCGAGAAGAAGTACGACGAGGTCCTGGGCGTCCACATCGTCGGCGTCCACGCCACCGATCTCATCGCCGAGGCCTGCGTGGCCCTGCAACTGGAGGGTACGGACGAGGAGCTGCTGCGCACCATGCACGCCCATCCGACCCTCTCCGAAGCGGTGATGGAAGCGGCGCACGCCGCCCACGGCGCGGCGATTCACATCTAGAGGGAATGCCATGGCGAAACCAGGCAAGGACTGGGGTCCTCTTCATCCCAAGGTGGAGACGGCGGAACCGGCGGACAAGCTGGCGAAGACCGAGCTGCCGCGGGAGCGCCAGCTCGAGCTCTACTCTTACATGAAGCTGAACCGCATGGTGGAGGAGCGGCTGGGCAACCTCTACCGGCAGGGCAAGGTGGTGGGCGGCCTCTACTCCAGCCGCGGCCAGGAGGCGACCTCGGTGGGCAGCGCCTACGCCCTGGCGCCGCAGGACGTGATGGGACCGCTCATCCGCAACCTGGGCGCCATGCTGGTGCGGGGCGTCAAGCCGCGGGAGGTCATGATGCAGTACATGGCCAAGAGCGATAGCCCCACCGGCGGCAAGGACGGCAACACCCACTTCGGCGACCTGAAGCGGGGCCTCGTGGCACCGATCTCCATGCTCGGCGCCGTCATTCCCGTGATGGCCGGCGTAGCGCTGGCAGGCCGGATGCAGGGGAAAGATCTCGTGGCACTCACCTTCATCGGCGACGGCGGCACCTCGACGGGCGACTTCCACGAGGGGCTGAACCTCGCGGCGGTGCTCGGGGTGCCCTTCGTCCTCATTGCCGAGCACAACGGCTGGGCCTACTCGACCCCCACCTCGCGGCAGATGCGGATCAAGAACATTGCCACCCGCGCGGCGGCCTATGGCATTCCGGGCGAGATCGTCGACGGCAACGACGTGCTGGCGGTCTACGAGGCGACGAAGCGGGCGGTCGAAAGGGCCCGTTCCGGCGCCGGCCCCACCCTGATCGAATCCAAGACCTTCCGTATGAAGGGGCACGCCGAGCACGACGACGCGGGCTACGTGCCCAAGGAGCAGTTCGAGGAGTGGCGGCCGAAGGATCCGATCGAGCGCTTCGAGCGCCACCTGCTCGGTGGCGGCCTCGCGAAAGAGGAGGAGCTCAAGGAGATCGTGGCCAGGATCGACGCCCAGCTCAACGAGGAGGTGGACTTCGCCCTCGCCTCGCCCATGCCGCCTCCCGAGAGGGCGTTCGAAGGCGTGTATGAGGAGGTCAGCGCCTGATGGCCGCCGAGACCCCCGAGACCGTGACCTACCTGGAAGCCATCCGCCAGGCCCTGTGGGACGAGATGGAAACGGACGAGCGGGTGTTCATGCTCGGCCAGGACATCGGCACCTACGGCGGCGCCTTCCGCGTCACCGCCGGCTTCCTCGACCGCTTCGGGCCGGTGCGGATCGTGGACACGCCGATCAGCGAGTCCGCCATGATCGGCTGCGCCATCGGCGCCGCCATGATGGGCATGCGGCCCGTGGTGGAGATGCAGTTCATCGACTTCATCTCCTGCGCCTTCAACCAGATCATCAACTTCGCCGCTCCCAACCACTACCGCTGGGGCCAGAAGGTGCCGCTGGTGGTGCGCGGCCCGGCCGGCGGCAACGTCCATGGCTCGGCGTACCACAGCCAGAACCCCGAGTCGTACTTCCAGCACACGCCGGGCCTGAAGATCCTGGCGCCGGGCACCGTGGCGGACGCCTATGGGCTGCTCCGGTCGGCCATCCGCGATCCCAACCCGGTGCTCTACTTCGAGCACAAGTACCTGTACCGGCGGCTCAAGGACGAGCTGCCGGGAGGGGACGCGGGCTTGGTACCGATCGGCAAGGCGCGGTTGGCGCGAGAGGGGCACGACCTGTCGGTCGTCACCTACGGTGCTATGCTGCACGTGGCGCTGGAGGCCGCCGGCCGCCTGGAGGGAGAGGGGATCGATCTCGAAGTCCTTGACCTCAGGACCCTCAAGCCTCTCGACCAGGAGGCGATCCTCGCCACCGTCCGCAAGACCAGCCGGGTGATCGTCCTCACGGAAGAGCAGATCACCGGCTCCGTCGCCGGCGAGGTGGCCGCGCGGATCAGCCAGCACGCCTTCGAATGGCTGGACGGGCCGGTTCACCGGCTCTGCTGCCCAGATACCCCGGTCCCCTACAGCCCGACGCTCGAGGAGGCCTATCTGCCGAACGTGGACAAGCTGGTCGCCAAGGTGCGCGAGCTGTCCGCCTACTGATTGGACTTGCAACCTGAAGAGAAGAGAGAGATAGGGGAGAGCTTATGGCAACCGAAGTCGTGATGCCCCAGATGGGGGAGTCGATCGCCGAAGGCACCATCACCCGCTGGCTGGTGAAGGTGGGAGACAAGGTGGAGCGCGATCAGCCTCTGTTCGAGATTTCGACCGACAAGGTCGACGCTGAGATTCCCAGCCCGGCGGCGGGAACGCTGCTGGAGATCCGCAATCAGGAAGGGGAGACCGTCCCCGTCAACCAGGTCGTGGCGTCGATCGGCGAGGCTGGGGATCAGCCGGCCGCGGAGTCGTCGAGAGAGGCCGAGCCCCCGCCGCCGCCGCCCACGGTGGCGGACCAGAAGGAAACCGAGGCGCCTCCCAAGGCGCCCAACGTGGTGGAGCCGCCGGTCGCGGAGGTGGCGCGCGTCGAGGAGGAGCCCCGAGAAGCTCCGGCTCCCCAGGCCGCTTCCCCCGAGCCTTCCCCGGCACCCAAGGCTGAAGAGGGGAGCCTCGACGACCGGCTCAAGAAGTTCTCGAGCCCCCTGGTGCGCAACATCGCCGCCAAGGAAGGGGTCAACCTCGAAGAGGTGGAAGGCACCGGGGCCCAGGGCCGCGTGACCAAGGACGACATCACGGCGTACCTGGAGCAGCGCAAGGCGGCTCCGGCTGCCGCTGCCGCGCCGGCTCCTGCCGCTGCCCCGGCTGCCGCGCCGGCTTCTCCGGCTCCTGCCGCCGCGGCTCCGGCCCCGACGGCCTCGCGGCCGGCCGGGACTTTCCACGTGCCGGCCTACACGCCGAACGAGAACGTCGAGATCGAGCCGATGTCGAAGATCCGCCAGATCACGGCGGCCCACATGGTCTATTCGAAGGCCACATCGGCCCACGTGACGACCGTCTTCCACATCGACTTCTCAAAGGTCGCCCGCGCTCGCGCCCGGGCCAAGGACGGTTTCTTCAAGAAAGAGGGCACGAAGCTCAGCTACATGCCCTTCATCTTCAAGGCGGTGGCCACGGCGCTCAAGGCCCACAAGTCGCTCAACGCCGCCGTCGACGGCACCAACATCGTCTACAAGAAGGACATCAACCTTGGCATGGCGGTCGACATGGGATCGCGCGGGTTGATCGTGCCGGTCATCAAGCACGCCGACCAGCTCAGCTTGGTGGGCCTCGCGAAGACCGCCAACGACCTCGCCGACCGGGCGCGGGGAAAGAAGCTCAAGCCCGAGGAGACGCAGGGCGGCACCTTCACCATCACCAACCCGGGCGTCTTCGGCAGCCTCTTCGGCACGCCGATCATCAACCAGCCGCAGGTGGCCATCCTCGGCATCGGCGCCGTCGAGAAGCGGCCGATCGTAGTCGAGGACGCGGACGGCAACGACTCGATCGTCATCAAGACGATGTCCTACCTCGCCATCACTTACGATCACCGCCTGGTGGACGGAGCCGACGCCGACCGCTTCATGATCGACGTCAAGAAGGTGATCGAGCAGGACACGTGGACGGAGCTGGAGGCGTACCTGTAACGCAACGACACTGAGGGAGATGCAGGACGAAATCCTATCGAATCGTGACGGGGGCACCACTGGACTCTGAGTCCAAAGGAGAACGAAATGCGGAGCTCGCTACGTTGTCTGATGGTGGTAGTGCTGGTCGCGATGATGGGAGCCGTCCTGCTCCCCGGCGGGGCGTCGGCCTGCAACCGGCGCTGCGCCAACATCGCACCGCCGGGACAGACCCCCTGCCTGCGGTGCATTGACGACCCTTCGGTTTCGGCTGACTGCCGGAACACCTCTGGGAGCTGCGGCTGTATCTTCGTCCAGTGCCTGGCTTCTTTCTCCATCGACTCCGAAACAACGGCACTGGCGAGCATCTTCTCGAGTGGCCCCGAGCCGGCTCCCTGCGCGGGCCTTCCCGCCGAGATCACGACGGCTGCTGAGTAGCCCTCCGTCACCGAGCCCGGGGGCTTCTCCGGGCTCGTGTCTTTCGGACGAGTTCTTGAAGAACTTGCCGCATCTCTCTATAGTTAAGTGCTGTTCTCTTCGCGGTTCCACCTCCATCCGAAAGGAGAGACGCATGCGTATTCTGAAGAGTTTGGTCATCGCCTCGGCCGTATTGCTCGGTGTCGTTCTGAGTCCCACGATGGCGTCCGCCTGCTACTCCGGCTGTTTCTTCGATCAATATGGCTGTGGGGAGTGCAGGACTGTCAGCTACTTCACAGGAGGGGGTTGCGAGCAGGCGGCGCCCTGCGTGTGCAACTTCGTTCAGGAGTGCTGCTTCGGGGGGTGCTGGCAGGCATCCGCGCCTGATTCGCTGCCCTTCGCGAAGCCCGAGGCGAACCAGTGCCCTGCAAGTACGAGCGCCAGCGCCCCTGCTGCGACCGTCAGTACGGCCTTGTAACCCCGTGGGGCCACGCCCGGATCACCGTGACGATGCCGGCGGCGGCCAGCGCATGGATCGCGACCAGATCTGCCCCGCCGTGAGGCCGTGGATCAGCGACTTGGCTTCGGGAAAGAGGGGCGTGAGGCAGGCCGTCGCCCACCAGCGCGATGAGCGGCGTGAGCACCAGGGCCGAGATCAGGCTGCCGGAGACCATGATGGACGACTGGCGATAGCCCAGGATGTAGCCCACGGCGATGAGCGCGGGT
>Ga0134125_10000408_pt1 | contig 57847 bp, 46 predicted proteins | sample KB31751_FD_96464 | JGI IMG/M metagenome (GOLD analysis project Ga0134125, IMG submission 96464) | Terrestrial soil microbial communities with excess Nitrogen fertilizer from Kellogg Biological Station, Michigan, USA - KB3-175-1 | ecosystem: Environmental > Terrestrial > Soil > Unclassified ... | reverse complement strand
CGTTTCTGCTCCTTCTTAGAAACATTCAAAAAGAACTTGCGGACGATGGTCCCATTGCGCGAAAGATAACGCTCGAAGGCATGAATGTCTTCGAAGCGTTCTTTCCAAATCTGTTTGGTGACTAACGAAGGCGGCACCCGCTCACCCCGTAAGACCTCGGGATGCACACGCACCACCAGCACCTCTTCATAATAAGAGCGGTTGAAGATGCCGATGTGCCCGCGCGCCGGCAATCGCACCATGTTGCGCCAAAGATAATCGTGGTCAAGCTCTTCCGACGACGGCACCTTGAACGAATACACCTGGCATCCCTGCGGATTTACTCCGGACATTACATGACTGATCGCGCTGTCTTTCCCGGCTGCATCCAGCGCTTGAAAAATCAGCAAGAGCGACCACTGGTCCTGCGCATACAGTCTGTTCTGCAATTCCGCCATCAGCAAAATACTGTCATTCAGCAATTTCCTGGCATGCTCTTTCGAGTGCAAGTGGGCGGTGCTCGCAGGGTCGTGGTCCTTAAGGCGAAAGTCCTTGCCGTGGTCAACGCGAAACTGCTTTGCCAGCTTGGTGATTTCACTCATGCTCTAATACTCGCCACCAGACAACTTACGCGGTAGTCTCGGCCCTCTTCCGCATCCAGTTCCACGCAGTTGAAATAATGTCCGTCAAATTTCTTTGGGCTTTCCATCCAAGGACCGCCTCCGCACGGCTCGCATCCGCAACCAGCACCGGCGGATCGCCCACCCGTCTCGGAACAACCGTATGCGGGACCTCGCGACCCGTGATCTGTTTGACCGCAGCCAGGACCTCGCGGACAGAATGCCCCGTCCCTGTTCCCAGATTCAACACCAGCGATTCCCCGGTGGCCGCGATTTTCTGCAACGCCAGCGCATGGGCCTCCGCCAAGTCATTCACATGAATAAAATCGCGCACACAAGTCCCATCCGGAGTCGGATAGTCGTCGCCAAATACGGACAATGCACTGCCCTTGCCCGAAGCCGCCGCGAGCGCCAACGGAATCAGATGCGTTTCCGGTTCGTGCAGTTCGCCTAGTTCCCCACTTTCATCCGCCCCAGCAGCGTTGAAATACCGCAAACACGCATAGCGCAGGCCATAGGCCTGCTGATAAGCTGCCAGCGCCCGTTCGAAAAATAATTTCGATGCTCCATAAGGATTGACCGGCTCCCGCGGAAAATCCTCGGTAATCGGAGTACGGGCAGGAACGCCATAAACGGCGCATGTGGAGGAAAAAACAAAATTGCGAACGCCGCAGCGAACTGCGGTGTCCAACAAACTAAGTCCGGCAACCACATTGTTCTGAAAATATTTCCTTGGATTTTCGACCGATTCCCCCACATAAGCATGCGCGGCGAAATGCATAACGGCGTCCACCCGACGCATAACGCTCTCCAACCGGGCCACATCCGCAATGTCTCCAACAACCAAATCCCGCCCCTCGGCAAGCGCCCGAAATCCGGTCGAAAGATTGTCATAAAGAATGACGCCCTCTCCACGTTGGCACAAAGCTCGCGCCGCGTGACTACCAATGTAGCCCGCACCTCCAACAACCAATATGGTCATGTAGCTATTTTCTTATAACGGAGAAGAAACAGAAAGGAGTTTGCTAGTCGCCAACGGCAGCGGCCCATTTTTCAGAAGGAGCGGGAGCGGCAGCAGCAAACTGCTGGGCTTTGAGAGTAGCGGTAGAAGAGTATTCTGGAACAATCTTCTTGATCTCGGCACGGATTGAAGCTGGATCCTCAACATCCATTGCATTTCGCAGTTCTTCGAGAAGGATGGCTAGATTGTTCAGTTGCCTTTGGTTGCTGGCTTTCTTGATCTTAGAGAACGAAGTCGCACAAACTTCCTCCGTGGAGTAGAAGAGTTCTTCACTTAGCTTCTCGCCTTCGCGCAACCCTGTAAATTTGATCTCCACTTGTTGTTCCGTTTTCCCCGCGAGCCGGATTAAGGTTCGCGCCAGGTCAACGATCTTGACAGGAGTTCCCATATCGAGGACCAGTGTATCTCCGTGATTCCCTATAGTGAATGCCTGTAACACAAGCGATACCGCTTCACGAGTGGTCATGAAGAAGCGATTGATCTCCGGATGAGTGATGGTAAGCGCCCGATTGCTTCGGATCTGTTCTTGCAGCACAGGCACCACGCTGCCGCTGGAAAACAGAACGTTGCCAAAACGCACCGCAACACACCGCAACCCTTCTTTCGGTTGCGAGGCGATAATCAATTCTCCGATTCTTTTGGTCGCCCCCATGACGCTCGTCGGATTGACGGCTTTGTCTGACGAAATAAGAACGAAGCTCTGGCAGCCATTTTCGCGTACTACATCAAGAAAGTTCAGTAAGCCGAAAACATTGTTCTTCACCGCAGTTTGTACGTTCGCTTCCATCATGGGGACATGTTTGTAAGCCGCTGCATGAAAAACCGCAACTGGCCGATACTGTCTAAATAGACCTAGCATCCGTTCGCTGTCCCCGATGTCGGCGACGCAACTAATCACAGTAGTTGAGCTACTCATGGCAGTGAGCTCGCGCTCCAAATAAAACACCCCTGTTTCATTTTGATCAATACAAACTAAGGCGCTCGGCCCATAATCCATGATTTGCCGGCACAGTTCAGAACCTATCGAACCTGCGGCGCCCGTGACCGCAACTACGTTACCGCGAATCTCTTTTTTTACCGCTTCCATGTCTATTTCAACCGGGTCTCTTCCAAGGACATCCTCTACGCGCACATCCCGAAACTCATTAATGCGAACCCGTCCGCTGATAATGTCGCTGAGCGCGGGCACGGTGCGGAATTTTATTTTGGTTTCCTCGCAGATTTCGACAAATCTTTGCATCTGTTTGCCGGACGCGGAAGGCACAGCAATCAGGATTTCATCTACAGGCCATTGTTCAACTAACTTAGGCAAGTCTTCGACCCTTCCAACGACCGGAACTCCGTTTATTTTCAACCCGTGCTTTGATCGATCATCATCTACATAGCCCAAAGCGACGTAGTCACAATTCAACCGTTTCATCTCCCGTACTGCAGTCTGAGCCGCGATTCCCGCTCCAACCAGTAAAACTTTCTTGCTGGATACGTGATCTTGGCGCACAGACTCCGCTAAAACGCGCGAACAAATTCGAACTCCTACTAGCAAACCGGCAGTTAATAACGGTTCCAACACGTAGATCGTTCGGGGGAACGCCTTCATCCCAATTCCGTAGTGAATTGCCAAGATGAATACCACAGAACCCAATGTGACTGCTTTCGAAATGTCCAAGGCATCGCTCAGCCCAGTGTATTTCCACCATCCGTGCAGAAGCCCAAAGCGTGCGATTGCAGCAAGGCGGAATAAGACAAGTACCGGAAGAGCAACCAGCAATGTTCGGCGGTAAGGCAATGAGAAATCAAATCTCAAAAGCCAAGCCAGCACAAGAGAGAATGAAATGAGCAGCGACTGGAACAAAGCTACAAACCAAAAATGCCTGTGCAATAGGCTTTGGGCGAGTTTAATAATTTTCATTTTTGTAATTGGTCAAGGAAGGAGTCGAATGTTGAAAACGATGGGTTGATCTTTATTAATGATCTGAAGTCGAGGAACACCGATGAAAACTCTTATTTTGCGAACGACAAACGCTTGATTCACAACTTAGACGCTAACCGACGGTAAGTGAAGTTGAGCGCACAGATTTCGTCGTCAATAGCGAAAGCCTGTCGCAAGCGTCTTCTAATTTATCGTCTGTCTTGGCAAAGCAAAATCGGACGAGATCTTTGCCCGCGGCATCGTGAAAAAACGCTTCCCCAGGAACACAAGCTACTCCAGTTTGCTCTAACAAAAACATCGCCTTGTTTTTGCTCGTCTTGCCAGGTAAGGAACTCACATCCGCCAGAATGTAATAAGCTCCCTGAGGCACATAAGGCCGTAGTCCGATTTGTTCCAGACTCCCGCACAAAATGCCTCGCTTCCTTGAATATTCTTGGTTAAGAGCCTTATAGAAAGTTGGTTCCAATTGTGCCAGCCCCATAGCAACTCCGTACTGCAAGGGAGCGGGTGCACAAACATAAATGAGGTCATTCATGTATCCAATGCGGCTTGCCCATTTGGCTGAACTGATCGAATATCCAACCCGCCATCCGGTAATGCTGAACGTTTTTGAAAAACCGGAAATCGTGATGGTTCTGTCGGCAAGTCCTTCCAGCGACCCGGGACTTATATGATTGTGCCCATCGTAGAGAAAATATTCGTAAATTTCGTCTGTAAATACAAAAAGATCATAACGTTCCGCAATTTCTGCAATTGATTGCAGCTCAGCCCGGGTGAATACTTTCCCTGACGGATTTCCAGGCGTATTCAAAACGATCGCCTTCGTCCGCGATGTGACTGTTTCCTCCAGCTCTTTCGTAGAAAATTTCCAATCTGGCGGTTCCAGCCGAACATATCGCGGAACAGTTCCGACTGAAAGCAACGTGTTAATGTGATATCCGTAATATGGTTCGAACAAAATGACTTCATCGCCCGGATCAAGCAAAGCTAGACAGGCACAGTAGAACGAACCCGTAGACCCGGCGCTCACAACAATGTCCGTTTCTGGGTCGGCTTTAATCCGGTTATACGTCCAGGCCTTATCAGCGATTGCCTCGCGTAATTCCTTGATGCCATCAAAGCGCGTATAGCTATTCACGCCGTTCTGCATTCCGCGAAAAGCTGCTTCCTGGATGACAGCAGGGACTGGCGTATCACATACACCTTGGGCAAGATTAATGCCGCCGATTTTCTCACACTCAAGAGTCATGGCCCGAATTTCAGCCTGTTCAATCTGGCCGCTTCTTTTACTTAGAGAAAGTTTCATAAGTTATTTATGGTCGATGTGCAGAACTGGATGAGACAGCCGCCCCTTGTGAGGCAAAGAAATTCTGGATTGATTTGACGGTGATTTCTACTTGTTCGGCAGTGGTCTCCGCGCTCATCGGGAGCGAGATCACCTCTCGGCAGATGTTCAAGGTCTCATGCAATTCCGGGTCTTCCAGTTTCAACCCTTCATAACTCCACATCGGCTTCGCCCAGTGAACGAGAGTTTCTATGCCGTCATCCTTTAGACTCTGCCTCAATTCATCTCTTCGGGCCGTACGAATCACGTAATTCTGATAGCTATCGAAATTCCATTCACCTGGGAAATGCGGCAAGCGCAAACCTTGGATTTCTTTCAGACCTTGTCTATATAGAGTCGCAATCTTACGGCGATGGTTGATCCACGAAGGAAGATGACGCAACTTGACGTCTAGAACAGCAGCCTGAACATTGTCTAGCAATGCAGTGTAGCCATGATAGTGAAAATCGCCTGTCTGACGGTCTTCTCCGTTAAACCGGAGCAGCGTCGCCAAGCGTGCCACCGCAGGGTCGTTTGTCGTCACCGCACCACCATCTCCCAAGCCGCCGAGAGATTTGAATGGATAAAAACTGAAACATCCAGCAGTTCCGAAAGATCCTGCTCCTTGACCTTTAAACTTGGCCCCGAGTGACTGGGCTGCATCTTCAATGACTGCCAAGTTGTGCTTTCCTGCGATGGCCATGATTCGGTCCATTTCGCATACCCGACCATTCAAATGCACAGGAATAATAGCTTTCGTTCTCAACGTAATTGCGGCTTCGAGTGCTGCAGGATCCATGTTGTAGTCTTCACGAACCTCGATCAATACGGGCTTGGCTCCGGTATGCACAATAGCGGAAACGGTAGCCACAAATGTGTGTCCCACCGTAATTACCTCATCCCCGGGGCCCGCTCCCACAGCGAGTAGGGAGAAATGGAGTGCGTGATAACCACTATTCACTCCAACCGCATATTTGGTTCCGACGAATTCAGCCAAATGCTGTTCAAAATCTCTTAACTGTTGCCGCAAAACCAAATCGCCTTTGGAAAGCGTGTCGGTTATAGCAAAATCGATTTCGTCTTTTATCCTTCGATAATGCTCGCGCGGATCAATGAATGGAACGCGATATAACAAACTATCCTCCCTTAATTACTATTTCAATCTGAGCAGTTTTAAATCGAAAGGTTAGATTCAACACCCACAGGATACGCGCGGTTCGGGTCCAAAGCTGCACCAATGGTCTCCACCACAGCCTCAACCGAAAGCCCATGCTGAGCGCGAAGATATTCTTGCGTTCCCACCTTGCAGGAAAAAGACGACGGCAACCCCATCCTCCTGAATAACGGAGGCTTTTCCAGAGATTCCGCTAATACTTCAGCCACCGCGCTGCCCAACCCCCCAATAACACTATGTTCCTCCAAGGTGAATACTGCCCCCGTTTCCCTAGCGGCTGCGCGAATTGCTTCCTCATCAAGAGGTTTCAACGTGTGCATGCTCAAAACACGGCACCGAATTCCCTTCGATGACAACCTATCAGATGCCTGGACGGCAGTTTCCAAAAGCCCCCCAGTGGAAATAAGGGTAAGATCATTGCCCATTCGCGCTAATATTGCTTTCCCTAATTGGAATTGGATCGGCTGGCTATGAACTTTGGGCTCACCAGCCCGGCCCAAACGTAAATAGCACGGGCCCTGATGGGCCGCCATGGCCCGTGTCGCGCCCTGAGCTTCGGCTGGATCACCCGGAGCCACCACAGTCATCCCAGGCAAGGTTCTCATTAACGCCAAGTCTTCCGTGGCATGATGACTCGCGCCCAAGGATCCATAGGCGAACCCGCCACCGACAGCAACAACTTTGACATTGGCCCCGTGATAACACACATCATTTCGTATTTGTTCAAAACATCGAAGGACCGGAAAATTGGCGATTGAATACGTAAATACCGTCTTACCACTGAGCGCTAGGCCTGCTGCCACGCCCGTCATATTTTGTTCTGCTACTCCGGCATTCAGAAAGCGCCTGGGAAAGCGCTGTGCGAATGTTTTAGTAACGCCGAATCCCAAATCTCCAACCACGAGATGAACACGGTCGTCGTGCTCTGCCAATTCCACTAACGCATCGAAAAATGCATCCCTCATTCCCCTACTCCCAATTCCATTAGCGCATCCACCATTTCTTCTCTATTGGGGCAACGATAATGCCAGAGCAACTTTTCTTCCATGAAACTTACGCCCTTACCTTTGACCGTATGGGCGATTACACAGGTTGGCTTACCAGGCTTCTTGGGAAGGTCAGTCAGCGCCTTTCTAATTTCTTCCAAATTATGGCCATCAATTTCAGAAACAGACCATCCAAAGGCTCGCCACTTCTCGGCGAATGGTTCTAGATCCAGCACTTCTTTGACCGTTCCCAAACTTTGGATCTTGTTGTAGTCAATGATTACCGTGAGATTGTCGAGTTTGTGATGGGGAGCAAACAAAACCGCTTCCCAATTAGAACCTTCATCGCACTCGCCGTCGCTCAACAAAGTAAACACGCGATAGGAATTCCCGTCCTGTTTCGCGGCAAGTGCCATGCCGCAGGAAACAGGCAAACCATGCCCCAGAGATCCAGTAGAAAACTCCACTCCGGGAACGCCTGTGTGAGTTGCATGTCCAGCCAAGCGTCCGCCGTCCTGGTAAAACTCATCCAACCATTCGCGCGGGAAAAACCCTCGCTCCGCCAAAACAACGTAGAGCGCAGCACAAGCATGCCCTTTGCTAAGAATGAAACGGTCACGTTCCGGCCAGTCGGGATGATCCGGATCGACTCTCAATATTGAGGTGTAAAGCACAGCCAATAACTCCGCCATCGAGAATGCAGAACCCAGGTGGGAACTTTTCGCCCGATAAATCATCCCAAGCGTTCGGACTCGAATCCGATGAGCTAGAATGCGAAGGTCTTCTAACGCTTCCGCAGTCAAAACCTTTCTCCTATCCAATTTGAAAACTCTTATTCCAGAACGGCGTATCCAATGTATGGGTCCCACGGCAATCGCTGAATTTTCAATCGATTTATAGTTAATGTCTCAAATAAAGCTTCCGTTTCGCCCGGCCAGATTGGATTGTCCAGTTCATCGAATGCAATGATGGCGCCCCTTGGCATTTTGGGTACAACATGCTCCAACACTGCTTTCGTGGGTTCATAGAGATCCAGATCGATAAACAGTAAACTTACAAGAAGTTGGCGGTTGTTACAGACAAACTCAGAGATGGTCTTTGCGACATCCCCGCGAATCAACTGAACCTTAGGCATATGTCCGAGAAAACGATCTTGGTCGTAAACTTTGATCAAATCTTCAAGTTCTTCATAATTGGTGGCATAAAAATCTCCTGGTTCTGCCACTCCTACCCCTACGCGATCCGATTCACTCACAGAAGGAAACCCTTCGAAAGTATCGAATCCATAGATGCGCCTTGTCAGATTTTCGGGCTCTAAGATCGTGCTCAATTTCGCCCAAGACATGAGACTGAAACCACGAAAAACACCACACTCGACAATAGACCCTTTCACTGGCAGAATCATTTTGAAAATTTCGTACATGGCGAGAAAACGCTTCAAATGCTGCCGCCGCGCGTATTTGGGAAAGTTTTCAAGTTTCGTCTCGATACTATCGGAGCAGTTTACGAAAATGCTCTCCAACGACTTTCCGACTTTCTGCTCTGCTTCAGTCTTGAATGACTTCATCTGTTCGCCTCAACTTAGGGTTTTCAGAATACTGATCGTGAACTGGCTTCTGCTGCGTACTACCGCTATTGGAACTTGGCTCACTGACGTCGAACCGAAATACGATCGCGGCAAGAGTCAGCGCCAGGATTTTGCAATCAAGCCAAGCTGACCGGTTTCGCACATATTCCAAACTTAACCGTATTTTCTCAGGGTGAACTTTTTCAAAATAGTCTTTATCCGGGTCCTTGCTACCCTCGAGAATTTCTCCTTCATTCCGGAAATGCAAAGAGGCGTAGTCTGTTATGCCAGGTCGAACGCGGAGTACGGCTTTTTCTTCCAACGTATAGCGTTCGACTGCCCAAAGAACCTGTGGCCGTGGCCCCACCAAGCTCATGTCTCCTGCAAAAACATTCATCAATTGGGGCAGTTCGTCAAGTTTGTATTTTCGAAGAAAACTCCCCGTACGCGTGACACGCGGGTCATCGTCCGGTGTCGATGAAGACCCAATCTTGTCGGCATTCTGCACCATGGAACGAAATTTCATCATCCGAAAAGGTATTCCATGCCGTCCGGCCCGCACCCCACGGTAAAAGACTGGACCTTCGGAATCTGATTTGATCAACAATGCAACAACGGCGAAAACTGGAGCCAGAAGTAACAGCCCGACACTAGACCCAATCAAATCAAGCAGGCGCTTCACTCCTTCGCTGAACAGATGCGCTAGATTGTGCGGATTGACTTGTTCCTTCATGACTTACGTTCTGAAGAAGCAACCTGGCTCACTTGGAGGCGACTGAGCCTTCGAAAAGACATGATTCCAGTCTCTCGCCGAGTACGGTCATATCATGATGCTTCTTCAAGTGATCGAGTCCATTTCGACCCATTTGGACTCGTTGTTCGGGCGTAAGCGCGATAAGCTGGTGGACGGCCTTGGCGATGCTTGCTGGCTGGCCCGGTGGAACACAAATACCTGCCCCCGCATCGCGAATTGGATTGTATGCCGACTCCCCGGCAAAAAGAATGGGGCGCCCAGAGGCAAGATAATCACACATCTTATTCAGACTTATCCCATATTTATAGAGTGGAAGATCTTGCAGGCTGAAGATAAAAGCATCGGCTTCGCTCATCATTTCAGCGATTTTAGTCTTTGGCACCAGGCCGCGAAATTCAGTATTCTTCAAACCTAACGCTTTCGCGAGTTGCATCAGGCGGGCTTTGTCAGTTCCATCTCCGATGAACACAAATCTAGCGCTGTTGTTTTCCTGATCTTCCAGAATTTTGGCTGCTTCAAGAACTGCATCTATTTTGTTTGAATAAACGATGCCTCCCAGATACATGATCGTAAATTGCTTGGAAATTTTCCCATCATATGGACGAAGATTCGAGTACCGGTCTAAATCTACTCCGTTCGGAATCCAAACAATCTTTTCTGGTGATTCCCCCATATTCGCGACGTATTCATGCGTATGCCCCAGCAGCATGATGATTTTCTCGGCATGATGATAAAGAAACTTTTCAAGCGCCCTCAGGCATCGCGCAGGCAATCCGCTCCTGCGCAGCATTCCAAATTCAATAAGGGTCTCCGGCCATAAGTCCGTCACTTCGAAGAAAAACCGTGCACGCCTCTTCCGCGCGACCATACAGGCGGCAAAGGCAGCAAGGGGGTGAACTGAGGTTCCAATCACGACATCCGGTTTTTGACGCATCGCTCGACCGGTCAAGAACGCGCGCCAGCCGTAAGTGAGCATATTGAGAACGCGACGCCAATTGTTTCGGCGATAAGGGAACGTCTTGAGCCATACAAATCGAACTCCGTTCCAATTCTCTTCGCGCGATTTTTCACCTGGCTTGAGTCGCTGTTCCTTGAAGTTATAGTGACTGAATCCAGCTGCAAAAATCGTTACCTGATGACCTCGTTCAACTAATTGCTTTCCAAGGTCATAGCTCCTGGTCGTCGGCCGATCGGGAGAATCCGCGTAGTGATTAAAAATCCAGATGTTCATGATGCCACTTTCTTTAAAACAGTTACTGTGTGGCCCGCAAGAAATGGAAACAACGCATGAACTAAAAAGTAAAGCCAAGAAAAATATTTGGAAAGGAATCGTCCAGCCGGAGGAACTAACGGCCCTCGAAAAGTTTTATAAGCTTCGGTGCGCGTCCCAACTCCGAAGAGATGCATAATTCTGCGCCGCGAAACTGCATTGTAGTTTGGGTTCCCTGGCTTCGGATATCTCCAATCCGCAATTAGCAAACTTCCCCCAAGCTTCGTTACCCTAACCATCTCCTCGGCTATTTGTTTTGCCAATATTTCGTCCGTCAAGTGAATAAATAATGCCGACTCCATCACTAAATCGAATGTATTATCTGGAAAATCTTGGCGCGCTGCATCCGCACATTGAAATGCAATAAGAGGATTTTTCGATTTGGCCTTTGCGATCCGATCTTCTTGAATGTCAATACCGAAAAGGTTTGTGGGTTTGAACCCCAAACGCAGTAATAGAAATATATTTCCGCCATCTCCACAACCCACGTCGAGGACGACTGCCGAATCCTGATTGGCGGAAACTGACCGAAGCGCGCGTATTAAAGCAACATCATGAGCAACTAATTGAAAAAGAGCGCCAGCATCACGGAGAATGTTATTTCTTGCAGCACCCTTGGCACCGTAATATTGCTCATACCATTGCTTCGTGTCCACAACAGACGTTTTTAAAGACGCATCCATAATATTGGAGTTAAGATATTAATATGACCGTTTAGTAATAGTGATCTTGCTTGCTCTCGCATCTGACAAGAGATTCGTAAAGCCTCTTCATGCGACTGGCATTTTCATTCCATTCATAATTTTCCAAGACAAAATTGCGTCCTGCGATCCCCATTTTCATCCTCAGATCGTCATCATTTAATAATCTCGCAATTGCATGCGCAGTTGCCCATGGATTGCGCTTGGGAACAATTAATCCTGTACTTCCGTCTTTCACCACCTCGCCCAGACCTCCAGCATCCGATACAACGACCGGCAGTCCACATGCCGAAGCTTCTACAATCGCAACTCCAAATGTCTCGCTATCAAAGACTGATACGGCCACAAAGACCGAGAATAGACTCAATACAGAGGGAACCTGATCTTGCGGGACAAAGCCTAGAAAACTAGTTAATTCTTCAACCCCGAGATCTTTTGCCAATTTCTCCAATTTACCCTTCAATGGGCCGTCGCCAGCAATCATCAGACGCAACTTTTTGGGCCCGCTGTATTCTTGTGCTACTAGAGCAAAACTTTTTATCAGGTAATCGATACCGTACTTTTCATCGAGAGTTTTAACAGTCCCAATAACAAACTCCTCCTTAGGTAAAGGAAGGCCTTGCTGCTTAAAACGCTTGCAATCCACGCCGAAAGGCGTTACCACCATTTCCGATTTACAGTATTGACGCGCGTGATTTGCCATAAAACGACTGGTGGAGCATAGTCGGTCCGCACTTTTCAGATTGCTTTTAATAAGCGCGCGGTGCAAAGGAGACCGCTCTGGAATTTCGAAAACATCACTTCCCCACACTGACAGAATATAAGGATGAAAGTTGGCCAAACGTCCAAGCGTTCCATAACCTGCTGCATAATGCGCATGCAGGAGGTCTGGCCGAATTCCATCTAAAATTTTTCTGACCTGAGCGCTTGCCGTGAAGTAGCGGAAATTCGATGACCATCGGGAAGTCAACTTGTGCAGATTTACTTCCGAACTAATGCCACAGGGATCCTCAAAGGAGATTAAATGTACTTTATGGCCCTTCGAGGAAAAATGATTTGCCCATTTTGCAGTATGAGTACTGCTGGCATTGGCGAGAAAACAGATATTTAGTTGCTTTGGCGAATCATGAGATTTTAAAGCCAAATTATCGTCAAGCAATAACGTAGAATCGGAAACGGAATTACTCATCTTGCTAAGAACCACCCTTCAAGGAAGCTCTTCCGGCTAATTGAAATAAATTTTCGAGATCATATTGAAACCAGGAAAATACCCATCCTGCGACAGAACCTACTGTCACGCGCAAGTCTCTAAGGTTCATTGCTTTTACAAAATGAGTTCGAGACTCTCCCCAGCGACCTTCTAATAAACATAGACGCCCAAGGGCAAATTCTTGGCCCCATGTTACAGGAAGCCAGTCCTTTTCAATTGCTTGGCAGTCTGCAGGAGTCAACCCAAAGCGGCGGTCGGAAAAGAGGGCGGAAAGATGCTCTTTTGCTGTTGCCGTCATCTGTGCTGTGTGCTGTACCGTCGCCGAAGCTGAATGCAATCTGCGGAACCCGACAATCTCTGGAATATAAAAGAACTCTCCTTGAAAAACGAGTTCAATGAAAGTAGGGAAGTCCACATAGCATTGATTAGGAATATATTGAAAGCCCCCAATTGCCTCCAATGCCGAACGGCGCATCACTGCTGTTGATGCTGGAATTAAAGAATGCCCATGAACCGTGAGCATGTACCGCGCCGCGGTCGGCGCCGGGCGATTGAACAAAATTCCCTCAGGCAGCTTACGCCGCTTGCGGTTCGTATCAGATGTGCCCGGTGCTATCTTGCCACTTGGATCAATCTCCTGCATTTCGCCGTAAGCTAAAACAACCTTGGGATTAGAAAATGCAGGCAGAGTTTTTTCCAATTTGTCTGTCGGCCATGTGTCATCGCCCTCTAGGATGGCTATTAGACTTCCCTGCGCCATTTTTAGCGCCTTGTTATAGGTATGCGCCAGCGCTTCTATTCCTTGGTTTTCCTGATATACGTATCGAATTCGCGGATCGTTATAACGGCTGACAATCTCAGCCGTCCCGTCGGTGGATCCATCATCGACGATGATCTGCTCCCAGTTGGAATGGGTCTGGGCGAGAACAGATTCAATGCATGCAGCAATAAATTTCCGGTGATTATATGTAGGAGTAATTACACTTAGAAATGGGGCCTTTGAATTATTTAGTTCAGGCAGTAGTTCGGAACTCATGCCTGAGCCCCCCCGTATAACACATCAGAATGTGCGGCTCCATATTCCTGAATGGATACCATTGCGTGGTCCGCACCCGAAAATTTCGTGTAAGAGATTGCGCAAAGTACCCAAAATAGAACCTGGAAGTGTTGTGTCCAAAAAAGTGTGTCAACTGTGTTGTGGATCATCGCCGCAAGAAGTCCGATCCAGATTGCAACCTGTACAGGATCGAGTGAAGCCTTCGCGATGACATAAGCCCTCCGGAGCAATATAAGCATTAGTGCAAATATTGGAATTGATCCGAGGACGCCACCTTCAGCCAAAATCTGCAGATAGCTATTGTGCGCTCCAAGCCTGCTACCATCCGCGCCACTCTCTTGCGTGTAGTTTACAAATTGTCCAGGACCAATGCCAAGAATTGGGTTCTGCTCAAAAGCTTGGATTGCCTTTTTCCAAAGTTCCATTCTGGCAACATCTCCGACAGCAAGTTTATCCCCAAAGAAATCATAGAAAAGTGTGATCTGTTGAGAAAAAATGGCCAATACCGTCATGAGCAACACTAAGGACAAAACGAGGTGTTTTATCCGTATACCGGATTTGTACAATAAAGAAATGCTGCATGCAGTGGCAACAAACAATGCGACAAACGCTCCGCGAGAAAGAGTAGCGATAAAACCCGCGCATCCCGCCAACAAACAAACACCATAGAGAAATTTCTTACGAACCCCTTTCGAAACGTAGAACATAGCTGCGCCGAGTGGCAAGAGCATCAACAAATAGCACGCTACGTAATTATTAGGCCCCATGGGGGTAACCACGGCGTCTTTCATGGCGCTTGCATCATTCAGCCCGTCTTTAACCGCTATGTAAAACGATCCCAGCGTAACAATCCCTGCCCCTCCTAACCACAGGGGCACGCACCATTCTGCAATAGGCCTTCTCTGAAGCATGCCGTACAAAAGAAAACCAAACACTAACGCTTTTATCGTCAAAATACCTTTATAAATATCGATCGGATTAACGAGGGACCCCAACATCTGAAAGATTACACATAAGCTCACCAAGCGAAATACCCATCGATCTCGAAAGGAGGGCCACTCAAACCAAACCATTCTCCGGATTATTAATAAGAGGAAGAAGAGATCAAAAAACATCAGGGTGGGTGTGCGGCTAGCGACATCGATAGATATGCCACCCAAAACTAGAGACAGTACTACCAAAGTTTCTGCCAACACGCGCACGTCCCGTCTTGTTCGATGATCAAAACAACACATCCTTAAAATGTCAGGCGGATTGCTGTCCAGCAAGAAACTTCAAAGCGTGCCGAATCCTCGGTTTCTCGCTTTCGTTTATTACGATCGCCCAAGTGGCCAAAAAATATATTCCCGTTGTGAGAACACCTGCACCCAATCGTGCCCATGAACCTGACATGACCGAAACCCGAATAGCAACCAGAACTCCGGCCAGGATTGCATTCAGCACCAAGATTCGGGGAAGCATTCCTGCCCAGAAGGGGCCAATAGAACACCGGCAATATTTCCGGGCTGCCCAGAAAAGCAACAAGGCATCCACTGATATCCGGATGGAGTTTGCCAACGCTGCACCATCGATACCCCATCGAGGAATCAAAAATACGCAGAGAACACCATAGAAGGGAAGCTCAAGAAGATGGAACATGCCGGTCAGGTCAGGCCTGCCGAGCGCCTGCAATGCGTTGTAAGGCACATTCGCCATGCAGTTCAACAGAACCCCAATACCGAGAATCTGCAGAACCACTGAAGTTTGCTTGGCGAAGCTTGCGCCCATCCAAATGGTCAGCAAGTCAGGACCGAGCACAACCAGAAATACAATTGCGGGAACAACTAAAAGCAGAAGATACCGGACTGATCCTTCGTAGAGCCGTTGTAGATTTGCTTCTTGTCCACCCGTGCCGCGTTCGCTGAATGCCGGATAAAGAGTTGTCACCAAACTCGATGGAATGATGCGGAGCCTGGTCATCATTTCATACGGTACGGCGTACAAGGTGACTGCTCCCAGTGAGATGAATGAAGCAATCAACATGCGATCTAGATAAACAAGGACAGGGCTGATGATCTGCGACACACTGACCCAACCGCCAAATTTAAGTAATTTAGACAACCCGCCCATCTTTGCCCGAAAGAGCTGCAAATCTGGGAGTATTCGTCGCAATAGGAGTCCGTAGGCTGCAGTCGCAATCAAGCGGGCAATGACCGTCGCAAACACGACGAGAGCAACCCCATATCCTTTCCAAGCCAATAGGGCCGCGACGCCCCACTGAGCGGTAATTGTCACGGCATTGACCGAATTAATCCATCCGAACCGCTGATACGAACTAAGGACTGCGCGGAATATTCCTTGAACCAGAAGCACGGGGACTGCAAGAGCGACCGCATAGAAGGCCAGCCGAGCCTGACTCGACAAAGATCCTGAAACCTTGAACGCGGAGTGAAGAAGATAAGGTGATGCCAGAACCACCAATAAACCGCCCGCCACCCCAAGAGCCAAATTAGTCACGAAAGCAGTACGAACCACTTCGCGCACTGAAGCGTCATCCTGGCCAGCCAAGTGCTCAGAGACGAATTTGGTAGCCGCGCGATTGACACCGATGTCCAGGAAACTTAGGTAACCAATTACTACCCATGCCAAAGAAAACAATCCGAACGAGGTTTCACCAAGAAAAGCGACGAGTTTTGGCATCGTCGCGATCAGGACGAGAAAAACCCATCCTTCAGTTACCAGATTCAACGTGGCGTTACGCGCGAGCAGGGACGAACTGGCAAGTCTGGAAGACTGCACGTTTGTAGAGTCGGAGAATACAGCGGGATCGTTGATTTGGAGCTTCCGTGTCATGACAAAATCGAATCGGCTTAGAACCGATCTAGCGGCGGGGTTGTTTACTTCTCACAAGCTTCATCCAAACGCTGTGCGTGAGCGAATGGAATCCGGAGCCATTCGGAGAAGACCATGGCATACTTGAATTCACAGTTTGAACCACTTCTTGCACAAATCTTTTGCGAACATCTCTCGAATCTATTTCAAGCCAGCGGGCTTCGCCCAGAACCCATGACAAAGCAATTGCGAAACATAAAAATGAAAAAAGCAACATGATAGCGAGCCTGGGCGGGAACGACTTCCTCTCCGGAACGTCCGCTGGATCGAGGACTTTCACGCTTGGAATTTCTTTGGCTTCGGCGACCTTGGCCAGTTCGTACTCCTGCGTTAGCGTCTCGTAAATTGCCTCTTCCACCTGACTTCGGCGGTAGAGATCGGTCCAAGTCACTCCCAAGAGCGGGAGCTCGCGAATTGTGGGATACATGGATTTGTCTTTGGGATTCCCAGCGTCTGCGTGGATCCTATCTTTGCCACCTAGCTCTTCCATCTGCTTCCGAATTTCGGTTGCACGCGCCTGAAGCGAGCGGACCCTCACATTGTTGTCAGCATAAATCTGCTTGAGGCCCTCAAGCTCCGACTCAACAGCAATCAACTGGCCCTGCAGTGTGGCTGCGGCGCCTACCATCGCACGGCCTTGTTCTTTTATATCAATGGCACCATTCTTGCTGGAAAATTCACTGAAATCTTTTTCTGCCTTTTCCAAGTCCTGCTCTACTTGCGCGAGCCGCCCCTGTAAGAATTCCCGTTCGCGTCGGGCTGACGAGGTACTCAATTGACTTACAACCGCGTTTAGCTCCGTGACATATTCCTGCGCCATCTGCGCAGCTTGTTTCGGATCATGATCGGTAACAGTAACGGTGATAATTCCACTCTTGCGATCTTCAGCAATGGACGTATTTTCCGCCAACTTTTGTCGTGTGGCGGCCATACTTGTGTGGCCATATACCTTTTGCAGTTGAAACTTATTGATGAGGTGATCCTCAACTGTCCAGCTTCGCAGAATTCCGATAAACAAGTCTCCGGAACTTTTTAATCCAAGAATGTTCCCCGCCAATCCTCCCAATCCTCCGCTTAATTTGCCGGCAAGAACCGCCGCCATCGCCATTCCGGAACCCGACTGATCGTCCGGGGGCATAAGACGAGTAGTCGACTCAAAACGCTTAGGTATGAGAAATGCAATGAGAGTGCCGATCACCAAGCCACACACACTTGCGCGGAACAATAACTTTCGGCGGCTCCACAACAGACGCAGACGAGCGATTGTCTGTTCGCGCGCAATTTGTTCGCGATTGTGCGTTGCGGACGGATCCACAAAAGTCGAGGAATCGACTATCTCTTGCAGATCGCGATCTGGGATTGTGGCCACGAGTCTCTCGCTTCGTCGGGAAGTGTTATCTTAACTTTGGGTTCGTCAGTTTGGGCCAAAAGGTCAACTGCACCGATGTAGTAACGCTGGATTTTGCGGATGAGGCTAAAACTGGGAAACTCCATGACTCGTACTGAAGACAGCCGGAAAACTCAAGGTCATGCCGCAGATTGACATTTCCACGGAAAGCCAGTTCCTGGTAGCCCCCTCCTTCTAAGAATCCTTTGTCAACATCATTGTGCCGATACTCTAACTGAACCAAATCGCGCCCGGAAAACCAATAAGTTGCCCACACCTGTTCGCCCCGGCCTCGGCGACCAATCCAACTGCCCATCAAGTTGCCGTTATCTGTATAACCTGAATGAAAGCGAGCATCAAAATATGCCGCGCCCGGGCCAAAATGATCAGGGACATTCAAGTCGCTCGTAACCCCTTCCAATCGAAGATCCAGCTTCGGTATTTTTGGAATGTGCGGCAAATAGATTCCGGGATTAATTACTGGCCGATTCGAACCCAGCGGTGAATACTCATCAATAACCAGCGAATCGCTATAGAGCAAAAGCCAATTTCGTAAACCCGGAACGCGGTAATTAAAATCAAACGATGACAGACGCTTCCCTGGATTATTGGCAAGTGTGGCGGTATGGGAATAAAACGTTCTTAAAAAATCAGGCCAAGTAAAAGCATACCCCGGACCTCCGAACATCGCGGTAAAACTGAACCCCATTTCTAAATTCTCGCTTGGCTTAAAACTCACTTTTGTGCCATGGATAAATGGTTGAGGATTGACGTTTGGGCCAAGCAACGTCATATCATTACTCACCCATTGCTGCCCCGAAAGCTGGCCGAGGAAAAATTCGCTGCGCATCGGGCCTAATAGCCGCGAAATGCCCGGGATTCTGTAAGGGGCAACGCTATCAATCCGCAGCATTGGGATTGGTTCGGCATTGTTGCTGAACAATAGCGGTCCGGATTGGCCCGGCCCCAACCACAGACTCTGTTGCCCGAAAGAAAGCTGCACATTTTTTAGCGTCAAAGCAACAGTTGCATCAAGCAGCCGCAATCTATCTACTGCAGGAAAGGACGGCGCGTAGGGCGGTGTTCCATCTACCGTACCAATGGCCTGCATCGTCTGTGGGAAATTTTCAAATGGACCGGCCGGCGCGTGCTGGTATTCACCCTGAACCGAGAAAGAAAACGGCCCCGCTACTGCGTGCGCGGTGACTCCGCTAACGTTATTGAATCCTTCTCCATACGGCCGTCCGTAGTCGTTGATGATGGTTTGACCGAAGTGGTAGCCATCGCGCAAAGGCGTTCCCGAGATGACTGTGCTGCGCGTGTAGATGGAGTCCACGCTCGCTCCCAGATTCGCGGCGCCGTCAAGCCTTCGAGTTTCGTCGGCGAATTCTTCGGCTAGCGTGTCGTACAGCTTTTGCGCTCGCGGGTTTGATTCCCCTTCCTCCGATAGTTTTTCGGCTATCTCTTCCACCAGGCGCGCGCATTCCATACGTGTCCAGGGCCGCATGCCCTCATAGCCCGAGTGCGTGTAGCCGAGCGCGGCCATGCGGTCGAACAATGGGTAGACCCAACTGTCCACGGGCACGTAGGGCGATCCCATATTTTCTGGATTGCGGGTTTTCTCGCCGGTGTTTTCAGGCAAGAGGCTTCCCCAGGGTGCGCCGCCAATTTCTGGATCGTGGTGCGCGCGATAGACTTGGCGTCCGAAATACCATCCCAGCAAGCTTCCAATGGCTGCGTCAGAAGCAAAATGCTGCTGACCGGTCACGCGCGTCAGGGTCACGGCGGAAGCGAGTCCGTAAGCAAGCGTCTGACTCAACTTTCCTGGATATTCATGCGCCCACACACTGGCAATCGCCCAGGCCGCCGCGGAGTGTTCGGAAGGAAACGAGCTTCCGCCTTGGAAGAATGTGCCATTGCCGTTGCCCTGATAGGGACGCGGTCGCTGTGTAATTTCTTTAAATAAGTAGGAAGCTGCAGTGGCGTTAATCGCCGCTTCTCCACTGAGCAGCCCGGCTTCGGAGAGATGATCGTTGTGGGAAACTTCTCCCAGCAAAAATGCCCCTCCGCCTACTCCCACAAGAGACAACGCGGCGTAGTTCGAAATGTCTTTGCTGTGTTTCAACTGATTTGGTTTATCCGGGACTTGTTTTGCCAGCCAACTATCGCCGGCGATCAGAGCGGCCGTACCGGCCATCAGCGGCGCACCCCAACGAAGATCTTTCACCCGAAACCGTGCGGGTTCGGTGAGAAATTGTTTTTGGTCCGCGGCAAGATGCTTCAAAAACGGGACTCCCAATTTATTCTCAGGATCTTCGCCGGGCTGCAATTGGTACGGGTCATCACCAACCAACTGGTTCTGCTCCGCGACCTTCGAGCTTTCAGACTGGGACACGGGAGTGGGAACTGAATCAGCCTGGCCATTGGCTTTCATTCCGCAAGAAAGTACCAGCGATAACAAACAACCCAGGGACCAAAAATATTTCACTGCGGTGTTCAACTAAAAGCTTTTCGCCACCTGAATGGCAATGCCCACGGCGTACGCTAACTGAGCGCCTTCAAGAGTGGTCTTCCAGCGAGTATTTGTGCTGAATGCTTTTTCGGGGACCACCACCATGTCTCCGGGCTGAAGGGCCGCGCTCTCGACGCCTCCGCTAAACAGGCCGCCTGATCCGCCAACGACCGAACCATCCGCGCGAATGACGAAGACGGCTTTCTTGTTTGCCATGCTGGTTGGGCCGCCGGCCTGTCTGAGATACCATCCGGTATTTTTTCCGGATTTATAGGTAATGGCAGTGGGATTGAAAACGCTGCCGTCCACCATAACCGTTCCCGGGCGTTTGGGAATGTACAACTCATCTCCGGCACGCACCTGAATGTCGGCCGGGGTGTTGGCCCATCGCTTCATTTTGCTGGAGATATGGATCACCATACGCCCGGCGGGCGGAGTATTTTGGATTTCTTCAAGCGCTTGCTGCCATTGCTGCAAAGCGGCTTCTTTGGCGACTTTCTGGTCGGCATCGTTCTCCGGAACCTGCTGCAAGGTCGCGCCCTGGTCCTGTATGTCGCGCACCATCTGATTGCGGTTTTTTTCTTCCAGTTGGAGGACTTGTTCGCGCTGGAAAATCGCGCCGTAAGGATAAGCATCCGGCAATAATCCGCCCGCGCGTTCCAAAACTGAGCTTAGCCGCTCGCCATCGCGAATGCCGTAAGTGCCGGGGTGGACCACTTCGCCTTTCAGCGTGATGGTCGCGCCCACATCATTCCATCCAGCCAACGTGCCAATGGAAAGCACATCTCCGTCGTGCAGGCGAACGTCGGTGTCGGGCTGCCCCGTCATTGCGTCAGCGATGCGAACGGTGCTGTGGTCGCCAACGACCTTTTTTCCATTTTCCACCAGATAACGCGTAAGATCCGCAGTTTCCGTGTAAGCCCCACGCTTGAAACCGCCTGCAACGCGAACTAACTCGGCTGCGGTCATTTCATCGCCGAGCGGATATTTTCCCGGCCGCGCCACTTCGCCTTGAATGATGACGGCCGGAGGGTCCAATTTATTCAAGTCACGATGAATCAAAATCCGGTCTTTCGGTTCGAGCAGAATGTTGTCCTTGGCATCGCCCGCGAGCGCGTTCTTCAGGTTCACGTCGAGCACTTTCAGCTTCCCGTCTTCGGTTTTGCGGAAAACCTGGGCGTCGTCGAGCAAAGCATCCGAAGTCGCGCCGCCCGCGAGATAGACTGCGTCGCGCAGATGGGTCGCGCCGTTGGTTATGTGATCTCCCGGATCGCGGACTTCTCCGCTGACCGTAACGACTGGCGGATCTTCAAAATCAAAGCGTCCGAAAACACGCACCGTGTCGAACGGCTTGAGAGCAACATCCTGCACCTTTCCTTGGAGTGCCTCGCCGAGATTGAAGGTCAGAACCGTGGGCGTGTAATCAGGTGGATTCAGCCGAATAATTTCCGCATGGATTTTGGAGGGCTCGGGCAATAGATCTTTGTAAGACTTGATTAAATCCGTGATCTTCATGCCGTCGCTGTATGCGTATTTTCCGGGATGAAAAACGTGGCCATCGAGGTACACCGTTTTATCGGCGTAAGGCACAATCGGCGAAATCTTGATTTTGTCGCCATCCTGCACCATGAAATCCGCAAGCGCTTTGTTAACGGCTTGTTCGTTGTTATTTTCCGGAATGTCGAGACGCAACATGCTACGCGACTCGTGCGCTTGCACGCGTTCCACGTCCACATGCCGCAACGTGCCGGAGGACAACACGCCGCCCGCGAGTTCCAGCACCTGCGCCAGGCTCTTTTCGCCATTCAATTCGTAAATCGCGGGGCGGCGAACCATGCCTTCCACAGTCACCTCGTCGCTCAGCGGCGGAACAAAAACCGTGTCGCCCGGCTGCAATCCCTGCAAATCCGCTCGGACTCCGTGCAGCAACAGGTCATAGACGTCCACCTGCTGCACCAGATTTCCACCGCGCTTGTGGAGGATGGTGCGCAGCGATCCCTGCGAGGTAGGGCCGCCGGCGAGGAACACCGCATTTAACGGAGTGGAAAGTGAACTGACGTCGTATGCTCCCGGGCGCAGCACATCGCCTGTTACGTACACGCGGACGGTGCGGATGCGCGCCAAGGAAACGTCGGCTTCGACGTCTCGATATTGATTGCGCAGAACGCTCTGCACCAGATGCTGCACATCTCCGAGGGTGCGTCCGGAGACTTGCACCGCGCCGGCCTCAGGTAACGCAAGACGGCCTTCGCGGTCCACGGTGCGTTGTAGCCGCTCGGAAACACCGCCCCACAGTTCAATGCTGAGTCCATCACCGGGACCAACCACGTAATCCGGCCCAGCCGGTAAATCCATCGGCAATTTGTCAAAATTGCCCGTGCCGCTGCGGAAAATTTCCTGCCCGAAGCGTTGCGGCGCCGGGGAGCGCGAATACTGGGAGTACAAATCGTAGAGCGAAGGAACGTCAGCGTACGGGTTGGCACGGTGCATCAACAACGGCTGCGCGGGAAACGAGCGCGGAGAATACGGAGGCATCTGCGGATTTCTGCCATTCGTCAAACTTGCCTGTTGCCATGAAGACCAGTCCGATTGCTGAGATTGTGCATCCGCGCCTGGATTGAGCGTAGTTGAGTTCGGAAATTGCGTTGCCGCACCGAGTGATTGCGGAGTTTCCGTCCGGTTGCCGCCTGCGAAAGCGCGCGCACTTTCGTTTGCATTCACGCTTGTGTTCAACAACCCCGGCAGGTCTTCCGGCTGAATGCGAGTCATGTCAGCAGTATTTTGCGGTGCGCCTTCGTAGTAGTCGCGATCGGGGAATTGCGCATCCGCTCGGTTCAGAGTGCGCGGAGATTCGGTTGGGAGACTTTGCGGCAATTGCGGCGCGGGAACGTAAGGTTGTTGTTGCGGCGGAGCACTCAGGCCGGGTTGGTTCTGTTCGGGCAGGAGAGATCCCTGGCCATAAGACTGGCGGACATTATTCGACGGCGCGTTATCTTCATGCATCGCCCAATACGCACCTTCCTGATTGTGCGGAAGATTTTGGTCCTGGGAGGCGACTGGCTTCCCTTGTGCATCGAGAGCGCCTTGCGCGTTTCTCACGCCGCCACGCGCCAGTTCTTCGCGGGTTGGCTTGGCGCGAATGTAATTGCGGTCTACGATCTCGTGAGTGGCAAGAACGCGGATGTTCTGGTCTTCGCGCAATAATTGAAACACAGCGTCATCGGTGAGGTCGATGGGATCAAGAATCCGGCCTTGTTCATAGGCCTTACGCACCAAAATCTTTTTTACCTGCAGCAGCAATCCCGGTTCCTGGCGAAGAATGGTGATGATCCTGTCTGCAGATAGCGCAACCATCTGTTCGGCTTCCTGCTCGGCGCGCGAATCAGCCTGGTCTATCGCAGTGCTGTTCCGCGGGGAGATGCGCTGCGCCGAAGCAGGGACGGAAACGGAAAACTCCGCGAACAGCAGAGCCAACGCGACGCAACCGATAAACCTGAAATGTCGATTCATAAACCCTCTGCCCGAAGACCCCTTATCCTTGCCATTTTCCAGCGGCCAATCACAGCTCCGCCCTCTCACTTACAGGGCGGCATGTGAGATAACCCATTTAATTTCAAAACTTTAACTACGGTCTAACCCAAACTCACCACATAAGTTGCGTGGCTGAGAATTATTGGAAGCGAGCCGAACTTACTGCGCCAGCAAACTGCGTTGTACCGCGCAACGCGCCTAGAATTCCGGCCTCTGAACTCTCCACCCGTGCGGAGCGAATGTTCATAACGGACCAGAAAAATACGCTGCTATTCCGCTCCGGCGCCAAGGCCAGAATCTTCATCTCCGGATGCCGCGCCAGCAGATCGTCACAAAGGGCGGGCCGCTGGTCCATGTGGTCGAGCGCGATGATCACAAAGTCGGGCTTCGATTGTTCGACTACTTGTCCAATATCGGTGTCATCCGTAATTTCGCCCATCACCTCGATATCAGGCTGGTCGGAAATCGTCGCCAGCACTACTTCGCGCATGAGACGCGGGCGATTCGCCACTAAAACTCGTATTTTTTCCATACCACGCTCCATTGAGCACACGTATGCGTATTGGCCCACTAGTATCTCTGGGAAGCGCCGTAAAAATAAGAATCAATTGTGGTTCTGGGTACAGACCGAGAACAGCGGTACTCGTTGCAGTACTGGGCCAGCCCCTCCAATGCAGGACGTACCAAAGCAAGTACCAAGGATGTACCGATTGGACAAACGAAGTTTGTCGTTCCCGAAAAAGACCGGTCAATTATTAGATCTTGTTGGGCGTAGCAACGCGGCAACGGCTAAAAGACAGGGAAGCATCTTTAGATGGGGAGACCCTGCATGCGGCACATCTCGACGACCGCAAAACGATCATGAGCGCCAACTTTCCGCAACATCCGATGAACGTGGTTCCGGACTGTTTGCTCAGCCAGTTGCAACTGGTTGGCGATCTCTTTGTTGGTGAGACCGCGGCCAATTAAGAGGACCAATTGCTGCTCGCGATTGGTGAGGCCGAGATTGAGGCGCACACGGAAATTTGGCACGCTGCTTTTCTGGCGGGCGACATAATGAAAAAGCGACGCACAAAGTTTTGGAGGACAAACAGCATCGCCATTGGCGACGGCGCGGACTGTGTTGACGACCTCAAGAGCAGAGGCGTCTTCGAGAACATATCCCAGGACACCTTCTCGAACAGCCTGCAGAAAGAGCTGTTCGCTAGGGTCCATACCGATTAGAACGATTTTCAGATCGGGAACTTGGGACTTGACTTCATGCAAAAAGCCCAGTTCGGCGGACCCGCCACCGAAAGAATCCATCACTAGAACATCGGGGGCGACCTTGACCACTTCATCTAATGCTTGCGCGGAAAATACGCAGGAACCAACTACTGCGATGTCGGGTTTCTTTCCAAGAATTTTGGCCAGCGCCTCGCGGAGGAGGCGATTCTGGGCCAGTAAAAATACGGCGGCAACTGCCGCGTCGCTCATGGCCAAGCTCCTGCACCGGAACGAAATATCCTCTGCCGATCTTTGCGGCAGATGATCCATTGCCTCCCCCTCCGGCTGCAATGGTTTCGCCATATATCCTTAGCCTTCGCTAAAGGGTGCTAATAAGATGTTGCCGAGGTACTCAATTTACTCTAAATTTCACCCTCTCGTCTACGAAACACTGCGGCTCGGCCCAAAAGTAATAACAATTTCGATTTTCTAAGTCATTCATTTGTAAGAGATAATTGAGCCTGCCCTTTGCGGGGCGGACTTGTATCTGACCAAGCAACTCGTCTTGGAGAGCAGCATCCAAAAGACCGACACTTAAGGTCTTTTATGGATGCACGCCAGGTAAGAATCTCTCCCAAGAAGCGGCGAGCCCATCATCTGCCTACAGGAAAAGAAGGTCAGCCGAATGCAGAGCGGGGAGAATCGCCCAAAATCTCGGTGCTGGTGGCAAACCGCTCCCGACTCATGCGGGAGTTGCTGCGTTCGCTTCTGATGGATCATAGCGATATTGAGATTGTGGATGCGATTGGGCCCGAAGCGAATCTGGAGGACCACGTCAGTAGATTTCATCCGCGATTTGTGATCGTTGACTTTCAAGATGGCATGCGTTTTTACAATACGTTGATACCCAAGTTCAGCGACTTAAAAATCCTGGCGATCCCCGCAAAAAAGACTTTCAGCCGAATTTACTGGGCCGACCACGGAATTCATTCGCAAAAAGTTGTCACATCCATAGAGGGCGTTTTGTGCGCTCTGCGCGAAAGTAGCTGGAAACTGCAATCTGGAACGATTGCCGGGCTGCAAAAAGCAAGTTAACGTGGCTGAGAACACCATGCCCTTAATTCGACTGTCGCGGCTCGCGCGAAGGGTGACGCTTGCGGTGGTTCATAGTCCTTCCCCTCACGTCGACTCTTCATCCATGACGAATCAGCGGGCCCTTACAGGTCGTGGATTTGAAAGATTCTCCAAATTTGGCATGCGAAGAAAGCTTTGCATGGCTTTGCTCGTCCTTTTCCTGGCAGGCATAAGTTTTTCGCAGACGCTCAATGACCCACTAACGCAGAACACGACTTCGGACGGGGTGGATTGCAGCGACCCATCCATGGCTGGAAGCGCGCAGTGTGCGGGGTCCCAAGGCCAGGGATCGAGTGCCGGACAGGGCGTTGGAAATCCAGCGCCGGTCAGCACTCCGGTTCTGACGAATTCAAATAACGGCAATGCTGACCAATTTGCTCCTGGCCCTCCGCCATTGAACCCTTCGCAAATCGCTCACCCGCCGACAGCCATCCGCCCACGAACGGAGTTTGAACAGATGGTAGCGGATTCAGTCGGGCGCCCGCTGCCCTTGTTTGGCCAGTCACTTTTCCTCCAGCCTCCAAGCACGTTTTCGCCGATTGACTGGATTCAGGTGCCCAGCGACTACGTCATTGGCCCGGGCGATGAGTTACAAATTGAGATATGGGGACAGGTACAAGCGAACTTGCGAGTGACCGTGGATCGGGCCGGTGAAATTTATATTCCTCAAGTCGGAGAAGTACCGGTCGCCGGCGTTCACTATAGCGATCTTGAGCAACATCTGAAGCAACATCTGTCCAAAATATTCAAGAACTTTAATGTCAGCGCGAATCTGGGGCGGCTCCACTCGATTCAGGTGATTGTAGTGGGCAATGCCCGTTACCCTGGGACCTATACCATCAGTTCCCTGAGCACGCTTGTAAACGCAATTTTCGCTTCGGGTGGACCGTCCCCGCAAGGATCATTGCGGCACATTCAGGTACGTCGCGATGGCGCAACCATCACAGATTTCGATTTCTATGACCTGCTGATCAAGGGCGATAAATCCAAAGACGTTCGCCTGCAGTCCGGCGATGTCTTGTATATTCCGCCGGTCGGGCCTTTGGTCGCGATTTCCGGTTCCGTGAATACGCCCGCCATTTACGAGGTGAAAGACAATTCATCTTTGCAAGATCTCATCGAAATTTCCGGTGGACTAAGCACGGTTGCAGACAGCGGCAAGATCACGATTGACCGCGTGGTAGACCATCAGGCGCGCAAGACTTTGGAGTTTCCTTACGACGATCAGCGGCGCGTTCTTCCGCTGAAAGATGGCGACATTGTGCGCGTGCTCTCCATAGTTCCTCGTTTTGAAGATACAGTGACTCTGCGCGGAAACGTGGCCAATCCCGGACGCTATCCGTGGAAGCCCGGGATGCGTATCAGCGATTTGATTCCCAACGCGCAGGCATTGCTCACCCGCGGCTACTGGCGAAACCGGGCGGCGATCGTTAACGGCCTGGCCACCGAATATCCCATTCGCGAGGAAAGCTCCCAGAACAATCGCTCCCCAATTAATCAGCAGAACAATGCACCGCACTACAATTTGAACATTCAGGAACCGAACGCCCAAAATTCCTCTGGCGGTCCAAACAATAACACCGTTCCGCCGAATTCTGAGCTGAACAGCGCAACGCAAAACGAGCAGCAGCAATCGCGCACCGACGTTTCCAGGACGAATGAGGGCAATTACCAGGGTCCGCAAAATTCGCAGATGGCCGAAAACGGTTCTAATCCGATTGTGAAGAACGTTGCGGAGGACTTGCGGCGCTCAACGCCGGAGATCAATTGGGACTATGCAGTGATTCAGCGTGTAAATCCTGAGGACTTGTCGTCAAAACTCATCTGGATGAGCCCGCGCAAAGCAATCATTGAACACGATCAGCAAAGCAATCTCGAGCTGCATCCTGGCGACATCATCACAATCTTTTCTCAACGGGACATCAGTGTCCCGCAGACAGAGCGATCTCAATATGTAACTATCGAAGGCGAAGTTAAGCGTCCGGGAGTTTATAAACTCGAAGCCAATGAAACGCTTCGCTCCGTTCTGGACCGGGCGGGCGGGCTCACTCCTGACGCCTACATTTACGGTTCGCAATTCACGCGTGAATCGGCGCGCGTGGACCAGCAAAAGAGCCTTGACGAGTTAGCGCGGACGCTGGAGGTACAGATCCGGCAATCAGCGGTTGCCGTCGCGGCCTCCAGCGCGCCTGGGGACCTGCCGCAAATGCGAGCGGCACAAGAAGGAATTATTGCGCAGCTTCGCAATACCCGGGCCACCGGAAGAGTCGCATTGCCCATAAAGCCGAGCGACAAAAGCATCACTGATTTCCCTGACATGATTCTGGAAGACAGCGACCGGCTGGTAATTCCGCACATGCCGTCCACCGTGTCAGTCGTAGGCGACGTTTACAATCCCGGATCGTTCATCTTTCAGCCGAGGAACAGCGCTGGCTCATATCTTGAAATGGCGGGCAAAGGCAAGCCGCAGTCCGACCTCGGTCATGCTTTCGTTCTGCGTGCAAATGGAATTGTAGTGGCGGCCAACAACGTCAACGGCCTTTTTTCAGGCGATAAATTCTCGCGTATCAGGCTCTATCCCGGCGATCAAATCGTCGTGCCCTACAAGCTGCCGACTGGAGCCTTTATCCGCGGACTCCGTGATTGGACGCAGATCGGTTCGCAACTGGCTCTGACCGCCGCCGCCCTCGCGGTGCTTGCGCCCTAATTGCAGGTGGACCGGGAGCCATGCTGCTTCCTCGGGACATTACCCGCTGCGTGACTTCAAAATGCGCTCGGTGAATCGGCCATGATTTACGCGGATCAGCGATGGATTGGACAACACGGCATCGGCCGTTTCGCAAGGCGTGTGCTTGGCGCCCTCAACTATCGTCCGATTAACCTCAATGGACATCCGGCAGCGCCGCTGGATGCATGGCGTTTGACGCGCGCTCTTCGCGAACTCGGCAATACCGATCTCTTCTTTTCACCTGGATACAACACTCCTCTGGCTTGTCCCGCACCTTTCATTTTTACGATCCACGATCTCAGTCATGTTTATTGCCCTGAAAACAGCAGCCCACTTATCCGGCTGTACTATTCCACAATTCTGAAGCGAAACTGTCATCGTGCCGCCTGCATTCTGACTGTTTCGGAATTTACGCGCATGCAAATCGTCGAGTGGGCCGCAGTCTCCCCGGAAAAAGTGGTCAATGTCAGCTGTGGCGTTGATTCCGCCTACCATCCGAGCGGTGATGTTTACGGATTTCCCTTTCCGTATCTCTTGTGTGTAAGCAATCGAAAACCCCACAAAAATGAATTCCGCATCGTCGAGGCTTTCGCCAGAGCCGGCATGTCTCAGCAAACGCACCTGGTGTTCAGTGGAAAAGCTTCTTCTGAACTCTCCGAGCTCATTGCGGCATACGGGCTGAGCGAGCGCGCGCATTTTACCGGAACCGTTCCGGAGGAGCGGTTGCCCTCTTTATATCGTGGGGCAAAAGCTCTCGTGTTCCCTTCCCTTTACGAAGGCTTTGGACTGCCGGTTGTGGAAGCGATGGCATGCGGCACGCCAGTTGTAACAGCGAACGTTACGGCCATGGCAGAGGTTGGAGCGGGGGCCGCGCTTTTGGTGGATCCGACTTCAGTGGGCGAAATCGCGCGGGCGATGGAGTTGGTTGTGAGCGATGCCGCTTTGCGAGTAGAACTTCAAAAAAAAGGTCTCGCGAGGGCGGCGGCTTATTCATGGGAAGATACTGTTGGAAAGGTACGCCAGCTTCTTGGTGGAAATTGAGTTGAAGCGGATCCGAAAGGGCGAGTCACTGAACATTCGCGAGAGTTCGCGTGCCTTAGCGTTCTCCACTACCCACATCCATTCACTCCGTCCTGCTCAGTAACATCTGCCGTTGAACAAACATTCGCGCCACCGAAAGACAAACCCATGAAAACAGGTAGACACCGGCGAGGACGTAGATTCCGGAGAACCCGGCTGAGACGGCTAGTGTTCCGGCAATCCCGAGCAACATGGTTGAGGCAAATGCTTTCATCATGGAGGGTGACGACGACGAGAATGCGGCCTTAACATCCAAGTCAACGCGTCGAGAAATTACCCCGACAACTACACCTACTGCGATGACCCCGAACAGACCGAAATTGAAAAAGCCCTCCCCGAATGCGCCCGGCCGTAGTCCAGGGTGCACCTGCGGGTCAAATCCTACGGTGGACGCCGTCGCAACGCCAAGTCCCCAGGTATCACGGAACTGCGATGCGAAACGAGGCACGAATGCCAGCAACGCCGCGATATAAGTCTTACCCGCCCAAAATACATGGTTCCATGCGGAATACACCCATGCAAAATCGCGAAGGTCCGAAAACGTATTCCCGTAAAACACCAGAAAAACTAGCGAACCAAATAGGCCGCTGAGCGAGTATTCTCCGTTGCGGGCGTTGCCCAGGTAAAAGGCGAATGCCATGATGAAGGCACCAACCGCAACAATTCTGAGCAGGCTGATTTTTCGGCGAAGTTTGACCACATAGCAAAGCAACACGCTCAGATAAATGCTGAGCAGATTACCTCGCGCTCCGAAAAATGCCAGGCCGAAGGTCAAAAGCAAAGTGCACGCCAGCAGAATTCTTTCTTTTCTGTCCACGTAACGCGCGAGGCAGTGGGACGCGATGATGACCGAGTAATTCGAAATCAGCAGAGCAACGGGACGAAGCTCCGGGTTTGCGAAAGTATAACTACGCAGGTCAAAAGCGAAGCCGCTTCGTGAAAAATAGAACGCCAGGATTAAGAATTGCAAAAGCAGACACAGGGCCGACTGAAATACCAGAACGCTGCGTGACGACATGAGCATCATCGAACACCGGGGGACGATATCGAGCACTTTGCATGCGGCATTGCGCGCACCCATCCCCAGATGAAAGCGCCACAGCACTCCTCCCAGCAGCACTGCAAAATATCCCACAAGTGTTATGAGGAAGACGACAGGAAGCGCAGCAATCACCGCATCCAAGTCCGTTCCGAGAACGACTACATTGAGCCTGCTGCTGGCAAAGGGAAGCATGATCATGTTCGGAAAGACGCAGACGAGAAACAATTGCGCATACCAGAAATCGAGGCGATAGCCTTTTCGATAGCAGTTGAAGTAGTAGGAAAGCACGAAGAGAAGGATCAAGACAGCGTCGAGAGCGTAAAGCGCATTCCAGGGTAAGGCCATCAGGGCATACCGCATCAGCGTATTTTAGGGGAGATGGGCAACATACGGCGATAATCCTGAATGCCAGCCCATACGCTTCTACAACGGTCAAATTGCAATCGCGCCAGCCGGCGCGCGAAACGAATCATCAGAAATGCCAGGGAAGAGAAATAAGGCACGGCAGAATGAAGCCTCAACAGCCGCAATCCGGACGCCGTCTGGTACCGGTCAAGAACAAGCTGGTTGCCGCTGGTACTCGCGTGGACCTTGTGAAAGACTCTCGATTCGGGCGCAGCCGCGATGCGCCATCCCTGCTTCCTCAAGCGGAGGCAAAATTCAGTATCTTCCCAGTAGAGAAAAAAGCCCTCATCGAGCATTCCGACTTCCTGGATTGTCTGACAGGAAACCAGCATGCTCGTGCCGTTCAAAGAATGAAACCAACTGTCGCCGCGCGGCACGCGGCTGTTCTGGCTGTAACCGATCGCTAGATTCACCCGCGCGCCAGCCCATGCCTCAACATTTGTCGGAGAATCCGAGTAGTAAGTCACGGACGCTACCCCGCCGATTTTGTTGTCGGTAAGCGCTTTGGCCACTAATTTGGAAAGCGCATCAGGCAAGGGCTTGGTGTCATTGTTTAACAACCAGACATAGTCAGAGCCATGACGCAGCGCATAACGAATGCCGACGTTGTTGCCCCCGGCAAAACCCAGATTTTTCCTGGTTTCCAACAGCAAAATATCGGGATGAGCGACCCGTATTCTGACAACGGAGTCATTCGTGGAACCGTTGTCCACAACGATGATTTCCAGACGCGGATAATCGCATTTTTTTAACGCATGCAGGCATTCGACCGTGTCCTGCCAGCCATTCCAATTCAAAACGATGCAAGTTACCAGCGGATTTGCATTCAATTGAATTCGCTCCGTAAATCGCGCTTTCCCATCTTCTTTGTCAGGCCGTCCCAGGTCCCCAGAAGGAAACTGCGAAACTTCGTCATGCGATCGTGCTCGCTTACGAAGCACTTAACAGTTTCACGAAAACCGTCATACATGGATTGCAGCACCCAGCGCGGGAAGACGTGAAAATATGTCCGGTAGAGAGCGATTCGATTGCGCGACATGTAGTAACGTCTGGTGGCGTCGTGATGAGTCGGAAAAAACGTGAACCCTAGAAAATTTGTGGCTTCTTTTGCCTGACCGCTTGCATGTAGCAGGACAGCCTCCTTTGAATCCGCAATCAGATACCCGGCGGCCCTGATCCGGAAACAGTATTCAAAATCTACACAGTCGATAAAGTACTCGGAGGCAAACCAGCCTATTTTGTCGAAAATCCACGTCGGCATGAGGGAGCCGGAAGTCATTGAGACGACAGGACCACCATCACTCGCGCGTCGCACAAAAGGTTCACTCCCAGTTACCGGATCCAGATACCTTGGATGCACAGCTGCGATACGACCCCGCTCAGGATGCGCTTTCCACGAAGCAAGCATTTGGTCCACGAAGCCGTTCGTGATTCTGCTGTCCTGGTCAAGAAACATAACCCATTCAAAGCACCGGCTTCCTGCCCAACGTGCGGCCTGGTTCAAAGCTTCCGCCACGCCAAAATTTTCGGTGTTCTCAATCAAGCAAAAGCCGAGCCGCACACTGGCCGCGCGTAGAGGTGCGACTTCGTGCGCGGTCGAGCCATTGTCCACGACCACCAGACCGTCTACCTGGGCAAGAATCTCTGGCAGGCGCTCCGCCATACTGGCGGGGGGATGGTAAGAAATGACGACTCCGCACACTCGTGACTCTGTCATATCGCGCTTCACGGAATTACGCATCCAACGGTACGTATTTTCCGCCTGAGACTGCTAAAAATGGCAGGGTATGCGATGCTTGCAGACCGAAACGCGTTGTGCGGGCCACAAAACGAAGTCGATTGGGTGTGCCTGTTCTCCCGCCTCCCGGCAACTGGCTCGAATGAGGATGGATCGTGAGACCGGGCATTTCAGTCGCGATGTGCACTTTTAATGGGGAGCGTTTCTTACCCGCTCAACTTAAGAGCATTGCTGGGCAAAGCAGACTTCCCGACGAGCTGATCGTCTGCGACGATTGTTCCTGGGACGGCACTCGTGAAATCGTTGCGGCTTTTGCCGCAACCGCAGCATTCCCTGTACGGCTTGTGGCCAACGGGAAAAACATTGGGTCCACAAAAAATTTCGAGCAGGCAATCTCGCTCTGCAATTGCGAGCTCGTCGTACTGTCCGATCAAGACGATGTTTGGTTCCCGCACAAGCTCGAAACAATCGAGAAGGCATTCTCCTCCGAAAATGAAATCATTCTGGCCTTCAGCGATGCCGAAATCATCAATGGTGAATCATTGCCAGTCGGCGCTCGCCTCTGGAGCAGAGTTTCATTTGATGGTGACAAGCAACGTGCGTTCAGCGAAGGGCGCGCTTTCCCGCTGCTGTTGCGCCACCCAATCGTCACTGGGGCAACAATGGCATTCCGGCGCGAATTTTTCCCACTCATCCAGCCTATACCAGCGAACGACATTCACGATCGCTGGATATCTTTTCTTCTGGCGTGTGTGGGCCGAATTGCCGTCATTCAAGAGCCGCTCATGCAATACAGAGAACACGACGAGCAGCAGGAAGGCCTGGTTCCGAGATTGGCGCGAAATCGAATGGCCCACGCCAAAAGCAGAGGCGCCCTGGCATATCTGGAGGAAATCACCAGGTTGCGGCAATTGTCAGCCAGGATCGCCGAGCGCAATGCTGAATTCAAGGAGCCAGACAGCATTCAAGACCAGATCCACCGCAAGATTCGGCACCTCCAGCATCGGGCTCAGTTACCCACTGCGAGATTTGCCCGTTTGCCGGGAATTTTCCGAGAATCCATCAATGCGAACTAGTGGAGATTTTCCGGAGGTGCGATCAGTGTTGTGAAAGACCTGTTGATCCGCTAATCGAATTTCTCCATCTGGGACCAAAATTCCCAAACCGTAGCTTTCTTCGAAGTTATAGAACCGCCGCCCTGTCTTCCGGGCAATGTCGGCCACTGCCCGCATGACTGCCGGAAAACTTAACGTGTCATGAAAGAGGACGCACTTGGCGTGCTGCACGCTCCATAGTCCGCATGTGAAAGTGTCATTGTAGGTGTGAACAATGTCAACGTGAATAAGGTCATAATGGCTATTGTCGCGCGCGATCCAATCACGGTAATCGCTTCTCACCAAGTGAATGTTCTCGTAACTGCGAAGGCGCTCGGACGTTTGTTCAAAAATGTCGCTCTTGTTCGCGGTGTGTTTGTCACCGCAAAACGTATCCACTCCCGTAACATTTTGGAAGAAGCACGACAGAGCCACGGTCGAGTAGCCATACTCCACGCCAAATTCAAGGCAGTTGCGGCGGCCAATCCCGAATCGCTGAACAATGTCGTCCAGAATACTTTCGATTCCCTGCCATGCCGTTGCGGGAGCAAGGACTTTTGGAGGGAGTTGCCTATGTTCGGGAACGTACGGAACCACCGGAACTCTAGGCGCATGTAAATTCGCTACCACCGACTTCCAATATCCAATTTCCGCGATCACCTAACTCTCCGTACTCCCTGGATTTGAACCGGATTGGATGCCCAAATGCATCAGGAATTTGTCCCCATCCCGAGCGACTTGAAGGGGATCCAGTCTCCGAGAACGTGGCGAAAATATCTTCGTTCCTCCGCGTTAATCGCGGCGAAAGCGGCAAGCGCGAACGTGGCCACTGCCCACAATATGATGGTAGAAGCGCCGAGCAATGAGTACCCTGACCGATATTCCAGCAACAAAATTGCAAGGGATGGGAGCGCAATCACAGCTGGCCGAAGCAGCCCGCTCAAAAAGAGACGTGAGCAGGAGATATCGAAGGAAGACCGGGTAAAGTGCATAGTGACAATGAAATGCAGTGACACACTCACGAGTGCGCCGAGGAGTGTCCCAATCGCTACCCCTACCCCGCCGAAACGCCCGGCAAGATAAAGACTGGCGCTCAGGTTTACAACGGCTTCCGCAACAGCAGTGATGATGGCCGCCTCCTGCCGCCCGGTCGCGGAGATCATGGTCGCGTATGGCAAACAGAAATTTCGAATGATATTGGCGAACACAAGAATTCTTAAATATCGAATGGTGTGCACGGCATAGGACGCGCCTACCCACATACGGAGTAAGGGCATTCCGCAGACGATCAGCGGCAAACCGGTCAAGAGAAGAACGATTGTTGAATAACGCGTAACCTTCGCGAGAACGGCACCCATTTCGCGGGATGACAGCTGGGTGCTCATGGCCGAGGAGGCCGGCATCAAAGGCCCCACGATTGACGACATGATGAGCAGGAGGAAACTGGTGGGGAGCGTGGCGATAGAGTAGTAGGCGGTTTGGCCATAATCGTAATGGCCTACGATCGTGACATCGAGTCCCGCGACACACAGCAATCCGATCGTCCAGACTGATTGCAGAGAGCAATAGCGGGCCACTCTTTTGAGTACCGGAACGTCCACCAAACCCGCGGACATCCGGACATGGGACGCTTTCTTCTTCCATGCGAGGATTTGTGATAGCCCGGTGCCGACGTTGATGAAGGCAACAGCAATGCCCATCGCGCCAAGTTGACCGTGAAGGGCGACCACAGCGATCACAATGCCGGCGAATGAGGTCCGATTGATGATTGAAATGCTCATGGGAATCCAATACCGCTGAAGTCCCAGAAAAACCGCGGAATACACAGCGCAAACCAGACCGAACGAAAGCGAAAACCCTACAAGAACCACACTTGTCCGCACATCGTGGTACAAGCTGGCGGGCATTGTGTGAAATAAATTTGGCACTTGCCAGGCAAGGGCCAGGGTAAGCGCGACTCCCAGGGTTCCGGCGAGCATCATCAGAACCAGGCCCGCGCTTGCGTGGCGGCCCGCACTGTCCCTGTCGCCCTTGGCTTCGTACTCGGCCACAAATTTTGAGACCGCCGTTTGTATTCCCAGATCAAAGTACGAAACATAGGCCGCAAGTTGAAGAATCAGGACCCAGGCGGAATACGTCGTGACCGGCAAGTGCTGAGTGAGGTAAGCGGGTAAAACGAGGGCCACCACCGATACCACAGAAACGCGCGCCAAGCTTGCCAAAATATTTTTCGAAACGAACGACGCGAGGCCCCGCAATTTTTCTGGAGGTCTTCCATCCAAGACTATCGGCGGGGCCGCACCTACGTCAGCGACCCTACCGGCATTGATCGTTGAAGACATGAGATATCAGGCCTAGGCGGCGGACTTAGATGGGAGAGCAGCCCGGCTACGGCCGGCGTGGATAAATCCTCCTGCGACCCCCAGCAGCTGCGCGCAAGCCCGGAGGGCCAAAAGCAACGGGGAAACCATGCCGGCCCAAAAATCTTTGGCGGTGGCCCGCACCGCAAAAGGCAATGTGCTAAACAGGAAAATCGCCAGCATGATGAGAGAAAGGGGAACCAGCGGCTTCTCCAGCAAATCGAAGACAAGCGCAGACACAAACGCCAACGGAAAAAGCAATTGAAGTTTCATGAGCTGCGGCGTGTGGCTGTCGATAACTGCTTTGTGCGGATTTTTTCGCACCGCGAGCATGCGCCAAAACGCAAACTTATATTTCTTAGCAAGATATTTCGAAAGCGTGGCCGGATGGGTATGATAAACAACCGCGTCTGGCGCAAACCTCATCTTCCAGCCGCGAGCCGACATACGATAAGAAAATTCAGCGTCCTCCGCGCACGCCATCGGAAAATCGGCGTCAAATCCCCCTACTTCAAGGAATTTGTCGCAGCGAAAAGCCGCAGAGTACGTATCAATAAAATCTATGTTTGGGAACTTCGACATCCGGCGATAACGATCTTCATATTCAATCTGCACAAAACGCGCGATCAGTTGCTTTTGGCGGGTTCGATAAGCCCCCTTAACGCCCACGACATCCAAACCTTCAAATGGTGCCATCATTGCGCCTAGCCAGCCGGAGGCGGGGATGCAATCGTCATCAGTGAAAATCACAATTTCACTGCTGGCCTCGAGCACGCCCCGGTTACGGGCAGCCGCTGGACCGGCATTTGCCTGCGAGATAAGCTGCACGTCAGAATATCGCCCGACTATCTCGGCGACATTGTCGGTAGAACCATCGTCCACGACTAGAATCTCCACCTTCTGGGCGGCGCCTTTTTGCCGCAAAAGCGCATCGAGGCACGGGCCGATCCGGGAAGCGCCATTGAAGGTCGGAATGATGATCGAGACTGTAAATTCCGGCAGATACTTCACTTGCTACCCTCTTCCTGGAATCGCGGACGGAAACGACTATGCTGCCGCAGCAAGAATTCCGGTTCAGAAAATTCGGGAACATTTACTCAACACGCTGCGGGCTCGGAGTCGGCGTTATGCCGGAATGCCCAGGCGGCTGCCGGGGCGCTTCCTTTTTCTTCAGCTCCTCGTTTTTATGCTGGCTACCGCGCCATAAATACTTTGACAGTGTGACGAAGCCTTTTACGTTGCGTTGCAATTCGCGGCGATCTTTCAGTGATTGCTTCATCTTGTAAGCCAGATAGGTGGGATTGAGATAAAAACTGCGCCGTGCCCGGTCGCAAAAGCTGACCAACTCTGCATGGGTAATGCCGGGAAGGTTCACTACGCTGTTGTGAAGGCCATCTTTAGTCAGCCATGCGCCCCAATCCTCGATCTGAATGTAGTTCCGTTTTTTTGCTTCTTCATATGCGGCCGTGCCGGGGTAAACCATGATGGGAAAGAACTGGGCCGTGTCAGGTTTGAGTTTCTTCGCGAACTTCAAAGTTTTCTCCATGCTCTCTGCCGTCTCATTGAGATTTCCGACCATGAAGCATCCATGCACCATGATTCCAGCGTCCTGGCAGCGACGGACGAAACGATAGGCCTCCTCGTGATACTTGGCGTCACGCCGGTCATCGTTGTTCTTTTTCATGCCATGGATCACTTCCACATCGCCGCTTTCAAAGCCAACACAAAATAGACGCGCTCCGGCTTTATGCAGAGTGGAGAGCAGCTCGCCTTCGGCGCCAATATCAGCCCGGCAATTCGCATCAAAAGGCAACTTGTTGCCGCGACGAATCAATTCTTGCGCCAGTGCCAGTGTGCGCGGCTTATTGATGATGAACGTATCGTCTTCCAGCATGATGGTTTTGATTTCAGGCATTTCACGGGAGATAAACTCGAACTCATCGGCCACATGCTCGACCGAACGGTAACGCATCGTGTGTCCGCTGAAGGTCTGTGGGTACACACAGAACGAGCAATGGTAGGGACATCCGCGGCTGGTATCAAAAACCACAAGCGGCCAAAGTGAGTGACCGTAGAAATAATCGGGCGTGTGAAGAAACCGTCTGTAGACCTCGGAAACAAACGGCAATTCATCCAGATCTCTGATCGCGTCGCGCTGCCGGTTGGTAACAATTTCATCGGTCCCAGGTCGCCGCCATACAAGGCCATCCACATCGGCAAGGTCCGCCCCGCAGCTTTTCGCCTCCAGCCAGTCGCGCACCGTGTAGTCATATTCGCGCACGGCGACGGCCTCAACCGAAGGCGACATCGCGAGCGTTTCTTTCGGCAGCGCGGAAACGTGCCGTCCTACTAGCAACACGTGCAACGCGGGATTTGCCGCAACCAGCCGCTCCACTACATCCACGTCGTTGAGAATGCTCGGCGTGGATGTATCACAAACAACGGCTTGAATATTTTTTGCACGAATACGGTCAATGATTGCCTGTACCGAAAAATCACCAGCGGGAGCATCAACCAAATCCACTTCATGGCCAGATCGAATGGCGACGCCAGCCGCATGAGAAAGCCACTTAGGGTAATAGAGCGTTCCGCTTTTCGTAACCGCGGGACTACGTTGCTCGCGGGAAAAGCGTCGGTGGAACGGAGGATTCAGAAACAGTACACGCATGGTGTTATTGCAGATGCGAAGGCGGGAAGCAGAGTTGTAAGGGCGAAAACGCGGAAAGACTTCAAATTGCTGATTCCGCAAGTGATACCACCTCCTTCACGAGAATTTTTCATGGAAATCAACGATACAGCCCGCGAAGAGTCACCTGGACGGTTTGCGAAGACTTGGGAGCGCGACGACCTAGTGCATGGATGGTTTGCTTTTCCATAGCGATTTAATCAACTGGATGCGTGGACGGTTTTCCGCCAGATCAAAAGCAGAGTTCAGGTTCTTGCGAAACCAAACCCAACCGGCGACGACCCAAAAAGAAAGGAAGGTCACTCCTAGAACGATCAAGAGCCTCTGCGGCGATGATTTGTGGTCCGGAGGGACAGCGTTGTCCACGACTTGCACGATGGAACCCTCACGTGCCTCATCAAGTTTCGCAACTTCCAGTTCCTTCGATAACAATTCGAAAACTGTTTCCTGATACTTCAGCTCGCGATAGGCGCGCAAATATTCCATTCCGGATTGCGTCACTCTTCCCTTTGAAAGGTTGATGCCAGAACCGGTATCGTTTTGCGAACTTGCCACACGTTCCAGTTGCGACTGCAGCGCCGCCAGCTGCTGCTTCGCGAGGACCAAGGCAGGATTGTCGTCCGTGGCGAATGAGCGCATGCCCTCAATTTGTACTTGCTTCGCCATGACTTGGGCGCGCAAGACTGCCGCCGACTCGATTAGTGATCGCGCCTGGCTGTCAATCTGCAGAACCCCGGTGGATTGCTGGATCTTTGTCATGGAATCCTCGGCAGAAGTAAGGTTTTGTTTTGCCTGTTCCAATTGCTGCTGAAAGAAAAGTCTGCGGCGCGCGGCCTCGCTTATCGCAAGCGAAGCGGACAGCTTCCGGAATTCCTCCACATAGCCGTTGGCCAGGTCGGCCGCCCGTTTGGGATCATGGTCCTCCACTGAGAGGTGAATCAGGCCATCTTTCGTTCCGACGGCTGCCGTGGTGCGACGTTCAAGCTCCTTGCGCGCATCAGACAGGCGCTTCGCGCGATACTCCTGCATCAGTCCAAAGCGCTGGATCATTGCATCTTCCACTGTGCGGCTGGTCAGCAATGATACGTACATATCCGACGGGTTTTTAATTCCCAGATTTCCTCCGGCAAGCGTGGCCAGCGATCCCAACGATCCGATATTTCCCAGCTGCCCCAACAACGTTGAACCTAGCGATGAATTCTGCTGCGGAGGAAGCAACACAACTTTGGCCTCGTAGCGGACCGGCAGAAGGAGCGATGTTATAACGGCCAAAACCGCCGCGCCGACGACAAATCGAATGATGAAGCGCTTTCGCTCCAGAAGCACAATGAAAATATCGAGGATGGAAATATCACGCCGTTCGCGCGTTGAGTTGCTCAATTCCTCAATCACTGTGCGGGATTCGATCTCGTTGTGGATCATTTGTGCGCGCAAACTCAGCTTACAGATGGCGTTGGACAGATCGGATCATCCGAGGCTCCGGCAATCAATCTAACGCTGTACCCACCTGCGGAGCGCTGTTCCGTGGCGCTGTCCCCTTCTGATGCAAAATCTCATCTTGCGGCTGGCAAAAACTTCTTCAAGTCGTGAAAAAAATGGTACCTTGCGTACCTGCGGAGTGGGCTGTTTGGCCATCAAAGTTTGGATTTAGACCTTCCTTAACCACTTCTGAAAGGCCGCAAATGAAGAAAGAGGTAGGAATGCCTGGAAAGAAAGGCTTCCGGCTTCAGATTTTGAACAGTTTTGCCATTGCCTCCTTTTTACTGCTTGGATCTGCAATGGCATATGCGCAAGCTCCGGCAGGGGGAAATCCGACCACTCCTCCGTCAGCCCCCACCGGCGGCGCCCAATCTTTGCAATCCGACCTTCCTCCCGTGAGCCTTGAAGCACTACCGCGAAACATTTTTCAAGATCAAAAGCATTTCTGGTTAACCCCATTCCGTATGACCCCGACGCAATGGCAGTGGACGGTTCCATTGGCCTTTGTCGGTGCAGGCCTGCTGGCAAGCGATACGGCCATCGAAGAACATGTTACTTCCAACCCAACCACGGCTTCTCACGCAGTAACCGCTTCCAATATTGGACTGGGTGCATTAGTTGGCGGCGCAGGCGGAATGTTTCTGTGGGGCCATCTTGTTCACAACGATGAAGCACGGGAAACCGGGCTTCTTAGCGGGGAAGCTGCGATCGACGCGGCCCTTGATACGGAGGCTTTTAAGTATGCCACCGGGCGGGAGCGACCGTTCACCGGCAGCGGGCGCGGCCTTTTCTTTCAGGGCGGAGACTCCTTCCCTTCCCAGCATGCCGCGATCAGTTGGGCGGTTGCCAGCGTGATCACCCACGAATATCCCGGTCCTCTGACAAAGTTGCTGGCCTACGGCGTTGCAGGAGGAGTTAGCGCGGCACGAATCGGGGGGCGTCGGCACTTCACAACCGACGTGCTCGTTGGGAGCGCGCTTGGGTGGTTCACTGGACGGCAGGTCTTCCGCTCCCACTCTCATTACAGTGACGCTGGGGCAAATTGGGGTACCTTTGACGAAAGTATCAATACAGACGTAGCACGCAACCCCGCGAATATGGGTTCGCCCTACGTACCGATGGATAGCTGGGTCTATCTCGCCATGGCGCGGCTGGTCGCCTTCGGATACATTCACTCAGCAGATTTGGGAATGCGTCCGTGGACCCGCATGGAATGCGCTCGGCTGCTGGAGGAAGCATCCGCATCATTGCAGGACAACGGCGCAAATGAAGCTGAGCCCCAAGAGATATACGACTCTCTAACCACTGAATTCCGGGATGAATCCGCGCGCTTAAATGGCGCCGCCAATGTTGGCGTATATGTGGACTCTATTTACTCCCGCTTCATGGGAATTTCTGGCGCCCCACTCAACGACGGCCTGCACTTTGGACAAACTATCATCAACGATTACGGCCGCCCGTACGCCGAAGGCTTTAACAATGTGAGCGGATTCACAAGCCACGCCGTTGCCGGGCCGCTTTCCTTTTATTTGCGCGCCGAGTATCAGCACGCGCCGCAGGCGAATGGTTATTCCAGTCAAGCGGCACAGGTGATCCAATCTGTGGACGGACTTCCCTCCGCTCCGACCGGCATCCCTTTCGCCGGAGCAAACAAGCTGGCTTTACTGGAAGGCTATGCCGGCATGCAATTGCATAACTGGCAAATCACTTTTGGCAAGCAAGAGCTATGGTGGGGTGCGGATGAGAGTGGGCCCATGTTATTCAGCACCAATGCCGCTCCCATCCTGATGTTGCAAGTCAATCGCGTAAAGCCGTTCAGGTTACCCAGCGTTTTCGGGGCTGTCGGAGACATTCGCATTGATTACATCGTGGGTCGGCTCACCGGTCATCGCTGGTTGTTCAGTACAAATTCCGGTTTCACGGGTTCGTGGACGCAAACACTTAGCGATCAACCATTCATCGTCGGGCAGAAAGTCAGCTTCAAACCTACTCCCAACCTGGAACTCGGCATAAGCGCCACCGCCCTTTTCGGAGGCAACGGAGTTCCTGCGACCACTCATAAACTCTTACAAGCCATGTTCTCCAGCGGAAATGGGCTGCCTGGCACTCCAGGTGACGCGGGAGATCGCCGCGGCGGATTCGATATGACTTACCGAATTCCAAAACTACGTGATTGGCTTACTTTTTATGTCGACGCGTTTACCGACGACGAAACCAATCCGTGGTTTGCCTGGAACAAATCGTCCGTTACTTCCGGTCTGTTTCTTTCTAGAGTGCCGGGAATTCCTAAACTCAGCCTGAGGGCTGAAGGAGTTTATACCGATCCCCCGGGAGGCCAGCCCACCACGACCCACGGTTTTTTTTACATCAACAGCCGTTTCAAAAGCGGGTACACCAATGATGGAGATCTCATTGGGAGCTGGATTGGTCGTGAAGGACAAGGCGCAGACGCCCGCGCCACATACTCCTTTACCCCAAAGAGTAGTCTGCAATTGAACTTCCGGCACCAGAAGGTGAGCCAGCAGTTCATTCCGGCAGGCGGGACTCTTACTGACTTCTCCGCCTCCGCAAATTATTGGCTCCATTCCAACCTCGAACTTTCCGGGTTGGTTCAACGCGAGAGCTGGCTGTTCCCAGTGATTCAGCCGGCTACCTCAAACATCACAGCGGCATTACAAATAACATTTCAACCACGCAATCTCTTCGCTCGAAAATAAAATCGCGCGAAATCATTTGTGCGAGTGCAATGAACTTTCCGGAAGGCGGTCAATAGGCGTTCTTACTGGTAAACATGCGAAGCAGGGTCATGGTGATGATTTGCAGATCAAAAGTCAGACTCCAGTTGCGCAAATAATAAAGATCAAACTCCACGCGCTTGGCGATGGAAGTATCGCCTCGCCATCCATTTACCTGGGCCCAGCCCGTGATTCCGGCCTTGAATAAATGGCGAGAGTTGTAGCGGTCAAACTCCTGCAAAAACCGCTCCACAAAATATGGGCGCTCCGGACGCGGGCCCACAATGCTCATATCGCCGCGGAGAACGTTCAGAAATTGAGGCAATTCATCCAGGTTCGTTTTGCGCAGGAAAGCGCCGAAGGCTGTTCTTCGCGGATCTTCTTCACACGTCCAACGAGTGTCGCCCTCCTCGCAGCTGCTGCCAACCGCCATTGTCCTGAACTTGAAAATCTGGAACACTCTGCCATTCAGCCCTACCCGGTCCTGGACAAAGAAAACCGGGCCGCCATCCGCTATTTTTATGGCCAACGCAATTAGCAAAGTTATTGGGAGCGTCACCAACAAAACAAAGATTGAAAAGCCAAAATCAAATACGCGCTTCTCAAAAAGATAAGAACCGGTCTCGGCCAGCGTCGGCCGAAGATCGAGCATGTTGATTCCTCCCAGGTCGATCAGCCGGTCACGAAGCCCCACGCCTTCTCCAAGATCAATCACAACCCGGGTAGGAACACAGAGTCGTTCCAGTACGGGTGCGATCTTCTGGACTTCGCTAAGGCGGCTGGCGGGAAGGGCGATGATGATGTCATCAATGGAACTTCCATTGGAAAATGCCGGGAGCCGGTCCAACTCGTAAATCGCTCCATGCACCGAGATATCCTGCCCAGGAAGGCGTACGAAGCCAACAACTCTGCACGGCAACACCTCTTCATGCACAAGAGAAGCATGCACACGTTGCGCAAATTGGTCGGTTCCAACGATGAGTATCTTGACTTCATTCCTGCCGCGCCGACGCATTTGCTCCAGAAAAACCCGGAAAATCACCCGGACGGTCGTGGCCAGAACGAACAAAACAACCGCGCTCGTTCCCACCACCAAAGGCGAATAGCTTGCCGGCGGGTAAACAAGCCCAGCCACCATGACCACCGCGTAAGTGAACGCTTCGCCTTCAAGCAGACGGCGCGTCTTCCCCGACGGAGCATACAACTGCTCCACATTCCAAAGACCTGATTCTTCAGCGGCAATGGCCCAGACAATAGTTGTGAGAAGAAGAATGCCCCAGTAGGAAGGAATTCCAGCGGATGGTTTTCCAAATAAGTGGCCAATGCGGAAGCGCAGATTGGCTGCAATGAAATACGAACACGCCGGCAGGAGCAGCGTCACGATTTTCAAATACAAACGAGCAAAACTAAGGCGACTGCGGATCATACCTTACGGTCTTCCTACTTCCCTCAATTGCTTAGGCCCACGGAGTTACCCAGTTCATTGCGATCAGCGCATTTAATGATCGCCACCGACCTTGGTTCTAGCCCTCAGATGCCGCGACGGAAAATGTAGTTGGTATGAATTTTTAGCGATTAATAAAGGCTCTGCTCGGTTAAGCAATATCGCCTAGTTGGCAGGGGGAAGGTTAGGGTCGCCCCTTAAGGGGAGCGCTGAGAAAAGAACGAGGTAACTAGAGATGCCTTCCGAATGACATGGTCCGTTTGGGTTTGGGCCAAGGCGTCCACCATCCGGGCGAGCGCAAACCTACGACTGCAAAAAATCCAGTAAACTATTCAGGCAATGCCGCCCGGGTGGCGAAACTGGCAGACGCACGGGACTTAAAATCCCGGGTCCTTAACAGGACGTACCGGTTCAATTCCGGTCCCGGGCACCATTCCTGTCCAGACTTCCCCGCCGATGTCGAGGTGATCGGACAATGTATCTCAAAAAGTATTGTTTAATCTTCGCCACGTTGGTCTTAAGTTCCGCCTTTCCTCAACGAGGGTGGGCGCAGCATTTGGAAAAGGAAATACCCCTGCCGAATGTTCAGGGGCGGATCGACCACTTTTCGATTGATCCATCGGGGCAGAGGCTCTTCGTTTCCGCACTCGGAAATCGCACCGTCGAAGTCATCAACTTAAAACGTGGTGAGAGAACGGCCAGCATTGCCAATCTAAAGGAACCGCAAGGAGTGGCTTACGACCCAGACGCAAAACGGCTCTTTGTCGCCAGCGACGGGGATGGAACAGTCCGCAGCTACGATGGAAATTCGTTTGCCCCACTGAACACCGCGAACCTGGGGGACGACGCAGACAACATCCGTTATGATTCGCAGGCCAAGCATGTGATCGTTGGATATGGCGATGGCGGCCTGGCCTCTTTCGACACAAACCTCAAAACACTTTCTGACGTCAAACTCCCTGTCCATCCCGAATCTTTTCAATTGGAGCGCGATGGTTCTCACGTTTTTGTAAATCTGCCCGATGATTCGTCCATCGGCGTAATTGATCGCAAAACAAATGAAGTCAAGAAATGGCATATCACAGCGGCTGGCGCTAATTTCCCGATGGCCCTCGACGAAAGGAACAAACGGCTCTTTGTTGGTTGCCGGAACCCGGCAAAGTTGCTGGTATTTGATACAGACAGCGGCAAGCTCATCGCAGAACTCCCCGCCGCTGGCGATACGGATGATTTGTTTTATGACGCCACTCGGAAAAGGATCTACTTAATCGGAGGCGCTGGATATTTGGACGTCTTCACACAAAAGGACGTAAATCAGTATGAATTGATCACGCGGATAAAAACCAGCCCGGGCGCGCGTACCGGGCTTTTTGCACCCACACTGAATCGCCTTTTTATCGCCGCGCCACGGCGAGGATCTAACGCCGCGAAGATTCTGGTTTATCAGATTGATTAAGAATAGGCCCGGAGCTTAAGAGGTGGTCTGGATGACGACGGAATGTTCCGCGAGGAACACAACGTCATGACAAGATCGTCTGTCAACTGTGTCATGACAGCCAAAGCTAACAAAACAAAGGCGAAGAAGTAACCTGTTTCCCCTGGCCTACGAGCTCGTTTTCGCGCGGTAGTTGCATGGAATGTCCGCGATCACGCTTGTGCCTTCAGTGTTGGAATCGATCTGCAAGTGCCCGCCAAATTGGGCGATGCGCTCGGTAATGCCGCGAATTCCAACACCGCTGCGCCCGCCCGATTTGATTTCGCGCTGCCGCTCGTCGGAAATTCCCTGGCCTGAGTCACGGATTTCGAGGTGCGCATGGCCCGCGTCAACATCCAGGTGGACCGTCGCTGTCTGACTTCCCGAATGGCGATGCACGTTGCCGAGGCACTCCTGAACGATTCGAAAGATTGCCGTTTCCAGTTCGATGGGCAATCGCGGCAGCGATTCCGGGCACTCAAGCAGGACCGCAATGCCGCTGCGCTCGCCAAATTCTTCGATGTACCAGCGCAGCGCGGAAGGCAAACCGGCTTCGTCAAGCAGCGGAGGATGAAGCAGGTGGGAGATGGTGCGAATGCCGCGCAGAATCTCTTCCACCATCACATTATTTTCATTGAAGGCCTTGGTCGCGGCCGGGCTTAACTTGTCGGCCTCGCGGCTGATCACGGACTGGTTCATCGTGATGGCTGCAAGCAGTTGCCCGATGCTATCGTGCAGTTCGCGCGCAATGTGCCGGCGTTCGTCGTCCTGCATCTTGAATAAGCGGACGGATAATTCCCTCAAGCTCTCATTGGCGGATTTCAGTTCCGTGGTGCGTTCAGCCACTCGTGTTTCCAGGCTGGCATTGAGTTGGATCAACTCGTTGCGGGCGCTCTCGGCAATTTTCGCCTGCTGCCGGGCGACCATTTCCGCGTTTTTCAAACGCAGCAGCGCGCCCACTGTCGCAATGAGTTCACCGCGGTCAATAGGCTCGGCGAGGTACGCGTCAGCACCGCCACGCAATCCTCGAATCCGCGATTCCGGATCAACAAACGTGGAGGAAATATGCAAAATCGGTATGTGGGCGGTCAAGGGTTCGCTCTTGAGCCGCTGGCACACCTGAAAACCCGACATATCGGGAAGGTTTATGTCGAGCGTGATGAGATCAGGATCGCCCGCGGCCAGGGAAATCGCTTCCTCACCGCTTCTTGCTTCTATGACCTGATAGCCGGCCTCGCGAAGCGAGCGCACCAGGGAGTAACGAAGCGCCTCATTGTCATCTACGGTAAGAATTTTGATGGAGCCGTTATCAATCGCGGCAGGCACGGAACCCTCTTTTTCTTTTAAATCTTTCAAACGCGTCGAGTCAGACATGTTGGGCCTCGGTCGCCGGTTTGGTAATCAGTGAAATCCCCGCCCGGTTAAAAGCTTCGGTGAACGTCTGCAGCAGACGTTCTCTGGACTCGCTCTCCTTGGAAATAATCATCACGGCATCGCTCAACAATTCACGCTCGTGGTCATCCAACACCTTCGATGTATGAATGATCACAGGGATGGCTGACGTATGGGGATTCTCTTTCAAACGGCGCAACACTTCGAATCCCGAGGAATCCGGCATTGATAAATCCAGAATGATCATGGCCGGTTGTTCGTCTTTTGCCTTTTGCAGCCCCTCTCGCCCAGTGGCAGCCTCAAGTATCCGGAAATTGGTCTGACCCAGCACCGATCTCACCAGATAGCGCGACACTTCCTCATCATCAATAACGAGCAACTTTCTTGCGGCGGCATTCCATACGGCATTCTGCAAATTCTCCATCAGCCAATGCCGGTCCACCGGTTTGGTATGGAAGCCATCCGCTCCCAGCGCCAGCGCCTTTTCCCGGTTATCGATTACTGTGACCACGAACACCGGAATGTTCCTCTCCGGAGCGGAGCGCTTAAGTTCTTGCAGCAACTCCCATGAGTGTTCTCCCTGGAGCAGTACGTCAAGAATGATGGCCACGGGCGTAAGACCTTCCAGCGCCTCGCGCGCTTCCTTAATGGTTTTCGCGGGGATGGGTTGAAAGCGCGTACCTTTCAAGTATTTCTCATAGATGAACAAGGCCTCGGCATTGTCCTCGACCACCAGCACCGGGGATTTTTCAGCGTCAAGTTCACGCTTGAGGTCCGGCACGGAAACGATTTCGGTTTCGCCGGCAAAGTTCATGGGGATCGTCGCAAGAAACGTGGACCCCAATCCGGGCGCGCTCTGCACCGACACATCGCCGCCCAACAACTGTGCAAATTTTTTGGAAAGAGGCAAACCAAGGCCGGTGCCTTTCACTGTTCTCTGCAGTTTGCCTTCGATCTGCGTCCACTCCTGAAAAATTCGCTCCTGATCGTCGGGGGCAATTCCGATACCGGTATCAACAACGGAGAAAATCACGCATTCATTTGCGCCCACGGCCGCCGACACACGCACTTCGCCGCGCTCGGTGAACTTCAAAGCATTGCTGATGAAATTCCTCAAGATCTGCGAAACTTTCGCTTCATCGCTATATATCTCGGGAATGCCGTCGGCATCCTCAAAAGTAAGAACCACTGAAGAGTTCTGACTGAGAAGGGGCCTTAACATACCGCGCAAAGCCGCGAAGAGGCTGGAAACACTGAACGTTGACGGACGCAGCGTTACTTTTCCCGCCTCAACTTTCGCCAGATCCAGAAGGTCGTTTACCAGTTCTGTAAGGTCCTTGGCGGAGTTGCAGATGTACCGGACCTGGCGCTCCTGCTCCATGCTCAAGTCACCGTCCAACCGGTCGAGCAGAATTTGACCGAGGGCCATGATCGAATTCAAAGGCGTCCGGAATTCATGGCTCATGTTGGAGAGGAAGCGGGTCTTTAGTTCGGAGGCCTGTTGCAAAAAATCCGCCCGCTCATTTAATTCCGCATAAAGCGCCACCACTCCACGGTTGGTCTCATCAAGTTCGCGGTTCAACTGCGCCAACTCTTCCTGTTTCTCGCGGAGTTCCTGCAAAGTATTGAGCAGGTCTTTGTTCTGTTGTTTTAACTCGTCGTAAGGGTCCTGCGAGGCGCGTTCAATGCTGTCCAGGACTCCTTTTAGTTCAGCAGGGCCGATGCGCCAGCCTAGAGGCGGAATCTTTTTCCCCAGCACCACGCTGGTGCCCCTGCCCGGTCCGGTTTCAATTTGAAAGTGGTCCATGAGTCGCTTAGCGCCGACTATGCCGAGCCCCATTCCCGTGGGCGACACATACTTCCCGGCCATGATCTCATCGAGATTGCTGATGCCTCTGCCCTTGTCGCGAAGGGTAATCAAAAGCATCTTTGCGGATTCATCAATGCGAAATTCCGCCGCGCCACCGCCGCCATATTGAAATGTGTTGCGGGTAATTTCGGAGACGGCGGTTGCAATTCGAATTTGTTCCTGGGGATCGAACTTTAAGGCAGCAGCAATCGCGCGCGTTTTTTGACGCGCGATGACGACATCGTTCTCAAAACGAATGTCAATCGTAAGCAGATTCATCGAAATCTCTAAAGTCGCCTATGCCGCCTTTGCCACCAGCACTGTCACGTCGTCCCGTCCGCGATAGAAATCCCGCTGCAGGACCGCCGCCATCGTACTCGGCGACTTATTCCATATCCCCGGATACTGGTCAAGATTCCACCGCGTTGCAAGACCGTCCGAGTGCATGACCAGAACGCTGTTTGAGTTCCAGGGATAAGTGAACTCCTGCGCTCGTTCCATCACGTGGCCGACGGTCCCGTTGTAAGAGGCCATGCTGCGGCTGGAGCCAGCCACTACGATCGAGGCCGAAATATTTCCGATTCCGATGAAAGAAAGCAGTCCCTTTTCCCATTCGATCTTCGCCAAGGCGAAGGCCGCGCCACGTGTTTTTTTCAGCGTATCGTGCGTGTCGTGCAGAATGTCACGCAACGAAACGGTCTTTGCTTCCGCCAGAATGCGTTCCGCCTCACGCGCGGCTTCGGCCGCCAGAATCCCGTGTCCCAAGCCATCAACCACCATCAGGATCGAGGCGCCAGCCATGGCACGAACTCCCCAGCCATCCCCGCACACATCCTCCCCGTGGAGCGGCTCCGAAATGACGGCCACTTGCAGCGGGCCAGATGCCGGGTTTACGCGCTTCTTCTGCCAGAATTCCGCGCTGATTACCGTACCTGAGCCAGGGACCGAGTAGAGATCAAAAGAATCCGCAAGCCGCCGGATCGCGCCCAAACCGTTGCCCATAGTGCCCGCCGTGGAATTGCCATCCGCCAGCGCTTTGCTTACGTCCGAGATGCCGGGCCCCTGATCCACGCTAACCACCCGCATACCTGAATTCCCATTTTGCTGAAGGCGTTGCACCAGGATGTGGCCTTTCCCGGCGTGTTTTACCAGATTCGTGGCCATTTCGGTCGTGGCCAGCGCGACCGTTCCCTGCCGGGATTCCTCCATTCCCAATTCGTCGGCAAGCGCAACTGCTTTGCGGCGGGCCTCTCCCGTTTGGCTGGCTTCGGAAATCTGGATCAGCATTTGCTCCTACTTCCAGCGCGTGATAGTAACTTTTGTTCCTTCGCCTACACGGGACTCAATTTCGAAATCGTTCACCAACCGCTTCGCGCCGCCCAAGCCGAGACCCATGCCGGAGCCGGTTGTGAAACCATTGCGAAGCGCCAGTTCTATGTCAGGGATGCCCGGCCCCCTGTCCTCAAAAATCAGCCGCAACCCGACTCGGGGGCCATTCAGCGATTCCACCTGAACTATGCCCCCGCCGCCGTAGATAACGGTATTGCGGGCCAGTTCGCTGGCAGCCGTAACAACCTTCGTCTGGTCCACCAGCGTAAAGCCCAATTGCGCAGAAATCTCGCGCACGCGTCGTCTTATCGCGACAATGTCAGGCTCGGACACCAACGGCAGATTTTCAGTCGAGGTAACTGCCATACTCGTCCTTGCGGCCGCTGTTTATCCCTTTATTCCCATCATCGCCATTCAACGAGGAGCGCAGGACTTCCATACCTGCGTCCACATGCAAAGCAGTACGAACGCCAGTAAGTGAAAGACCAAGCTCCACCAGCGTAATGGCCACGGCGGGCTGCATTCCCACCACTACGGTTTCCGCATCCAGGACTCGAGACATGTTGGCGATATTGGCCAGCATGCGCCCAATGAAGGAATCCACAATGTCCAGGCTGGAAATATCAATGAGCACCCCACGGGCCTCAGTCTGACTGATCATTTTGGTCAGATCATCCTGCAAGTTCAGGGCGAGCCGATCATGCATGTCCACCTGAATGGTGACCAGCAAGAACTCTCCCATTCTTAATATCGGGATTTTTTCCAAAGGTGCTCCTAGCTCTTCTGTTGTGTCTCTTTAACAAAGGTGATTCCCAACTTTTTCAATGCCAATGAAAATGCAGAGGCCAAGTTGGCTTTCGTTGTCACATCAAGAAGATTGATGCCGAGGTGGACGATGGTTTGCGCGATCTGTGGACGCACGCCGCTGATGATGCAATCCGCCCCCATGAGACGAGCTGCGGTAACGGTCTTCAGCAGATGTTGCGCCACGACCGTATCGACGGTGGGAACGCCGGTAATGTCAATGATGGCCACACGGGAGTTGGTCTGCACGATTGCCTGCAGTAAAGATTCCATGACTACCTGCGTGCGGGCGCTATCCAGGGTGCCGATCACCGGAAGCGCGAGCACGCCGTCCCACAACTTTACGACTGGAGTGGAAAGCTCGAGCAGTTCTTCCTGCTGACGGCGGATCATCTCTTCCCGCGACTTTTGAAATACTTCGGTCGTATACAGCCCCATGGAGTCGAGCAATTCAGTAATGACCCACATTTGGTCTGCCATGAGATCGGCGTTGCTTTTGTTCGCCTGGCGCGCCTGGGTAAACAGAGGCCGCTTAATGGAAAAAATGAATGAAGCGGTCTCCGATGGGGTAAATCCCAAGGCTGCGCGATTGCGGGACAATTCAGTTAGCATCTCTCGCATTTTTTCCCAAACGGAAGACTGGAAACTAAGGTTTCCAGTTTCAAGGCCATCTTTTAAGAGCCGCAAGAACTGCGTTCCTTGCGCCCGCAGATCTGAATCCTTGATTAAGTCGCTTCGGCGCACGGAGCCGGACATTTCCCTGAGCCACTCGGCAAGGATCGCCTCTTCGTTCTTCATCACCAAAGCGGCAACTCCCGCACTCTTCTGATTGCTATCCAACAATGTAGTAGTCATATCGTCGTCCTTTTTAAAGGGAAAGGCCTTGTGCGCCAACACGAATGAAAAAACAGTTGCGTTGACGCGCCATTGTATTCCTACTAAGTTCCCTTAACAGTTCGCCAGGAAACACTGTGGAAGCTGGAAGTGTTTCGCATCCACGAATTCCTCGAGGAATCAATGGCCTGGGAGAGAAGCCATTTATGGTTAACTTTGGTGGGTTGTTTCGGCAATACGGGGTTTACTGTATGTGCTGCGGTTTTGGATGGAAAAAATCTTAGTTTTGGGAGTTTTCGTGTTTAGGAGCTTGCTGTAGAGCATCTGAGACCAAATTCAGATGGAGACGGTGGCCCTTTTTGCCTTGGGACCGCGCTGCTTTTGCATTTCGGAATGGAATTCTTCAACAGTAAGGTCAAGTCCCCTGCGGAACAGATCGAGAAGCGGGTCGTAGACTCCTTTGTTGTCCCAATGTTCTTTGTCCTCTGGATCGGTGCTCTGGATACCCTCAGGCTCGACCAGCAATTCCGGGCTTGTGCCTTCGGCGGCGTTGCTTAGTGTGCCGAGGAAGTCTTCGACCAGGCCGCACTGCTCGTCGGTGCTCTGGTTGAATTCCACGCCCATTCCCTTTTCCGGATGCATGACCTTCACAACGCCAGAGACCTGGACTTTTGCGCCGGGCATAGCTAGAGAAAGAATGACCTTGGCACGCACCGGGAAGGGGGTGCTGGTATCCAGATAGCAACCGCCCGTGCTCAGGTCGGTGAGCCTGCAGGCCAAGGGTGGATCTTCTACTTCCGCGGGCGTGGCGTGTTGATTGAACCACCCGCGCAATTTCTCCCGAACTTCAGGAGTCAATTCAACAAACCGAATACCAGACTGGCGCGTCGTGTTCTCCCACGCGACTTCTACCAGGCAATCGCAGTCAAAGCCGGTGTCGGGTAAGGTGAATTGCGCGCGCACCTGCTGCCCACTTCGTCGCGGCAACTTCGCAGCTTGTACCGCCATTCCGCCTTCGCCTAAGTCGGAGGTCACGGTATTGATTCGCGCGCCCTCTTGCGTATAAAGAACAACGGGAATTTGGACGGGAATCCGCTGGTTACGGCGACGTTCACTTTTCATAAGCGCACGCGCCGCACGGAAGCTGGTCTTGGCCCGTTCCATGGAAATGGGTTTATAGAGAACAAAATGCGCGCCCAACTCAAAAGCCCCGCGCAGTGCGGTCTGGCCGTCGATGATCGCCACGGCCACGGCTCGTTTGTTGCAAGGCGCGTTGCGAATGCTCTTCAGGATCTGCGAGGCGGTCTCTTGTTCCGTGCAATCCACGATGATGGCTTCAAAACGCTGCCGCGTGATTTTGTGGATTGTGGAATCGGCGCTCAGGCAATGCTCCATCTGGATTTCCAGATCGCTCAGAACGCGGCGAAGCACGCGCAAAATTTTGTCGTCCGAGCAGAATACCAATGCCTGCAAACTCATGACTTCGCCTTCTCTCCGTGGGGCCTTACGCACATTCTCAAGAAACCGTTTGCTCTATTGGAAGTCTTATTTATGGAGGAAGTTGAGTCAACGAAAGCAAGGGGACCGGTGTGACCTTGGTAATACTCCATGCAAACACGACCTTCTTTTCGGGAAAAGGCGGGCACAAGAGAGTAATCCAACCATAGCTTTTATTTTCTGTTACTTGCAGAAAATCAATCGAAATTGCATTCAGAAAATCTATTGACCCACTGGGAGACTTAAGGTAAGCTCCCTAGTTCCCTTGTAGCTGCGAGTTCTCGTGGCGGGCCTGATTTTTATGTCTGGGAGATGATTGTCTGAATCCCCGCATGGGCCAATGGAATCTAACATTTGTAAATTTATCTGTCATCTTTTGAGGGTACATTTTCATGGCTAAAAGACGCGGAAATCCTAACTGGGGTAAGCCTGAGCCGATCGGGCCCGTGATCCCCACAGTTACGGAGTTTGAGCAGGTAGTGAAGGAGTACAAACTCACGCCCGATCAGTATTTGCGATCCACCCGGCTGCGCGAGTGGGCGCGCCGGAATAAGAATTCTAAATACATTCCGGAACCACTATTGGAAGCCTGGGGATTTGAGATCGAGTCCACTCTCTAATTCTGTTCGAATACAAAAAAGCCCTCGCATTTTTGTGCGAGGGCTTTTGATTTTGCGCGATTTACTCGACGGTAACCGACTTCGCCAGGTTCCGCGGCTGGTCCACATCGCAACCGCGCCGCACGGCGATGTGGTAGGCAAGAAGTTGCAGCGGCACAATTTCCAAAATCGGCGAAAGTTCTTCCGGCGCCGCCGGGATGTACAACACGTGGTCCGCAGCTTCCTTGATGTCCTCATCGCCTTCCGTCGCCAGCGCGATCACTGTTCCTGAGCGAGCTTTTACCTCTTTCAGGTTGGAGATTGTCTTCTCGTAGCGAACCTTGGAAAGCTCGTTGTTCTTATCGCAGGTGGCAATGACCACGACAGGCAAATTCTCATCAATCAGCGCGTTCGGGCCATGCTTCATTTCTCCTGCGGGGTAACCCTCGGCATGGATGTAGGAAATTTCCTTCAACTTCAACGCCCCTTCGAGCGCGATCGGATAGTGAATGCCGCGGCCGAGGAAAAGAAAATCCTGAGCTCGCATGTACAGCTTGGCGAGGTCTTCGCACTCTTCGTCGTGGGTAAGCAGATGTTCCAGCTTTCCGGGGATTCGCGTCAGTTCCTGCACCGCAGCCCGCGCCTGCTCCGGGGTCAGGGTGCCGCGCACCTGCGCCAGATATAGCGCGAACAAATAAAGTGCGGTCAGTTGTCCGGTAAAGGCTTTTGTCGAAGCCACGCCGATCTCCGGTCCGGCATGCGTGTAGATGGTTCCGGAAGCCTCGCGCGTAATCATGGAGCCGACCACGTTGCAAATGGCCAACGTCTTCGAGCCCTTGGCTTTGGCCTCACGCTGTGCGGCGATGGTGTCCGCGGTTTCACCCGACTGGGAAATAACAAGCGTGATGGTGTCAGGGGCGACGAGAGGATCGCGATAGCGCCACTCGCTGGCGTAGTCCACTTCCACCGGGACTCGCGCCAGGCTCTCAATCATGAACTTCCCTGCCTGGCCGGCGTGCCAACTGGTTCCGCATGCTTCAATGTTGATCTTCTTGGCCGCTTTAAATTCGGCCTCGGTGATTTCCATTTCATCAAGGAACACGTGGCCTGTTTCCTGGGAGATGCGGCCCAGCGTCGTATCGCGCACTGCCCTCGGCTGCTCGTAAATTTCTTTGAGCATGAAGTGCTTAAAGCCGCCCTTCTCCGCCATGATGGGGTCCCACGTCACATGCTGGACCTGACGCACGATGGGCTGGCCGTCGAAGTCGGTAAGTTGCACGCCTTCTGGAGTAATGACGGCGAGGTCTCCGTCGGCAAGGAAGAACAGATCGCGCGTGTGGTAAAGAATCGCAGGGACGTCGGAGGCGACAAAGTACTCGTCCTTCCCCAAGCCGATCACGGCCGGCGGCCCATTGCGCGCGGCAACAATTTTGTTGGGTTCGCTCACTGAAATTACCGCCAGTGCGAAAACGCCCGTCAGTTGGCTGACGGTTTTGCGGACCGCATCTTCCAATAAGGGAGAATTTCCATTGGAGTCTTTCAACAGATACTTCTCCACCATGTGGGCGATAATTTCCGTATCGGTTTCGGTGGTAAAGCGGTGCCCCTCTTCGATCAGCTTCCGTTTGAGGTGCACATAATTTTCAATGATTCCGTTGTGCACAACCACAATCTTGCCGGTGCAATCGCGATGCGGATGGGCGTTTTCTTCGGTAGGGCGGCCGTGCGTGGCCCAGCGGGTGTGGCCGATGCCGTATGTGCCGTCAATGGGCTTGAGGCGAATTGCTTCTTCCAGGTTGCGCAGCTTTCCTTCAGCGCGACGGATCTGCAAGCCTTCGCCGTTGCCGCAGACCGCGATGCCGGCGGAATCGTATCCGCGATATTCCAGCCTTCGTAGCCCGTCAATAATGACCGGGACCACGCGCTTCTTGCCCACATATCCCACTATGCCGCACATAATGTGCTCCTTGAAAGATCCAAAGCCTGTAAGGGGGAGTTTACCGGATGATAGGTCGTCTGAAGACTGCGTTACTCAATCTTCAAGAGAAAAACGAAACTCTTCAATCACTGGGTTGGTAAGCACGTCGCGGGCAATCCTGCCCACCTCGGTTTCAGCCTCTCCACGGGAGAGCCCACCATCAAGGGTGAGTTCAAAATATTTCCCCTGACGCACGTCATCCAGCCCTTTGTAACCCATTTTCTTGAGAGCGCCCTGGATGGTTTTTCCCTGGGGATCCAAAACACTCTTCTTCAATGATACGTAAACGTAGGCCTTCATGAATAACGTCATTATACTTCAAGGCCCGCGGCGATACGAGCGCAATTCCGAGAGCCGCGACCAGAGAAAAAACACATGTATCGCAAACAAACTAAGACGTTTGCTCCAAAGATCGGATCTGTTCGTCGAGAAAGGAAAGCGTCTGTTGCAGAAGCTGGCGATGGCGCGTGTTCTGGGCCACTTCCAGTTGCTGAACTACATGCCGACGCCGCAGTTTAAGGTCATCCCGCTGGCGCGCACGGGTTATTTCCGCTGGGTTGCGCGAAGGTATTTTGGCCGCTGCGGAGTTGCTGTGCTCCGCCTGTTGTTCCTCCACGCCTTTACTTTCCCATCCGCGCGCCATGCTCAATTGTAGAACTGGCGGGACTTCCGGGGGGGAATTAAGTTACGTGCAAATGCAAGCGTTTTGACAATTTATGTATTGCGTGAATACGCATTTGAGATATGATGACGGCAATGTAGTTGCAGTTTTTTGGAAAACAATTGCTCGAGGGGGGACGCGAAATGAGCGCTCGTGCAAATGGTTCCAGACAGCCACTTCAATTCGAGTTTTGAACGCCGCCGGTATGAGACGCTGCTGGAGATGGCGGATGTGTTGGTACGCCATCGCAGCCTTACGGATTTTTTCCACGACGTCTCCGGACGGCTCCACGCTGTCGCCAACTTCGAACTGATCATCTTCACCTTTCACGATCCCACAACCGATTACATGCGAGTGTGTTTTCTGCAGGGGGTGGAGAATTTCCCGATTCTCGAGCTGCCCGTG
>Ga0134125_10000407_pt1 | contig 57981 bp, 48 predicted proteins | sample KB31751_FD_96464 | JGI IMG/M metagenome (GOLD analysis project Ga0134125, IMG submission 96464) | Terrestrial soil microbial communities with excess Nitrogen fertilizer from Kellogg Biological Station, Michigan, USA - KB3-175-1 | ecosystem: Environmental > Terrestrial > Soil > Unclassified ... | reverse complement strand
CTAGAAGTGGTCTCATCATGCCGCAGCAGGCCGCCTGGGGCGAGCTGGATGCGGCTTTTTCTGGGGAAAAAGCCGCACACGATCCATTCGCGTAAAGTTTGGCACCAATTATGAGACCACTTCTAGTGCCCCGGTTCTAACCCCGCCTCCGGCGGGGCGTGGTGCCCGCGCTCCCGCATCTTCTCCACGATCACATACAGCACCGGGATAAACACCAAATTCAGGAACGTCGACAGCAGCATCCCGCCGAACACGGTGGTCCCCACCGAGTGCCGTCCGCCCGAGCCCGCGCCGGTCGCGATCACCAGCGGCACCACGCCCAGGATGAAGGCGAACGACGTCATCAGGATGGGCCGCAGCCGGATGCGCGCCGCCTCCAGCGCCGCCTCCACCAAAGGCAGCCCGCGCCGGCGTAACTGCTCCGCGAACTCCACGATCAGGATGGCGTTCTTACTCGCCAGACCGATCAGCATGACCAAACCTATCTGACAGTAGACGTCGTTCTGCAAGCCCCGGATCGCCTGCGCCCCCAGCCCGCCCAGCACCGCCACCGGCACGCCCAGCATCACGATGAAGGGCAGCACCCAGCTCTCGTACTGCGCCGAGAGCGTGAGGTACACCACCAGCAGGCCCAGCCCGAAGAACAGCACCGCCTTGCCCGCCGACTCGATCTCCTCCAGCGAGATCCCGGTCCACATGTAGCTCATACCCGCGGGCAGGGTCTTTGCCGCCAGCTGCTCCATCGCCGTAATCGCCTGGCCGGTCGAGTACCCCGGTTTGGCCGAGCCATCCACTTCGGCCGAGCGGAACACGTCATAGTGTGGAATCACCTGCGGCGTGGTGGTCTCGGTCACCGTCACCAGGTTCGAGAGCGGGATCATGCTCCCCGTGTTCGAGCGCACGTAGTACCGCCCGATATCGGCCGGGTTCGAGCGGTAGGCCTGGTCCGCCTGGACGTATACCCGGTACACGCGGTTGTTGAACAGGAAGTTGTTGACGTACACCGAGCCCATGAAACCTTGCAGCGTGTCGTTGATCTGGCTCAGCGGCACTTGCAGGCTCTTGGCCTTCTCGCGGTCGATGCTCACCACCAGCTGCGGATCGTTGGCGGTGAAGCTGCTGAACAACCCCTCCAGTTCTGGAGTGGTGTTGCCCGCCGCGATCAGCTTCTGCGTGGCTGCGAACAGCTCCGCCGGCGTATGCGTCCCGGTCTGGTCCAGTACTTCGAACTGGAACCCGCCGAACTGGCTCAGCCCCTGGATCGGCGGCGGCGCGAACGGAATCACCAGCGCCCCGCTAATCCCAAACAGCGGCCCGCGGATGCGGTCGATCACCGTATCGGTCGAGTGCGGATCGCCCACGCGCTGGCTGAACGGCTTCATGCTGACGAAGATCATGCCCTGGTTGGGCGCGCTCCCCGCCAGGCTGAAGCCCGCCACCGCGAACATGCCCTGAATCTCCGGCACCCGCGACAGCATCGCCTCCGCCTGCCCCGCCACCTTCGTGGTGTAATCCAGCGACGCCCCCGGCGGACACTGCACCAGCAGGAAAAAGTACCCCTGGTCCTCCGACGGCAGAAACGAGCTCGGCACCAACTGGTACACCCAATACGTCAGCGCCAGCATCCCGGCAAACACCACCGCCACCGCCCAGCGCCACCGGATCAGCCCCGACAGCGTCTTCCGGTAGCCCTGCGTGAACGCGGTGATGCCGTTGTTGATCAGCTTCCACAGCCCGCGCTTGCCCGGATGCGCCTTGCCCAACAGCAGCGCCGACAGCGCCGGGCTCAGCGTCAGCGAGTTGAACGCCGAGATCGCCACCGAGAACGCGATCGTCAACCCGAACTGCCGGAACAGAATGCCGGTCGTGCCCGGAAACAGCGACACCGGCACGAATACCGCGATCAGCACCAGCGCCGTGGCCACCACCGCCCCGGTCACCTCCACCATCGCCACCGATGTGGCCCGGTGCGGCTCGGTCACCCCCTCCGACAAATGCCGCTCCACGTTTTCGATCACCACGATGGCGTCGTCCACCACCAACCCCGTCGCCAGGATGATGCCGAACAGGGTCAGCATGTTGATCGAGAAGCCCAGCAGCTTCACAAAGGCGAACGCGCCCACCAGCGACACCGGAATGGTCACCGCCGGAATGATGGTCGTGCGCCAGTCTTGCAGGAAAACGAACATCACCAGGATGACCAGCGCGATGGCCTCGGCCAGCGTCACCAGCACGTCCTTGATGCCCTCGCTTACCGCCTGCGTGGTGTCGAAGGCGATGGCGTAATGCAGCCCCGGCGGGAACGACTTCGCGAGCGTCTGCAACTCCGCCTGCGCCGCCGCATCCACCGCCAGCGCGTTCGCGCCCGGCAACTGGCTCACCGCAACGCCGATCGCCTGCCGCCCGTTGTACTCGATATTGTTGCTGTAGTCCTGCGCCCCCAGCTCGGCGTGCCCCACGTCGCTCAGCTTGACGATGGTGCCGTTGGGCTCGGTTTTGAGGATGATGTTGTTGAACTCCTCCGGCGTCGTCAGCCGCCCCACCACCCGCACGCTGATCTGGTAATCCTGCCCGGCCGGCGCCGGCGGCTGCCCCACCGCCCCCGCCGCCACTTCCACGTTCTGTTCCTCGAGCGCGTTGATGACGTCGGTCGCGGTCAGCCCGCGTCCCGCCAGCCGGTTCGGGTCCAGCCACACCCGCATCGAGTACAACCGCTCGCCGAACACCAGCGCGTCCGACACCCCGGGCACGCGCTTGATCGCGTCCACCACCGCCACGTCCAGGTAGTTGCTGATGAAGACGTTGTCGTACTTGTTGGCGTCGCTATAAAAGCCCGCCACGAACACGAACCCGCTCGCCGCCTTGGCGATCGAAACCCCGGTCTGCGTCACCTGCGCCGGCAGCAGTCCCAGCACGCTGTTTACCCGGTTCTGCACGTCCACCTGCGCCAGGTCCAGGTCGCGCGTCAGGTCGAACGTCACCGTGATCTGGCAGACGCCGCTATTGGTGCTCGAGGAGGAGAGATACTTCAGCCCCTCGGCGCCGTTGATGGCGCGTTCCAGCGGCACCGTCACCGCCGACTCCACCTCCTGCGCGTTGGCGCCGTTGTAGGCCGCCGTCACCGTGATGGTCGGCGGCGCCAGCGTCGGGTACTCCGACACCGGCAGCGAGGGAATCGAGATCGCTCCCGCCAGAATGATCAGCAGCGCGACTACCGTCGCGAAAATCGGCCGCCGGATAAAAAACTCAACCATGCTACCGGCCCCGTCCCGCCGCGCCCGCGCCGCCCCGGCCCGCCGGCATCGGCATCACCGGCATCCCCTCCACCAACACCTGCGTGGTGGACTCGATCAGCTTGTCCCCGGGGTTGACCCCGCTCTTGACCTCGTAGTTGTTCCCTTGGATCACGCCCAGCTCGACCGGCACCTCGTGGGCGTAGAACCCATTCCCTCGCGGCGCCGCGGTGAAGACGAAGTCGCTCGCCCCCTGCCGCACCACCGACAGCACCGGGATCAGGTAGGCCGAATGCGTACCCCAGGTGATGCGCGCCTGCACGAACTGCTGCGTCCGCAGCGCATGCCGCGGTGTGCTCCGCACGTCCGCCTTGACCAGGATGGATTGCGTCAACGGATCCACCTGCGGCGACACGAACCGCACGCTGGTGTTCTCCAGCACGTTCCCCGTCCCGTCCAAAACCTGCAGCGGCAGCCCTGTCTTCAGCCGCGAGGATTGCTCCAGCGGCACCTGGACGTATACCTCCAGCCCCGACGGCGAGTCCAGCGTGGTCAACTGCGTCCCGGTGGTTGCCGTGTCGCCCACCTTCACCGGAATATCGCCCACGATCCCCGCCCGCGGCGCCGTCACCTGGTAGTAGCTCAGCGAGGTCTTTGCCTGCTGGATCTGCGCGGTGAGCGAATCGATCTGCGCCTTGGCGTTGTTATAGGTGGATTGCGCCGATTGATAATCCTGCAGCGTCCCGATCTTCTGCTCGTACAGGCTCTTGGCCCGGTCGAGCTGCTGCTTGTCGAACTCGAAGGTGGACTCCAGCGCCTGCTGGCTGTTGACCAGATTCTGGACCGTGGCCTGCTGCAGCGCCGGATCGAGCTGCACCAGCGGCTGCCCCGCCCGAACCGAATCCCCCGACTTCACCTCGATCGCCCGGATGATTCCCCCCACCAGCGGCATGATCACCATCGAGTCCCGCGACTGGATCGAGGCCACGAACGTGCTGGTGTCGCTCACCTTTCCCGGCTGCGCCTCCACCACCTGCACCGGCATCGCCATGGGGCCGCCCCGGCCCCCGCCCCCCGCCGCCGGGGCCGCATCCTTACTGCCGCACCCGGCCAAGCTTAGGGCGGCGACCAGTGCCACTACACATTTGACAGTGCCCGACATATCCCTCCGAATACCGAAACCTCAGAATAACATTCCGCCTTTTTCATCCCGTCGCGCCAATCGGCCAGCAGCCCCGCTGCGCCGGTGATGACGCCGTTCCGGCCGGCTGGGTTTTATCCCTGGTCCATTTCCCCCGCCTTGGGCACCCGGATGCGTGGTCCAGCGTGTATATGCGGCGGCTTCGCCACTTTCGCTTTTTATTCGCCAACATGTGCTAGCATACAACATGGTCGGGCGCCTGCATCCGGTGGTGGCGGACTGGTTCGAGCGCCGCTTCTCCACCCCCACGGAACCCCAGCGCCAAGGCTGGCCGGTGATCGCCGCCGGCGCCGACACCCTGATCGCCGCCCCCACCGGTTCCGGCAAGACTCTTACCGCCTTCCTGATCGCGATCAACGATCTCATCCAGCAGGCGCTCGCCCCCGGAGGCCTCCCTGACGAGACTCAGATCGTCTACGTCTCGCCGCTGAAGGCCCTCGCCAACGACGTCCAGAAAAACCTGGCCGAGCCGCTCGAGCAGATTTCGCTCGCCGCCGCCGAGCAGGGCTACCTCATCCCCCCCATCCGCGTCGCCGTGCGCAGCGGCGACACGCTGGCCGGCGAGCGCAGCGCCATGCTCCGCCGCCCGCCCCACATCCTGGTCACCACCCCCGAGTCGCTCTACATCCTGTTGACCTCCAAGGGTGGCCGCAACGTCCTCCGCACCGTCCGCACCGCCGTCGTGGATGAGATCCACGCCCTGGCCGGCAACAAGCGCGGCGCCCACCTCGCGCTCAGCCTGGAGCGCCTGGATGAGTTGGCGGGCCCCACGCAGCGTCTCGGCCTCTCGGCCACGGTGCAGCCACTGGAGGACGTCGCCCGCTTTCTTGGCGGCGCCCGCCCCGCGCCGACGCTCGTCAGAGTCGCCGACGAGCGTCGACTCGACCTCGGCGTCGAGGCCCCAACGCAGGAACTCGGCCCCATCGCCACCAACGAGCAATGGGAGGAGCGCTACCGACGGCTGGCCGAGCTGGCCGGGCAGCACCGTTCGACCTTGGTTTTCGTTTCCACCCGCAAACTCGCCGAGCGCGTCGCCCACCGCATGCGCGAGTTCCTGGGCGAGGACGCGGTCGCCGCCCACCACGGCAGCCTCTCCCGTCAGATCCGCCTCCGCGCCGAGGAGCGCTTCAAGGCGGGACAACTTCGCCTCATGGTCGCCACCGCCTCGCTCGAGCTCGGCCTCGACATCGGCACCGTGGACCTGGTCTGCCAGATCGGCTCCACCCGCCAGCTCGCCGCCGCCTGGCAGCGCGTGGGCCGCGCCGGCCACTGGCGCGGCGCCATCCCCAAAGGGCGCTTCTTCGCCCTCACCCGCGACGACCTGCTCGAGTGCGCCTCGCTTGTCTGGGGCATGCGCCAACGCGCCCTCGACACCCTCCACATCCCGCCCTGGCCGCGCGACATCCTCGCCCAGCAGATCGTCGCCGCCGTCGCTTCCTCCGATGATCCCGAGGGATGGGAGGAGGACGAACTGTTCGCCCTCCTCCGCCGCGCCTGGCCCTACCGGGAGCTGCCGCGCGAAGAGTACGACGCCCTCCTTGTCCTGCTCTCCGAAGGCATCAGCTCCCGGCGAGGCCGGCGCGGAGCCTTTATCCACCGCGACGGCGTCCACCGCCGCCTCCGTCCCCGCCGCGGCGCCCGCCTCGCCGCCATCACCTGCGGCGGCGCCATCGCCGAAACCGCCACCTACCAGGTACAGGCCGAGCCCGAGAACCTGGTCATCGGCTCGCTCGACGAGGACTTCGCCATCGAGAGCAACGCCGGCGACATCATCCTGCTCGGCACACACTCCTGGAAGGTGCGCGGTATCGAGACCGGACGCGTGCGCGTCGAGGACGCGCACGGCGCGCCCCCCACCGTCCCCTTCTGGCTGGGCGAAGCCCCCGGCCGCACCCCCGAGCTCAGCACCTTGGTCTCCGACCTGCGCGTGCGCATCGCCGACGGGGCCGATGCCGCCTGGCTCGAGCGCGAGTGCGGCCTCGCCCCCGACGCCGCCCGCCAGGCGGTCGCCTACGTTACATCCAGCCGCGATACCCTTGGCGTCCTCCCCACCCAGCGTCACCTCGTCGCCGAGCGCTTCTTCGACGACGGCGGCGGCATGCAGCTCGTCATCCACGCCCCCTTCGGCTCGGCCATCAACAAGGCCTGGGGCTTCGCCCTGCGCAAACGCTTCTGCCGCGGCTTCGACTTCGAGCTCCAGGCCTCGGCCCACGAGAACGGCCTCGCCCTCGCCCTCTCCGAGCAGCACAGCTTCCCGCTCGAAACCATCTTTGCCTACCTCACCTCCGCCGGCGTGCAAGACATCCTGGAGCAGGCTGTCCTCCAGGCTCCTATCTTCCAAACCCGCTGGCGCTGGACCGTGGGCCGCGCCCTCGCGCTGCTCCGCTTCGTTTCCGGACGCAAGGTCGCCCCCCAGCTCCAGCGCATGCGCTCCGAGGACCTGCTCGCCGCCGCCTTCCCCATGCAGGTCGGCTGCCAGGACAACCACGGCGGCGAGGACCTCGAAATCCCCAATCACCCCTATGTGCAGGAAGCCATGCGCGACTGCCTGCACGAGTTCCTCGACCTCGACGGCCTGCGCGCGGTGCTGCGCGGCATCGAGACCGGCGCGATCTCGCTCTCCGCCATCGACACCCCCGCCCCCTCCGGCCTCGCCGCCGAGATCCTCAACGTCGGCCCCTTCGGCTTCCTCGACGAGGCCCCGCTCGAGGAACGCCGCTCCCGCGCGGTGGACCTGCGCGGCGGCGGCGCCGCCCCCGGTCCGGGTCTTCTCGATCCCGAAGCCGTCGCCGGCGTCTGCGCCGAAGCCTGGCCCGACCTCCGCACCGCCGACGAACTCCACGACCTGCTGCTCTCGCTGGTCTGGCTCCCGGCGTCGGAACTCCCCGCCGCCTGGCGCCCCTGGCTCGAACAACTCCTCGCCCACGGCCGCGTCCACGCAAGCACGCTCATTGGATCCAACGGCGGCCAACCCCGCCCCGGCTACGTCGCCGCGGAGCGGCTCAACCTCTGGCGCGGCGAAGCGTCTCCGGCGCTCGCCGGCGCCGTCTGGCCCGGCGTCGAGTTCCCCGGCGCCCTCCAGTCGCCCGCCGAAGAAGCCGCCACCCGCGCCGTCGGCGGCTGGATGGAGATCCTCGGCCCAGTCACCCAACCCGACCTCGCCGCTCGCCTCGGCCTCGCGCCCGACGCGGTCGAGAGCGCCCTGCTCGCCCTCGAAGGCCAGGGCCGCGTGCTACGCGGCCAATTTGGCTGGTGCGAGCGCGGGTTGCTGGCCCGCATCCAGCGCCGCATGGTCCACCGCCTGCGCGCCGAGATCGAGCCGGTGGCCCCGGCGCTCTTTTACCGCTTCCTCACCCGCTGGCAGCACTGCGAGTCCGGCTCCCGCCTGCACGGCCGCACTGGCCTGCTCGCCGTCCTGGAACAGCTCCAGGGCTTCGAAGCCCCCGCCGCCGCCTGGGAGCATTCGCTGCTGCCCGCGCGCGTCAAGGACTACTCCGCTGAACTCCTCGACCAGCTCTGTCTCTCCGGCGAGATCGGCTGGGCCCGCCTCAACCCCACGCCCGCGCCCGAGAATAGCGACGGCAACGCAAAACGCCGCGTGCACCCGACGCGCAACTCGCCCATTACCTTCTTCCGCCGCCAGGACGCGGCGTGGCTCCTGCCCGCGGCGGGATGGTCCGGCGACGAACCGCGCCCGCTCAGCGCCCCCGCCGCCCAAGTTCTCGACATCCTCCAACGCCGCGGCGCCTGCTTCTTCTCCGACCTCGCCGCGCCGGGGCTGGTCAAGGCCCAGGTCGAGGACGCCCTCTGGGAGCTGGTCGCGGCCGGCCGCGCCACCGCCGACGGCTTCGACAACCTCCGCGCCTTCCTCGACCCCAAGCGCCGCGCCGGCGAGGGACGAGGCAGCGCCGCGCGGCCGCGCCATAGCCCGGGACGCTGGGCCCGGGTGTCGGAAGTTCTGGGACACGACCGCCCCGTCCCCGCCCCCGGCGCCGAAACCGAGCTCGCCCGCGCCGAGTTGGCCGAAAAGCAAGCCCGCCTCTGGCTGCGCCGCTACGGCGTCATCTTCCGCGCGCTTCTGGTTCGCGAGACCAGCGCCCTGCCCTGGTACGACGTCCTGCTCGCCTGCCGCCGCCTCGAAGCCCGGGGCGAGATCCGCGGCGGCCGCTTCGTCTTCGGCTTCGCCGGCGAGCAGTACGCCCTGCCCCACGCCGTTGAATCCCTGCGCGCCCTGCGCCGCCTCGGCGCCCCCGAATCCCCGCTCGCGGTCGCCGCCGCCGACCCCCTCAACCTCGCCGGCATCATCCTCCCCGGCGACCGCGTCGCCGCCACCGCCGGCTGCCTCGTCCCGGCAAGCTAAAATCGTTGCTGGTTCGCTGATGAAAAAAATAAAAATCTACACCGACGGCGGCTGCCGCGGCAACCCGGGCGTGGGCGGCTGGGCCGCGGTTTTGGAATATGGCGACCACACCCGCGAGATCAGCGGCGGCGAAGCCCACACCACCAACAATCGCATGGAGCTGATGGCCGCCATCGAGGCCTTGCGCACCGTCCACGAACCTTGCGAGATCGACTTCTACACCGACTCCCAGTATTTGCGTCTGGGAATCACCGAGTGGCTCGCGAAGTGGAAGCGAAACGGCTGGCAAACCAGCACCCGCACCCCGGTCAAGAACAGCGACCTCTGGCAGCGGTTGGACGCGGAAGCGCGGCGGCACACCCTGAGCTGGCACTGGGTCCGGGGCCACGCCGGCCACGCGATCAACGAGCGCTGCGACGCCCTGGCCAACCTGGAGATGGATAAGCTGCGACGGCAACCCTGAGCATCCAAATATCGGTGCCCGCGCGCGGCGTAGCCGCCCTGGGGCCCTCGCCCTCCGCCAAGCCGCCTAGCTCATTCCGCCATCCGGCGCCGGTCCAGCCAGCCATTGATCTCCGCATACGGGATCCCCATCGCCTCGATCAGCTCGTACCCGCCGCCGGCCCGCATCTCGCCCGCGATCCGGCGCGCCAGCCCCAGCGCCGCCCGGTACGGCCCCGAGCCCAAACTGATCCGCCGCACCCCCACCGCGCGCAGCTTCTCCACGCCGGGCGCGCCCGGACCGCCCAGGATGTTGAACGCCCCCGGCGCCGCCTCGATCAATCCCGCAATCGCCGCAATGTCCTTGATTCCCGGCACGAAAATGCAGTCCGCTCCCGCCACCCGGTACGCCCGCGCCCGCCGCACGGCCTCTGCGAACGGATCCTCAAGCCCCTCGCCGCTCAGGAAGAATGCATCCGTCCGCGCGTTGATCACCACCTCCACCCCCGCCCGCACCCCGGCTTCCCGCACCGCCTTCACCTTGGCGGCGTGCACCTCGAGCGGCGCCAGCGCCGTGCCGTCGGCGATGCTGTCTTCCAGGTTCAACCCCACAGCCCCGGCTTCGATCAGCTCCTGCGTGGTCGCCTCCATGTCGTCGCCGTAGCCGGCCTCCATGTCCGCCGTCACCGGCACCGCCACCGCCGCCGCGATCCGCGCCACCACTGTCAGCATCTCGCGGCGCGAGATGCGCTCCCCGTCCGGGTAGCCGAGTGAGTTGGCGATGGCCGCGCTGCTGGTCCCCACCGCCGGGAACCCCATCTCCTCCAGCATCCGCGCGCTGGCCACGTCCCAGGCGTTGGCCAGGAGCAGCGTCTCCGGCCCGCGATGCAGCCGCCGCAGCGTATCCGCCTTTTGCGATAGGTTCATGCCCGCACCCTCCCCTTCCAGCCACAACTTCCTTTATAGTATGGGCATGCGGCACTCACGTCTGATCGCCCTGGCTGCGTCTCTGGCTTTCCTCCCCGTCCTGCTGCCCGCCCAGCAGGCCACCCCCGCGGAAAAGACCGCGGAGCAGGAGTTCAAGAACATCCAAGTCTTCCAGGGCAAGCCCGCCAATGAGCTGATTCCGACCATGCAGTTCATGGCCAGCTCGCTCGGCGTGAGCTGCAACTTCTGCCACGCCCAACCCTTCAGCGCCGACACCAAGCCGGAGAAGGCCACGGCGCGCAAGATGATCCAGATGGTCTATGCCATCAATAAGGACAACTTCGGCGGCCGCAACCAGATCAACTGCTTCACCTGCCACCAGGGACACAACCGCCCCACCAGCGCGCTCACCATCGCCGCCGATGAACCGGCCGGCGCCGCCGCTCCCGGCGAAGGCCGCGGCCCCGGCGGTCCGGGTGGACCGGGCGGTCCCGGTGGACGCGGCGCTCAAGCCGGTCGTGGCTCCGGCCAAGGCCGGGGCGCCAGTGGCCCGTCCGCCCAAGCCATCCTCGATAAGTACACCACCGCCATCGGCGGCGCCTCCGCCCTCGCCGGCATCAAGTCCGAAACGGTGACCGGCGAGCGCGTCTCCTACGGACAGTCCAGCCCCGAGACCGTGCTCCGCGCCGACGGCAAGCTCGCCATCCAGGGTTCGACCAAGTCCGGATTCGACGGAACCAACTACTGGTCCACCGGCGGACGCGGCGGCGAGATCACCAGCGACACCGTTGGCCTGCTGCACATCGAGCGCGCCCTCTACCCCGGCGCCGACATCAAAGCCGACGGCGCCCGCGCCTTCGGAGAACAGCCGGTGGGCGGACAGAGCGCCTACGTGCTCGCCATCCGCACCCCCGACGGTGCCGCCCGCTACTACTTCGACAAGGACTCCGGCCTCCTGCTGCGCGTGGTCACCAGCACCCCCACCTTCCTCGGCGGCCTGCCTCTCCAGGTAGACTACTCCGACTACCGCACCGTCGACGGCGTCAAGCTGCCCTTCGACATCAAGGTCAGCACCCACGACCGCATGTGGGAACGCAAGGTGAGCGATATCAAGCTGAACGGTACGGTGGACCCCACGGCCTTCCAGGCCCCGGCCGCAAAAAACTAAGCTCGCAGCGGGATCTAGTCTAGGATGGCTCGCCGGCCCGCACCTGCCCAAAGTTCAACAGGCTGACGATCACCACGCCCCCGGCGATGTTGCCCGCCACCGCCAGCCCCAACCAGCCGAGGTAGGGCGTCACTCCGACCTGCCCCACCAGCACCGCCGCCAGAATCTTCGCGCTGCTGGCGATGCAGTGGGCGAAGTCGCCCAGCCCGATCAGGAACGTAAACAGCCAGGTCACCAGGATCTGACCGCTGGTCCACTGGCTGGCGCTTACCGTCCACGCTACCAGCGCCATCAGCCATCCCCCCACCACCGCGCTCCAGAAGACTTCCCCGCCCGGGCGATGCGCCGCCATCGCCCCCGCCGCCGCGATCGCATCCCGAGTGGAAGCCGAGAGCGCCGCGCTGCGCATCGCCAGCAGCGCGAACAGCAGGGCACCCACCAGGTTGCCGCCGAGCACCACCCCCCAGAAGGCCAGTAGGCGACGGCCCCGCCGCCGGTCGGCCAGGTAGGTAATCACCGGAAACAGCGTGTTCTCGGTGAAGAACTGCGCCCTCCCAATGACCACCGCAATATAGCCGAAGGGGTAGAGCGCCGCCGCCAGCAGCTTCGCCCCCGGCCCGCCCCCGCCCATCACCTCAGCCAGCGCCACCGCCAGCACGCTCAACCCGATGGTGACCCCACCCGCCAGCGCCGACAGGGCAATCCCTAACAGTGGCCGCGCCAGCTCATCCCGGCCGGTCGTAACCACCACCTCGAAGATTTCGCGCGCGTTCAGCCGCTGCGGGTCCGCCGCCGAACCGGGCTCCAGGCATGCCATATCCGCCTAGATGCGACGATTGACGGGCGCGGCCCCAGCGCGGCAGGCCACGCGCCCGGCACTCCTAAAGGGCCTTCGGCGCTTCGGCTCGGGAGCCACTGGATGCCCCATGCCGGCGCGGCGCGGCCTGGCGCCAATGTCATGTATCCTCAACCTGAGCGTTCCCTCCAGCCCCCATGCTTTCCCCCGGCACCCACCTCGGCCCCTACGACATCGTGTCCCCACTCGGCGCCGGCGGCATGGGCGAGGTCTACCGCGCGCGCGATACACGCCTCGACCGCACCGTCGCCATCAAGGTCCTCAGCCCCGGATTGGCGGCCACCGGCGAGGCGCAAACCCGCTTTGAACGCGAGGCCCGCGCCGTCGCCGCTCTCCAGCATCCCCACATCTGCACCCTGTTTGACGTGGGCAACGAGAATGGGCGCCACTTTCTGGTCATGGAATACCTGGAAGGCGAAACCCTCGCCGCCCGCCTGCGCCGCGGCCCGCTCCCCCTTGCCGAGTTGGTGAGGCTCGGCGGCCAGATCGCCGCCGCTCTGGCGCGCGCCCACGCCGCCGGCATCGTCCACCGCGACCTCAAGCCCGGCAACATCATGCTGACCGCGTCGGGTGCCAAGCTGCTCGACTTCGGCTTGGCCAAGTCCGCCGCCGTGGAGTCCACCGGCACAGTCTCGCCTCCCAGCTTCACCGCCACGCTGGCCGTCACCGCCATCCACTCCCCCGTCACCCAGGCCGGCACGCTCATCGGTACCGTGCAGTACATGAGCCCGGAACAGGTCGAGGGCCGCCCCGCCGACGCCCGCTCCGATATCTTCGCGCTCGGGTGCGTACTCTACGAGATGGCCACCGGCGCCGCCGCCTTCGAGGGCGCATCGAACCTCTCCCTCGCCGCCGCCATCCTGGAAAAAGATCCGACGCCCCTGCGCGAGCGCTTGCCGCTCACCCCGCCCGTGCTCGATGCCCTGATCGCCGCCTGCCTGCGCAAGTCGCCCGACGACCGCTGGCAGTCCGCCGCCGACGTGCACACCGCGCTGGCTTGGGGCATGCTCGCCGCCCCCGCAGCCGCCGCCGCCAAGCCTCCCCGCCACCGCTGGCTCGGCCCCGTCCTCGGCGTCGCGCTCGGCGCCGCCGCCGTCGCCCTGGCCTTCCTTTTCTTCGCCGCGCCACCCCAGGCGGGCAAGGTGATCGCCGAAGTCCCCCCGCCGCCCGGGACTCTGTTCAATTTCCGCGGCAGCACCCCCAGCGCTCCCGCCATCTCTCCCGATGGCCGCGCGGTTGCCTTTGTGGCCCACACTCCCAGCGGACACGACTACCTCTGGCTCCGCCAGCTCGACCAGACGCAGGCCCGCGAGCTGCCCGGCACCGCCAACGCCATGCTGCCCTTCTGGTCGCCCGATGGTTCCTCGATCGCCTACTTCACCCACACCGAGGTCTTCGGTTTCGGCAAGTTGATGATTCTGAACCTGGCCAGCGGTGAGTCGCGCCCGCTGTGTGACGTGCAAATGGCGCGTGGCGGCACCTGGGCGCCCGACGGCACCATCCTCTTCGCCCCGCATATCTCCAGCCCGATTTTCCGGATCCCCGCCGCCGGCGGAACTGCCGCTCCGGTCACCAAACTCGACACCAGCCAGTTCAGCTCCGACCGTTATCCCTCGTTCCTGCCGGACGGCAAGCATTTCGTCTATCTCGCCGTGAACCACGCTGACAGCACCAAGGACACCCTCTTCTTCGCCTCCCTCGACGGCAAAATCAATCGCCCTCTGGCCCACTCCCTCACCGGAGCCATTTATGCCTCGGGCCAACTGCTGTATTCGGTGGACGGCACCCTCACCGCTCAATCCATGGATCCCGCCTCCGGGGCTCTGAGCGGCACAATCCGGTCCGTGGCGACCCAGGTCTTTGACGACCCGGTGAGCTGGCGCCCCGGCTACTCGGTGTCGCAAACCGGCGTTCTGGTCTATGCCACCGGTTCACCCGGCACGGAGCAGTTGGCCTGGGTGGATCGCTCCGGCAAACTCACAGGCATCCTGCCCGCCTTCCCCGGCATGGCGATGACCGGCGCGGTTGCACCCGACGGCGGCCGCTTGGCGGTCAGCATTGATGATGGCTTGCAAGATATTTGGATCGTGGACCACGCCGGCAACGGCCGCATGCGTCTCACCGACGGCCCGGTGGCCAATATGCTGCCGGTCTGGTCGCGCGACGGATCGTTTCTCATATTTGGTTCCAGCCAGGGCGGTGTACTGCGCCTGCGCCGACGAGCTGCCAGCGGAGCCAACCACGAAGTCGTGGTGGGCGATGGCCTCGACCCCAACCTCAGCCTGATCCCCGGCTCGCTCGCGCCCGATGGTTCGACCCTGCTCTGCATCGTGGTGGATGCCAACCAGCGCTACTCGCTCACCACCCTGTCGCTGGCCACCCAGCGCCTGGGCACCCCCTTGCTCGCCCCCGGCGCCGATATCATCGCCAACCCCAGCCTCTCTCCCGACGGACGCTGGGCCGCGTATACCTCCGGTCCCCCAGGCCAAGCCCCCAACCTCTTCGTGGTTCCCTTGCAAGGTGGCCGCGGCGCCGCCCAAGCCACCACCCAGGGCATTACCAATTACTTCTGGGCCGTGGACGGCAAGGAACTCGACGTTCTCGCCGACGACGGCACCCTCACCGCCGTCCCCGTAGCCGACAGCGCCGGCGCCCCCAGCTTCGGCGCCCCCCACCCTGTCGCCGCGGATTTCCCCTCGTTCCTCGCCGCCTCTCCCGACGGCAAATCCGTTCTCTCCAATACCTTTCCCAACGACCACCAGCGCCTGATGATCGTCTCCCACTGGAACCCCGCCAGCCACTAACCCTCACCGCGGCCAGGTAATCTGGCCCGCGGTCGTGATCGTCAGCGCCACCGACTTGTCCACCCGCAGCACCGCGTTGCTCGGGTTCTTCAGCCCCCAAGCCACGTACGGAATCGTCGCCTTGGTGCTGGCCGTGAACTGCCCCCCGTGTATCGTCACCTCCAGCGGCAGCGTCATGGCGTGATCCTCCCCGTGCAGACGCAGCGTGCCCTGCAGGCTCACCTGCGATGTCCCCTCCGCCGCCACTGTGCCGGTCAGTTGCCGCGGCGTGAAAACGATGTCCGGGTACCGCTCCGTCTCCAACACCTTGGTGTGCATGTCCCGGTCGCGCGCATCGTTGCCGCTCTTCCCGCTCGCCGCGCCGATCTCGATCCGCCCGCTTGCCGCGCCGCCCGCCGGATCGAACTCGATCCGCCCCAAGGTCAGCGCAAACTCCCCGTGCACCGTGTGCAAGAAGGCCCCCAGCGTGAAATGGATTTCGGTACGCGCCGGATCGAACGTCGCCACCGCCGACAACCGCTGCAGCTCGCGCGCGTACAGGGGGTTCAGCGGAAACTCCTCCTCGAGTTGCCCCAGCAGTTCCCGCGCCGTCCCCGGATCGTTGTCCCGCAGCGCCGCGATCGCCAGCAGGATCTTGGCATAGGGCTGGAGGTAGTGCCCCTCCTCCGCCGTGCGCCGTAGCTCGCGCAGACCCTCGGTCTTGTCCGTCTCCGCCCCGTCCAGCCGCAGCAGCCACCGCACCGGCGCCGGCTTCAACCCCAGCATGTAGTTCTCGATCCCGCCCGCCAGGTATGCGTCCCCGTTCTGGGGCTCGATATTCAGCAGCCGCGCCGCCACCGCCTGTCCCCGCTTCATCTCCCCCAGCGACGCCATATAACGCTTCTGCACGATCCCGAAATAATCCGCCCGCAGCCCATGGCACAGCGCCTGTGCATACATCGCCTCGGTGTCGTTCGCCGGCGCCGCCGCCGCCAACCGCTCCGCCGCCTCCAGATCGGTCTCGAACTCCGGGTTCGCCGGCCCCGCCGGTCCCGCCAAAAAATCCTGGTCCTTGGTGAAGAACTGCGCCTGCAGCACCTGCATCCGGTCCATCTCGGCGAACAGATCGGTCACCGCATCCGACGCCGGTCCCAGCGGATCGTGGGGATGCTGGCTCCGCCACTGATGGAACGTGGCATGGGCGTCGTGGAATTGCAGGTTGTACAGCTGGCGGTAGCCGAGGTCCAGCCCGGTATGCGCCAACGGCTCCGCCGTTAAACCGGCGGCTCCGGCCATCGCCACCACCGCAATGATCCAGCGCGCTCGCATCACTATTGGGACGCCCCGCTTCCACCCCGGGTTACATGCCCACCCTCGTTCACTGCTCCATCCGCCACGGCGAAGCCGTCTGCCACGAAAGTAGCTGCTGGGTTGCCCAGGACGTGGATTTATCCGCATGGCACGTCGTACACGGGTTCGGAATTTTGTATTTGCCGGTCATCGCCGGCGGGATGAATCGGAAGGTATGCGAGCGCACAAACGCCCCGGGCACCCCCTGGGTCGCGATCCGCGGCATGTGGCAGGCGATGCACTCGCTGCCCGCGCTCCCCGCCGCGTGATGGGTGTGCGCCTCCAAACTCACGGTATGCGGCCCATTGGGCGACCCGGGCCCGTGGCACTCCAGGCAAAGCTGCTGCGCCGGCGCCCGCAGTTGCGCCGGGTTCGCGGTGCCGTGCACGTCATGGCAGGTGGCGCAAGTGATCCCCCTTCGGTACATCACGCTCTGGACAAAATCGTTGCCCTGCATCCGGTTTTTCCGCGCCGTCCCGTCGGCGAAATGCGTGAACGTGGTCTGCCCCAGCGTGTGGTCTTCGAGCGTCCAATAGTCCTGCAACTGCCGCCCCACCCGGTATCCCACCGGCCAGTCATAGTACATCCCCTGGATTGGGCTTGCCAGCGGACGCCCCTGCGAATGGCACTGAACGCAGGTATCCGTGTTGGCCGCGGTGTCCAGCCGGTCCGGGTTGACGATGTTGGCGGCCGTGGGATGCGCCACATGCTCACTGCCGGGACCGTGACAACGCTCGCACCCCACGTTCCACTCCGTCACCTGGTGGGTCTGAAGGTTGTAGTTCACCGAGTGGCAGCCGTCGCACGTCGGCCCGGTCGGCCGCTGCCTGTTGCCCGGGGGATAATGCTCCGCCCACCAATCCGCCCCGGTGTTGGGCACGTGATACGGCAGCCACTTCCGGTGTGCGACGTCCCACTGCAGCGGCAGCGGATAGTAGTTGTCCCCAACTTTCGTGAAGTACCGCTGCTTCCAGATGCTGCCATACACCAGCGCCACCTCCGCCTCGGTGAAGGCGCCCCCGGGCACTGTGCGCAGGTCGGGCAGCACCGCTTCGGGGTGCGCGCGCGGGTCGCGCACCACGTTCGCCATCGGCGTCTTCTTCCAATGCTCATAGATGGCGGCGTGGCACGGCTGGCAGGCGGCTGAGCCCGTGTAATGCGCCGGCACGATCGCCGCGGCCGCAACGGCGGTGGGGCTGGTCCCGCCGAAGCTGCGCAGGTACGCCACCACCTTCCAGCTCTGGGCCGCCGCCGCATCCGCCGGCCCCGGCATCGCCGGCATCCCCGTCAGCGGCACCCCGTACTCGACGATATAGTGCAGTTCCCCGTCGCTCAGCGCCTGCGTCGGTGCGCTGTGCAGATCGGGTGCCCGCGGATACAAGTACGCCCCCACCGCGCCGCTCCCGCGCCCGTCGACGCCATGGCAGGTGGCGCACCGCGCCAGAAACATTTCCCGGCCTTGCTCTAGCGCTGCCGCGTCCCCGGCGTCCGGATTGGTTTTATGCCGTTCATCACCGGGTATGGCGAAGTCGCGGATCGCCCGCGCCGTGCGCGCCTCCAGCCGGGACGGCGTCGCCGTGGCTCGCAACCCATGCCACCGCAGCGCCGCCGCCCCCAGCAAGGCGAGCAGCACGAACGCACCCAACCCGATCCCGGCTCTGCGCACCCGCCGCTGGGCGGCCGACTCTCCCATCTGGCCTCAGTGGACGCCCGGCGCGTCCAAAAGATTCATTTTGTTCCAGCCAAATCGTCCGAGTACTCCGCCTTTAACCTCGCCCCGCAGGTTCGAGGCAACCCAGGTGCAGCCCTCGCACCGCTCCGGCGCCGGATGCCTGGCGTGCCACATGAATGAGTAGTCAAGCAGCGTCCTTTGATGGGCGCGGTGCCCGCGGGCGCAGCACCGGCATGGGGCTCTGGGGTCCCCATGCCGGAGCGAGCATAAGCCGAAGGCGCCCGGAAGCGCCGGGCGCGTGGCCTACCGCGCTGAGGCCCGCGCCCATCAAAGTCTTAATCCTGGTCCGGGGCTGGCCTCCGCGCTTACAATCTCCCCCATGCACCCTGCCCAGCTCGTCCACCTGGCTCCGGTGGATGTCGTCATTATTGCCCTGTATTTCGCTCTGGTGTTGGCCATCGGATTCTACCTCCGCCGCCAGTCCAACACCGGCGAGGACTTCTTCCTCGCCGGGCGCGAAATGACCGCCTGGATCGCCGGGCTCAGCTTCCTCAGCGCCAACCTCGGCGCGCTCGAGCTCATGGGCTGGGCCGCCGCCGCCTACGAGTACGGCATCCTCGCCACCCACTGGTACTGGATCGGCGCCATCCCCGCCATGGTCTTTCTCGGCCTGGTGATGATGCCCTTCTACTACATCTCCAAGACCCACTCCGTCCCCGGCTACCTCAAGCTGCGTTTCGGCGAGTCCAGCCGCGCCCTCGCCGCCGTCTCCTTCGCCGTCATGACCGTGCTGATGTCGGGCATCAACATGTACGCCATGGCCCTGGTGATGAAGGTCGTCCTGGGCTGGGACATTCACTTCAGCATCTGGGTCTCGGCCATCACCGTCGCCATCTACGTCGCCCTGGGCGGCCTCCGCTCCGCCATCTTCAACGAGGTCCTTCAGTTCATCCTCATCTGGGCCGGCGCCCTGCTCATCCCCATCCTCGGCCTGGTCGAGGCCGGCGGATGGAGCAACCTCAAAACCCAGATCGCGCGCAACGCCGCCCCCACCTACACCCATCTCTGGAGCACGCTCGGGACCTTCAGCGGCAACCCCATGGGCATCCACTGGACCGGCATCGTCTTCGGCCTGGGCTTCGTGATCTCGTTCGGCTACTGGACCACCGACTTCCTCGTCGTCCAGCGCGTGCTCGCCGCCAAGGACCTGCGCTCCGCCAAGATGGCCCCCATCATCGGCGCCGGCTTCAAAATGCTGGTGCCGTTCATCGTGATCCTTCCCGGCTTGCTCGGCCTGGCGGTGCTCCCCTTCAAGCTGGTCGGCGCCAACGTCGCCGCCGCCACCGGCGCCCACGGATACAACGAGGTTCTCCCCCTGCTCCTCGCCCGCTACTGCGGCCCCGGATTGCTCGGCCTCGGCATCACCGCCCTCATCGCCGGCTTCATGTCGGGCATGGCCGGCAACGTCAGCGCCTTCTCCACCGTCTGGACCTACGACCTTTACCGCGCTCTCATCAATAAAGACGCCACCGACGCCCATTACGTCCGCATGGGCCGCTGGTGCACCGTGCTCGGCGTCCTGGTCAGCATCGGCACCGCCTACCTGGTCATGGACTTCCTCAGCATCATGGACTACGTCCAGGCGCTCTTCAGCTTTTTCATCGCCCCGCTGTTCGGCACCGTCATCCTGGGCATGCTCTGGAAGCGCTGCAGCCCCAAGGGCGGCTTCTGGGGACTGCTCGCCGGCATGGTCTCCTCCATCGGCATGTGGACCTGGGTGCGCCTCGATCCCTCCGCCCTGGCTTATGTCGCCCTCTCCCCCAACGCCAAAGACATGGCCGAGAACATGTACCGCGGCCTCTGGTCCTGGGTCATCTGCGTCGTGGTCACAGTGGTGGTCAGCCTCATGACCCAACCCAAACCCGAAGCCGAGCTCGCCGGCCTGGTCTACGGCTGCACCCACATACCCGACGAGGGCGACGCCCCCCTCTGGCAAAGGCCTTGGTTCTGGGGCACGATCATCACGGTGATCTTCGTCGCGCTCAATATTATCTTCTGGTAAGAGTGCATCGATAGCCCGAAGAACCAGCAGCCAATCCTGCCCCGGTGAGCGGCATCGTCGCCATGGTTCGCGTTGCCGATGTCACGGCCTCGGCAAGCTTCTACCAACACCTCGGCTTTGCGGTGGGCAACGCCGTGCCGCGCGAAGCCCCTCCCTTTCACTGGGTTTGGTTATATCAACCCAAGGCGCCGAATTGGAAGACCGGTGCCAACCTGATGCTGGTGGCGGAAGAGGACCCTAATACCGGCAGCAGAGCGCATACGGTGCTCTTCTACCTCTATGCGCGCGATCTTAAATCGCTCCGCGACGAACTGCTGGCGAAGGGCCTCGGCGCCGGGGAAATCTCCTATCCGGAGTACCTGCGGGCAGGCGAATTCTGCCTGCTGGACCCTGACGGCTACACGCTTATGATCGCGCAGTCGAGTAGCGACACACCGTAGGTGCCAAAAAGGGAATCAGTAGGAGAGGGAGACTGTGCCAGCGGGACCGTTGTAGATCATCAGCACGTATTGCATCAGGTCCCGACCTAGGAGCGCGATGATGCGGGTACCGTCCGGCGTCAGCCAGTCAAGGTTGCAGCCCATCACTCGGGCGAACTGCAAGACCGGGAGTTGGAGCGATGGCAAGCCGATGCATGCGGGGTAAATTGAGGAAACCCCAGTGCCGTGCGGAGTATTGGAGGTGATAACATCAATCGGCGAAATGCCAAGCGCACGCAGAATCGGCTCGTGGACGGCAGTGGCAGAAGCACCCGTATCAATCAAGGCGTGGCCATGAATTGCGGCGGGAATCGGCGCGCCAGTCGCAAGCAGCGCCTTCTGGTCGGCCAGGGGGATACTGATTTCTGCCTGTACGATGGCGCCCTGCGGTAGTGAGTGAGCTGCCGAAGGGAAGATTAAAAATCGGCATGCCGAATAAGGCCGAGATGAAGCGCCGGGTTGGAATAAACCTCGGGGGTAGGCGAGATCAGACGCACCAGGAACTCAGACCGGCCAAAGCGGCGGATGCCCTCTTTGTAGGCATTTTCGGCCGAGTCGAAAGCTCCGATGAACTCCTGCCCGCGGATCAGAGCAAACTTCCCCGTATGGTTCTCCAATAGAGCTGTCTTCATACGTTCAAAGGTGGCGAGTTCGGTGTCGAGAGCCATGGTGTACGGCCTCCATGTCGCGGCTTGGCGTGTCGCAATCTCTAGATTGGATGCGATGTCTCAGCCATCGGGCGCAGCTTCCCCCTGAACGTGGGGACGGGCTACACCTCAACGAGAGGCGAAACAAAAGTACCTTGATTTCAACAACTTGTCAATTTTCATTCCACAATAAAGTGGAGCGGGCGATGGCACCAAAATGCGGAATTTTGCATTTCATCCAGCCGACAAACGGCGGGGATTGCTCGAAATCGACAAGAAGCGCAGGAACCTCGATGCGAATGGCACTCCCGGCCACGGAGCTTAGACTAGGACAATGCGCCTGCCCGAACTGCGATCCGCCGTCCTCGACGCCAACCTCGAACTGGTCCGCCGCGGCTTGGTGCTCTACACCTTCGGCAACGCCAGCGGCATCGACCGTGCCTCCGGCACCGTGGCCATCAAGCCGAGCGGCGTGGACTACGACCGCCTCCGGCCCGAGGACATGGTCCTCGCCGACCTCGACGGCAACATCCTGGAAGGCTCGCTCCGCCCCTCCTCCGACCTGCCCACGCATCTCTGCCTCTACCGCGCCTTCCCCTCCATCGGCGGCGTCGCCCACACCCACTCCGACTACGCCACCACATGGGCCCAGGCCGGGCGCGAAATCCCCTGCCTCGGCACCACCCACGCCGACTACTTCCACGGACCGGTGCCGGTCACCGCGCCGCTCACCGCCGCCGAGATCGCTGCCGGCTATGAAGCCGAGACCGGCGCCGCCATCTGCCGCGCCCTCCGCGGCCTCGACCCCGAACGCATCCCCGCCGCCCTGGTCCACGGCCACGGCCCCTTCGCCTGGGGACGCGACCCCGCCGCCGCCGCCCACCACGCCGTCATCCTCGAAGCGATCGCCAAAATGGCCTACCAGACCCTCACCCTCTCCCAAGCCGCCGCGCCCCTCGCCCGCGAGCTCCACGACAAACACTTCCAGCGCAAACACGGCAGCACGGCCTACTACGGTCAGAAGGCGGAGCAACAGTGAAGATCGGCCTCATCGTCGGCAATCGCGGCTTTTTTCCCGGCCACCTGGCCGAATCCGGACGCGGCGAGATGCTCGCCGCCCTCCAGCGCGCCGGCCTCGAACCGGTCGCACTCCGCATCGAGGAATCCCGCTACGGCGCGGTCGAGAGCTACCAGGAGGCCCAGCGCTGCGCCGCCCTCTTCCGCGCCCACCAGGATGACATCGCCGGCGTGGTCGTCACCCTGCCCAACTTCGGCGACGAGCGCGCCATCGCCGACACCCTCCGCCTCTCCGGCCTCCGCGTCCCGGTGCTGGTGCAGGCCACCCCCGACACCCCCGGCCAGATGTCCATCGCCGCCCGCCGCGACAGCTTCTGCGGCAAAATGTCGGCCTGCAACAATCTGCGCCAGTACGGCATCCCCTACTCCCTCACCCGTTCCCACACCGTCGCCCCCGCGAGTCCCGAGTTCGCCCAGGATCTCGCCCAGTTCGCGGCCGTCTGCCGCATCGTACAGGGCCTGCGCCACCTCCGCATCGGCAGCATCGGCGCCCGGCCCGCCGCCTTCAACACCGTCCGCTACAGCGAAAAGATCCTCGAATCCCACGGCATCAGCGTCGAGACGCTCGACCTCAGCGAGGTCCTGGGACGCATTCAGCGCATGCCCGATGCCGACCCCGCCGCCCAAGCCAAGCTCGCCGCCCTGCGCGCCTACGTGGCCACGGGCGATACACCCGAGCCCGCGCTGCTCAAAATGGCCAAGCTGGGCGCGGTGGTCGATCAGTGGATGGAGCAAACCTCAGTCGCGGTCAGCGCGGTGCAGTGCTGGACCTCGATCGAGGAGAACCTCGGCGTCGTGCCCTGCGCCATCATGAGCATGATGAGCGACGGCCTGCTCTCCAGCGCCTGCGAGGTGGATATCTGCGGCGTGCTCGCCATGCACGTCCTGCGCCTCGCCTCCGGCACCCCCAGCGCCCTGCTCGACTGGAACAACAACTACGGCGATGCCCCCGACAAGGCGGTCTGCTTCCATTGCAGCAACCTGCCCAAGCACTTCTTCAAGCAGCCCCGCATGGACTACCAGGCCATCATCGCCGGCACCGTCGGCATCGCCAACACCTACGGCACGGTCACCGGACAGGTCAAATCCGGCGCCATGACCTTCGCCCGCTTCTCCACCGACGACACCTCCGGCCGCATGCGCGGCTACGTGGGCGAGGGCCGCTTCACCGACGACCCGCTCGACACCTTCGGCGGCGCCGGCGTGGTCGAAATCCCCGGCCTCCAGAAACTCCTGCATTACATCTGCGAACACGGCTTCGAACACCACGTCGCCGCCAACTTCGCCACCACCGCCGCCGCCGTCCAGGAAGCCGCCACCCGCTACCTGGGCTGGAACATGCATCGGCACGTTGCGCAGGCATAATTGAAATGGACACGACCCCGTATTTTCGGGATCACGTCCTTCGCAAGCGCGCGTATCTGCAGGTTGCATGGTGCGAAACGGTGGTCAACCACCCGATCGCGCGCGAAATGCAGCCGGATGGTAGAATCCGCTTCTGGGGCAAGGTTCCGGAACTCGGGGGTCGCTATCTGAGAGTCGTAACCCTTGCGGACGGCGTCACCATTCATAACGCCTTCCCAGATCGCAATTTCCGCCCCGCCGAGGAGCGCTCATGAAGCTGCACTACGACCAATCCACGGATTCTCTTTACATCGATCTAAACACCCGTCCGAGCGCCGATTCCCGCGAGGTTGCCGATGGCGTCGTGATTGACTTCGATGCCGCCGGTCAAGTGGTTGGCATCGACATCCAGCATGCTTCTCAAGTAATGGATCTGACCTCCTTGGAGGCCGTCCGCCTTCCCGCCCGCATCGCCTGATCTCAAGGTGAAGTCATGCGAACCATCCGAATCATCGAACACATCTCGCTCGACGGCGTGATTCAGGCCCCGGGCGGCCCCGAGGAAGACAACTTCCGCTACGGCGGTTGGGCGGCGCCGCACGGCGATCCAGCCGTGGGCCAGGCCATCGTCGCCGCGCACGGCCAATCCTTTGATCTGCTCCTGGGCCGGCGCACCTACGATATTTGGAGCGGCTACTGGCCCAAGGCCGCCAAGAGCCCCATGGCGGACAGCCTCAACGCCGCCACCAAATTCGTCGCCACCCATCGCCCAGAGACGCTCGCCTGGGGACCGGTCCAGGACCTCGGCCCGGAGATCGTCGCCGGCATCCTCCGCCTCAAAGCCACCGACGGACCCGACCTGATCCTTTGGGGTAGCTCGACCCTCACCCCGGTACTGATCGAGCACGAACTCGCGGATGAGATCCTGCTCCTCGTCTTCCCCGTCCTGCTCGGCACCGGCAAGCGCCTATTCGCCGAGGGAACCCCGCCCCGCGAGTTCGCGTTGGCCGACTCGAAGACGGCGAAATCGGGTGTGATCATCAGCACCTATCGCCCCCATGGGCCGCTGCGTACCGGCACCGTCGGCGACCCCGGCGCAAAAGCAAAATAGAATACCCCATGGCCATCGTCGCCGGCGTCGATTTCGGCACCCTTAGCGTCCGCGTCTCCCTGGTGGATAGCGCCCGCGGCCGCCTCGGCGCCGCGGTGGCCGACTTCCCGCTCGAACGCGGCGCGCACGATCCCGACCGCGCCACCCAGTCCCACGCCGACCACATGCGCGCCCTCGCTCAGGCCACCCGCCAAGCGCTGCGCGAGGCCGGCATCGCAGGCGACGAGGTCGCCGCCATCGCCCTCGACACCACCGGCTCCTCGGTGATCCCGGTCAACGAGCGCATGCAGCCGCTGGGCGACTACTACCTCTCGTGCGACCGCCGCGCCAAGCACGTCGCACGGACGCCGCCGGGGCCCACGGCGCGAGCGAGGCCGAAAGTATAACGGACGGGGCGTCGCCCCCGCGGTACAAAGATGGCGGCTGGCGATCGCGATGCAGCGACATGCAAGCTGCGTGTGCCGCCAGCGACTGGATACTGCCGCTCCTGGTCAAGCCGTGGCGGCAGAGCCCCGGCTTTTTACCAGTTGGCGGAATTTATCTTTTCGTGTCGTCCACTGGCACACGGATCGCTCAATATTTCCAAGAGTTCCCTTGCACAAGACCGGGTGGTCGGGCACAGAGACGGTCAGGGTCATTTTCCGACAGAAGATCATATGATCCCCCTTTCCTCTCTTGGATTCCTTCTAGAACCCTAAACTCTGAAGGACGGTTGCCAATTCGGCTGGCCGCAGATCGCTAGGCAAAGCTCCCGGGTTACTCCCATCATCGAAGGCACCCTCCGAGTCTTCTTCGTTCATCTCCCTCCTCGTTTTCGCGATCTTCTCGCGGAGTCGATGTTTCAGAGCCGAGTTCTCCTGCAAGAGCTTGTCGTTTTCCTCCTTGAGTTTGCTCTCCGCATCCCATGACTCAATAAGCGCGCGCTCTCGCTCTTTGCTCGATAGGATACCTGCCTTGTGTTCGCCCAAACGCAATTGCACCTTCCGAAAGAGATCCCCTGGGCCTGCTCCGCGCGACTCCTTCAAGACGGCCGCTCGGATCCTATTTCGGTCCGGGCACAAAAAAAACTCAGGGCGTTCGTCCCAGGGCCACAGTATCCGTGCGGCCCCGCCATAGCAGGGATGCGATAAACTCCGGCCCGCTTCGACGCTGCAGCTAACGACATGCGCCATGCCAAGCAAGTCCGCTTGAACGGCCGCCGGCACGCATTCCGGTTTCGTCGGTTGGCTCAAGACCACGACGGGTAGCCGCCGATCCCTGCGGCTTATGAAGGCTTGCAGGTCGCGGCCGTCCTGCTGAACATCCCAAACACCAAGCCTCCGGCCATCAGCTCCCAAAGCAAATTGGCTTGTCAAGCGTTCCAGGAGATCCCACTTTTGCTGACGTCGAACAATGCGCCCCTTACGGATTACCCGAAACGTAAGCCTCTCTTCGAGCTGCCCGACCCTGACCTCAAGCACTGACACCGCTGGCGTTCCGACTCGCCAGTCAAGGAAACAGTCGCGGCACGACCCGTCTGGCAGCCCTTCGTTCTGCCAGCGAATTCGTTGCTTCCCTACCTGAAAGCCCCCGCTAGAAGAATCTTGGGCCCAACCCTCAAGCTGTCCCTGCGGCGCCGGGACCTTCTCTAGAATCCAGTTCGAGAGTTGGCTGTTAAAATCGGACCAGAGCTCGGCCGCATTGCCGCTCGAAATCCTGCTCTCGACATCAACTTCCAGTTGAAAGCGCACGGGTAGCATCTTCTTCTCCAGAACATCACGTTTCCGGGAAGTCATTTTACTCCAGCGACGCATCACTTGGCGTCTTGGCATGACCCGTCCTTGCCAACCGGGGCGTCGAACGAGATGATATGGATCGTGAGGAAAACCAGTTGCCCATCGTCGCCGGCGTAGATTTCGGCACCCTCAGCGTCCGCGTCTCCCTGGTGGACAGCGTCCGCGGCCGGCTCGCCGCCGCCGTGGCCGACTTCCCACTCGAACGTGGCGCGCACGATCCCGACCGCGCCACCCAGTCCCACGCCGACCACATGCGCGCCCTCGCCCAGGCCACCCGCCAGGCGCTGCGCGAGGCCGGGATCGCGGGCGAGGAGGTCGCCGCCATCGCCCTCGACACCACTGGCTCCTCGGTGATCCCAGTGGACGAGCGCATGCAGCCCCTGGGCGACTACTACCTCTGGTGCGACCACCGCGCCAAGCATGAGGCCGCCGAGATCACCGCCCTCGCCCGCGAAACCGACCTGCCCGCCATCGCGTGGTGCGGCGGCGTCTACTCCTCCGAGTGGGGATGGGCCAAGCTGCTGCACTGGCTCCGCCACAACCCCGGCCAGCGCGCCCGCTTCGCCAGCGCCTTCGAGCACTGCGACATGGTCGCCGCCACCCTGGCCGGCGTCACCGATCCCAACCAAGCGCGGCGCAGCGCCTGCGCCATGGGCCACAAATGGATGTGGCACCCCGGCCTCGGCGGCCTGCCGCCGGAGTCGTTCCTCGCCAAACTGGATCCGCTCCTCGCCGGCGTCCGCACCCAACTCGGACGGACGCCCGAGACCTCCGACGCGCTCGCCGGACATCTCTCGTCCGAATGGGCCGAGCGCCTCGGACTCCGTCCCGGCATCCCCATCCCGGTCGGAGCCTTCGACGCCCACTGGGATGCCATCGGCGCCGGTGCCCGCGAGGGCGACATGGTCAACGTGGTCGGCACCTCGACCTGCATGATCGGCATCACCCGCGAGACCCAGCTCATCCCCGGCGTCTGTGGCGTCGTGCGCGGCAGCGTCCACCCAGGCTACACCAGCGTCGAGGCCGGCCTCTCCGCCACCGGAGACATCTTCGAGGCCATCGCCCGCCGCGCCGGCGTCGGCGTCGCCGCCCTCAGCCAGGGCCTCGAGCGCTACCGCGCCGGACAGACGGGCCTGCTGCGCCTCAGTTGGGACAACGGCGACCGCACCGTGCTGGTCAACCCGAATCTCGGCGGCGTCACCCTGGGCTGGAAGCTGCACCACACCGCCCAGGACGAGCTCTTCGCCGCCATCGAGGGCACCGCACTGCACACCCGCCTCATCCTCGACCGCATGGCCGAACACGGCGCCAAGTTCCAGCGCATCATCCACGCCGGCGGCATCCCCCAATCCAACCCGACCCTGAACCAGGTCTACGCCAACGTGCTGAGATATCCGGTGCTCGTCCCCACCGCTCCCGTCACCAGCCTCGGCGCCGCCATCTTCGCCTTCCTGGCCGCCGGCGCCTTCCCCACCATCGAGGCCGCCCAAGACGCCCTCTGCCCGTCCTATAAGGTCTACTCCCCCGAGCCCGCCGCGCAAGCCACCTACGCCCGCTTATATCCCCACTACCGCCGCCTCTACTACGAGCTCGGCGACCCCGCCACCGCCCTCGGCGCCTGCCTCCCCGACCTCAACGCCACCTGCCGTGAATCCAATACGGCTGGGCGATGACGGCGGCCTTATTCAACCGCCCTCGGCGACACTGCAAGGCGGCGTGCGCAGCCGGGGCCGTTGCGAGAGAATAAAGTCGGGTGAGAAATGGACAGCGCTCCGCACAATCCGGGCTCTGCCACCGGCGCCCCGCCGCCTTCGCGGAGCCTCGCCAACGTGCTGCCTCCGCCCGTGGTCCCGGCCCGTTATGCCAGCCCCCGAAGTGCCCCTGGACCACTGGCGGCAGCTCGCAGATGCCCTGAGCAGAGCGGGCGTCCCCTGCCGGCAATCGAAGTCCGGCCTCCGAGCGACCAACGGGAGCGACCCAGGCAAAAAGTGGCCGTGCCACACCCCGCTGGTGACCAAACCTAACTGGCGGAACGCTTCGCTCGCGCTCTCGATTTCGCCGCTGCTTTCGCCCGCGGCTCCCGCTTCCGGCGCGCGGCGAGGATCCGGCGTGCATCGAGCTCTACCATGCGTCCCTTGCGCATGACCACGATCGACACTCCATTCCGAGCGTGCAAGGCAATGGCTTCGTCCACGCCCCTTTGCAGCGCCTCGAGCGCGAGTTCGCTAAGCCGGCGGCAACCTTTCGGTGTTAGATCGAACTCTTTGAGTTTCACGCTTCGCGCTCCAGCCGCCGATAGACTTCTGCCTCCAGTATAGTGGCGTCGCCCCGTTCGCACCGCGCCACCAGCCGCGGTCTCTCGGCGGAATTGTCGAAGACCATCCAAACGTCGGCCAACTGCCGATACCCCCGCATAAAATTCCCCACAGAACGCCGGAATCGCCGTCGGGCATCGGCGGCAGGCACGTCGTGGCCACCATTGCGGACCCGCGCGAGGATGCGATTCCGTGCCAGCTCCGGCGACGACACCCACAAATAAACCATGACAATGCGGTAACCGCGCTTCCGCAGCCCTTGCAGCAAACGCAGGTAGCCGCGGCCGGCCAAAGTGGACTCGAATGCAAAGCTCTCCCCATTGTTGGCCAGCCGCTCGATCGCGCCCAGCACCGTGCGGCCCGCGGCCACCGCCGCGCGTTGCGGCGCCAGAGGAGCCAGCCCTGCGGCAATTAAATCCGCGTTCACAAAGTTGCGCCCCGCCACCGTCCCGCGCAGAAAGCTCAAAGCGAACGTCGTCTTCCCCGCGCCGTTGGGCCCGGCAATCACCACGACCTGGCGCTCGGTGGCCATGCCTATTGAGTCCCGCGTATTATTGCGTCACCGACACTATATTACGCGGGACTCAATAAGCATAGCGGCCCGCGCCCCAAACGGGAGTTGCTGCCAGCTCCGCCACCTGCCCAGCGATACTGGAACCATGCCCACCGATACCGCCATCGCCATCCGCTGCCGCGGCATCCTCTTCGACATGGATGGCGTCCTCATCGACTCCACCCCGGCGGTCGCCCGCGTCTGGCGCGCTTGGGCCATCGAGCACGGTTTTGACCCGGACGAGGTCGTCCACCGCGCCCACGGCCGCCCCAGCCTCGCCACCGTGCGCGAGTATCTGCCCGACGCCGATCACGCTGCCGAGAACCTTCGCATTGAGCGCCGTGAGATCGCGGAGGTCGCCGGCATCGTCCCTCTGTCCGGCGCCCTCGCCCTGCTGGCGTCGCTTCCGCCCGAGCGCTGGGCCATCGTCACCTCCTGTACCCGCCCGCTCGCCGAGGCCCGCCTGCAAGCCGGCGGCCTTCCCCGCCCCCGCCACTTCATCACCGCCGACGACATCGTGAATGGCAAGCCCGCCCCCGACCCCTTCCTCAAAGGCGCCGCGGCCCTCGACCTTGATCCCGCCGATTGCCTGGTGGTCGAGGACGTCCCCGCCGGCGTCCGCTCCGGCCTCGCCGCCGGCTCTCGCGTTCTCGCCCTCACCACCACCTTCCCCGCCCCCGCACTCCAGGCGGCCGGCGCCACCTGGATCGCCCCCAACTGCGCCGCCCTGCGCCGGCAAGGAAACAGTCCGTTGCCTGAGCTGACCTTCCAGCTTCGAAAACCGTAGGAAAATAAGGGAAACGGAAGCAGGCCTTGGCTACGCCCTGACGGCACACCGTCGTGATGCTCGGCACCTCCGCCATCCCGGCTATCGCGCCCGGCAAGCCCAGACCCGCACGCTCAAATTCCTTCTGTCCAACCCGACGCAAACTCCCGCACTGTCACCCAAGGCAATAGGCTTCCGGAATCTTGCCGTCGAACGTGGCTAAAACTGCGCCGTTGTCCCTCGCCAGCTCCAACAGGTGGCCATCCGTCGTTTGCTTCGGAGTGCGCGCCCACGCCGGCAGCCGCGAAATATCATGAGTATCCGCGATGAACTGGGCGATCGGCACTGCCTTCTTCAGCCGTAACAGCGAGTCGCGCGCCTGCGCCACCGTGAACCCGTACGCCGGTGCTTGCGACAGTACCCGCACAAATCCAAGTTCCGTGATGGCACAGCTCGCCAACCGCGGGCGGGAAGCCGCCCGCAACCACTCCACCGCGCGCCCGTGGAACTCATGTCGCTCGAAACCCAGCGCCACCAGAACGTTCACGTCCAGCAGATAGGTCATGGGAAGTTCGACAGGATTTCTTCGACCTCGCGGCTCGTCAAGACCGGCGCGCCGGCACCCGCGCTCAGGCTCGGCAACCCGGTCTCCGGGTCGACCAGGATTCGCACTCGGCCGCGCCTCCGTCGCTGCGGCGTCAAGACAATGCGCTCCCCTTCAATGCGGGCATCCAGCGCGTCGCCAGGCTGAATTCCGAGTCTCCGCCGCAATGGCCCGGGCAGCACCACCTGGCCCTTGGTGGACACCTTGGTCTGCATGGTAAGACAATCTTACCGCATCGGCCGCCCACAGCACCGCGGTCAACCCAACGCCCGAAACGCCGGCGCATGCCGCAGTTCGCCCGTGGTGACCGGCAGCGGCGCCAGCGCGAGCACCATAAAGTGGCGCCCGGCATAAGGCGATGTGAACCCCGCCGCCGCCCCTCGCGCAAACCCAAACCGCTCGTAGTAGCTCGGCTCGCCCAGAACAAAGATCGCGGCCCACCCCTCGCGGCGAGCTCTCACCACCGCCTCATTCACCAGGGCCGACCCGATGCCGCTCCGCTGCTTGGCGGGAATGACCGATACCGGAGCCAGCGCCAACGCCCGAAAAGGCGCCCCCATCCGGGAGAGCAGAACGTGCCCAACGATCTGGCCGTCCTCCTCCGCCACCAGCGCGATTACGCCGTCACCCGCCGCGCGCAGCTTCGTGATCAGTTCCGCCTCGGCCACTTGACCGAAGGCCGAAGCAACCGCCTGATACACAGCCTTCCAGTCGCGCGCGCACTCATCGCGGATCTCGACCACCTCCCGATTGGAGCACGGTGACGGCGTTTCATTGCACAAATATCACATTCCTGTAGTCATCCACTTATTCGGCATTGGCCATCTCACTCTCGTCCACTCCGAGGTGTCACACATGCGGCCCGCCAAGCCCACCCCGAAGCCTGCCGCCCGGCTCACGTCCATGCCCCGGCCCGCGGCCCCGCCCGCCATGGACGGCTCCGCCCTGCTCAACATCGCCCGCTTCAACGCCACCACCAAGTTCTCCTACTGGAAGGCCCTCTTCGATCTCACCTTCGATCCCGGGCCTGGGCTACCTCCCGAAATGGCAGCAAGCTGTCGCCGCCGCCGACAGTTCCCTCTTCGACCTCGGTCCCGGCGAGCCGCCCCCGCACGATCCCCCCGCTCCGCCGCCGACGGCGGGGTCGAGCACCCGCCCTCACCCGGCAACGTCCCCCTCGCTTCGCCCCCGGGCGCGGCCGTCAACTTGAGCAAGTCCCGGCCCAGCAGAATCAATCACATAAGTCCATATCTTGCACAAATCGCCCCTACCACCACACGTCGCCCGGCGTTCCAATCGCTGCCTCCACCGCAGCCATCTGTACCGTCCCCAGAGAACGCCGCCCCCGCGGCCCGCACGGCGGGCGCAGGGAGGGTTTTGAGTCAACCCCGGCCTTCGCGGTAACCTTAAAGCATGGTCATTGCCTTCGCCTGCGACCACGGGGGCTTCCCGCTCAAAGCGCGGCTGCTCGAAGCCATCCGGGCGCTGGGCGCCGAAGTGCTCGATCTCGGCACCGATAGTCCCGCCCCGGTCGACTACCCCGACTACGCCGCGGCGCTGGGCCGGGCCATCCAGCAGGGCCGCGCCGAACGCGGCGTGCTGGTCTGCGGCTCCGGCGTCGGCGCCGCGGTTGCCGCCAACAAGCTCGACGGCATCCGCGCCGGTCTCTGCCACGACTGCTTCAGCGCCCGCCAAGGGGTCGAGGACGACAACTGCAACGTCCTCTGCCTCGGCGCCCGCGTGGTCGGCCCCGAGCTCGCCGCCGACCTGGTCCGCATCTTCCTCGCCGCCCGCTTCTCCGGCGCCGAGCGCCACCAGCGCCGCCTCGCCAAGGTGCATCAGCTTGAGTTAGCCCGGCCGTAATCCGCATCACAGAAAGAGACCCGCCATGCCCAATCCCCTCCAGCGCCTGCACGATTTCGGACAAAGCTTCTGGTACGACAACATCCGCCGCGAGCTCCTGCTCGATGGCGGGCTGGCGCGCATGGTGCGCGAGGACGGCTTGCGCGGCCTCACCTCCAACCCCACCATCTTCGCCAAGGCGCTCGCCGCGGGCAGCGAGTACGACGACTCCATCCGGCGGGTGTGGAAGGAAACGCCCGCGGAGGTCTTCCTGGATCTCATGGTCGAGGACATCCAGGGCGCCTGCGACGTCCTCCGCCCCGTCTTCGACCAGTCGGGTGGCGCCGACGGCTTCGCCTCCATCGAGGTCTTTCCCGACCTCGCCCACGACACCGCCGGCACCCTCACCCAGGCGCGCATGCTCTGGAAGCGCGTCGCCCGGCCCAACGTCATGGTCAAGATCCCCTCCACCCCGGAGTGCATCGCCGCCATCGCCAGCGCGCTCGAGGCCGGCATCAACATCAACATCACCCTGATGTTCGGCTTCGAGAGCTACCGCGCCGTGGTCGAGGCCTACCTCGCCGCGCTTGAGAAGCGCCTCGCCGCCGGACACGCGATTGACCGCCTCGCCTCCGTCGCCAGCCTCTTCGTCAGCCGCGTGGACACCAAGCTCGATCCCCGCCTCCAGGCGCATCCCGAGCTCCAGGGCAAGGCCGGCATCGCCAACGCCCGCCGCATGTACCAGTACTTCCAGCAGTCCTTCTCCGGACCCCGCTGGGAAAAGCTCGCCGCCGCTGGCGCCCGCCCCCAGCGCCTGCTCTGGGCCTCCACCTCCACCAAGAACCCCGCCTACCCCGACACCCTCTACGCCGACGCCCTCATCGGCGCCCACACCGTCGATACCATGCCCGACCAGACCGTGGCCGCCTTCCGCGATCACGGCCGCCCCGCCGACCGCCTCGGCGAGGCCATGGCCAACTACGCCGCCGAGGTGGACACGGTGCTGCGCGCCCTCGCCCAAGCCGGCGTGGATATGGAAGCGGTCGCGCTCGAGCTCCAGAACGAGGGGGTGGATTCGTTCCAGAAGTCCTACGACGAGCTCATCGCCGGCCTGCGCGCCAAAGTCGCCCGCCTCAGCCAACAGCTGACCGGCCCGCGTCCGCTGCTGGATACCGCCGCCGCCGCTCTCGCCGGCCTCAAGTCCTCGAACTTCGGCGCCCAGATCTGGGCTCCCCACGCCCAAGCCGCCACTCTCTGGAGCCCGGCGCCCGCCGTGCAATCCAAGATCGCCGACCGCCTGGGCTGGCTCACCGTGCTCGACGCCATGCGCGCCGCCGTTCCCCAACTCGAGGCCTTCCGGCGCGGGTGCCAGGATGCGGGCTATACCGACGCCGTGGTGCTCGGCATGGGCGGCAGCAGCCTCGCCCCCGACGTCTTCTCCGAGGTCTTCGACCACGAGACCGGCCTCAACGTCCACGTCCTCGATACCACCGATCCCGACCAGATCCTCCACCTTGAGCGGCAACTCAAGCTGGCCCATACCCTTTTCCTGGTCAGCAGCAAAAGCGGCGGCACCATCGAGCCCAACAGCCTCTTCGCCTACTTCTGGTCGAAGCTCGGCGACGGCGCCCACTATGCCGCCATCACCGACGCCGGCACCTCGCTCGAGAAGCTGGCCCGCGACCACAAATTCCGCCACGTCTTCACCAACCCCGGCGACATCGGCGGCCGTTACTCCGCCCTCAGCTACTTCGGCCTCGTCCCCGCCGCCCTCCAGGGCGTAGATGTGGCCCGCCTGCTCGACGGCGCCACCGAGATGGCCCTCGCCTGCTCCCCCGCGACCCCGCTCGACCAGAACCCCGGTGTCGTCCTCGGCGCCGCTCTCGGCGCCTGGGCCAACGCCGGCCGCGACAAGCTCACCTTCGTGCCCCATCCCGAGATCCAGAGCCTCGGTTGGTGGCTCGAGCAGTTGATCGCCGAAAGCACCGGCAAAAACGGCAAAGGCATTGTCCCGGTCGCCGGGGAAACCCTGGGCGATCCCTCGGTCTACGGCGCCGACCGCGTCTTCGCCCAGATCGGCGTCGGACCCGCCACCCCCGCGCTCGAGTCCGCCATGACCGCGCTCGCCGCCACCGCACCCGTCGTGCGTATCCAGCTCCGCGACCGCTACGACCTGGGCCGCGAGTTCTTCCGCTGGGAGTTCGCCACCGCCGTCGCCGGCCAGGTCCTTCAGATCAACCCCTTCGACGAGCCCAACGTGCAGGAGAGCAAGGACAACACGGTGCGCGTGCTGGGCGAGTACCTCAAGGGCGGCCCCGCCGCCGCCGGCTTCACCACCGCCCCCAACGCTCACCTCGACGGCATGGGCGTCTTCACCCCCGCCGGCGACCTCCGCGCCTGGCTCACCGCGATCCGCCCCGGTGATTACGTCGCCGTCATGGCCTACCTCGAGCGCTCGCCCGAGATCGAGGTCGAGCTCGAAGCCCTGCGCAACGAACTCCGCGACCGCCTGCGCGTCGCCACCACCCTCGGCTTTGGCCCCCGTTTCCTCCACTCCACCGGGCAGCTCCACAAGGGCGGCGCCAACTCCGGCGTCTTCCTCCAGATCACCGGCGCCCCCGCCGCGCACTGCCCCATCCCCGGTCAGAAATACGACTTCGCCGCCCTGCTCGCCGCCCAGGCGATGGGCGACTATCAATCCCTCCTCCAGCACCAGCGCCGCCTCGCCCGCGTGGATGTGGGCACGCGCCCGCTGGACGGCATCAAGCAGTTGCAGGCGTTCTTCTCCTCCCCGAGGTAAGCATGGCCGCCATCCCCGCCGACACCGCCGCCCTCAACCCCCTCCGCGCCGGCCTGCGCATGCAGCGCACCGCCCCGCCCTGCACCCTGGTCATTTTCGGGGCCTCCGGCGACCTCACCCGCCGTAAGCTCATGCCCGCCATTTACGCCCTGGCCCGCATGCAGCGCCTCTCCCCCGCCTTCCACGTCATCGGCGTGGCCAACTCGGACTGGTCGAGCGAGCAGTTCCGCGCCGAAATGCGCAAGGGAACCACCGAGTTCGCCTCCCCCGACGACCGCATGGGCACCGACGACAGCGCCAGTTGGGACGCCTTCGCCGGGCGCATGCAGTACCTCTCCGGCGAGTTCGACGATCCCGGCCTCTTCCAGAAGCTGGGCGACGCCCTGCGCGCCGTCCCCGGCAACAGCGGCAACGTCCTGTTCTACCTCGCCACCCCGCCCAGCCTGATCGAGGTCATCGGCGACCAGCTCGGCCGCGCCGGCCTGCACCAGTTCAGCCCCCAGGGCTGGACCCGCATCATCGTCGAGAAACCCTTCGGCCGCGACTTGGCCAGCGCCCGCGCCCTCAACCAGGCCCTGCACAAGGTCTTCCAGGAAGAGCAGATCTTCCGCATCGACCATTACCTCGGCAAGGAGACGGTGCGCAACATCATCGTCTTCCGCTTCGCCAACGGCATCTTCGAGCCCATCTGGAACCGGCGCTACATTGACCACGTCCAGATCACCGTCGCCGAGTCCATCGGCATCGAGCAGCGCGGGCGCTACTACGAGGAAGCCGGCCTGCTGCGCGACATGGTGCAGAACCACCTCATGCAGGTGCTCTCCATCGTCGCCATGGAGGCTCCCGTGCGCTTCGACGCCCGCTCGGTGCGCGACGAAAAGGTCAAGCTGGTGAGCTCGATTCTGCCGCTGCTCCCGCCCGGCGTGGAGGCCGGCGACGTGGCGGTGCGCGGCCAGTACGGCCGCGGCTTCGTGGACGGACAGTCCGCCCTGGGCTACCGCCAGGAAGCCAATGTCTCCCCCGCCTCCAACCGCGAGACCTTCGCCGCCCTCAAACTCACCATCGAGAACTGGCGCTGGGCCGGCGTCCCCTTCTATCTCCGCTCCGGCAAGCGCCTCCCCAAACGGGTCAGCGAGATCGCCATCCAGTTCAAGTACCCTCCCTTCATGATGTTTCAGGATGTGCTGCCCGAGGCCTTCGAGGCCAACGTGCTGGTCATCCGCATCCAGCCCGACGAGGGCATCTCGCTCCGCTTCGAGGCCAAGGTCCCCGGCACCGACATGCGCCTGCGCCCGGTCAAGATGGATTTTCACTACGGCACCAGCTTCGGCGAGCCCCAGCCCGAGGCCTACGAGACCCTGCTGCTCGACGCCATGCTCGGCGACGGCATGCTCTTTGCCCGCTACGATATGGTAGAGTCGGCCTGGGCGCTCACCACCCCGCTGCTCCAGGCCTGGGAAGCGGCCCCCGCGCCCGAGTTTCCCAACTACGCCGCCGGCTCCTGGGGCCCGGAAGCGGCCGAGGATTTTATCCGCAAGGACGGCCGGGAGTGGCGCCGGCCCTGAGGTTCGCCATGCAACTGGATTGGCAAGAGTTGGCTCCGAACGGCGCGCTCGAAACTTCCTGGGCCGCGCTGCGCAAACGCCAGGGCGAGGACCACGCCCGCGCCCTCGCCTTCAACCTCATCTGCCGCGCCGCCGATGCCGCCGATGCCGCCGTCATCGCCGCCGGTCTCGGCCGGCTGGGCACGCTGCACCCCGCCCGCGTCTTCCTGCTCGTTCCCGGTGAAGCCTCCGGCGGCGGCCCCCGCCTCCGCATCGCCGCCCAGCCCCGCGGCTCCGAAATGGCCGAGCTCACCTTGCCCGCGGAGCGCGCCGCCAGTTGGGTCGCCCCCCATCTCGCCGCCGATCTTCCCATCATCCTGCTCTGGCGCGCCGGCCGCCCCGGCGCCGATGCCGCCCTCCAGCGCGAGTTCGACGCCTGGACCACGCTCGCCGACCGCCTGCTGGTGGACGCGCACCGCATGGGCATGACCCCGGCGCAGTTGGCGGAACTGGGACGCGCCGTGCACGGCCGCGCCCACCTCTCCGACCTCACCTGGGCCCGCCTCACCCCCTGGCGCCAGCTCCTCTGCCAGGGCCTGGAAACTTCGCCCGGCGCCTTCCGCCATATCGCCCACGTCAGCATCACCGCCGGCCACGAGCCCCAGCCCGGCGCCAGCCTCGCCGCCACCCTGCTCGCCGGTTGGATGGCCCGCCAACTCGACTGGGCGCCGCAGGGCCGGGTGGGACCGGACTTGCTCCGCCTGCGCGCCGGCGGCGGCGCCTCCGAGGTCATGCTCGCCCTGCGCTCCTGTCCCCGCCGCGAGAAGCACGGCCTGCTGCGCCAGGTCCAAGTCACCGCGCAGGACCCCGCCGCGGCCGCCCCCGGCCTGCAACTCGCCATCCACCATAGCGGCAGCCGCTTTGAACTCGAGGTGCGCGGCCCGCGGGGCCCGCTCGGACGTTGGTCCGGCGGGCAGTACGGCGTCGCCCGCAGCGAGGTGGATACGCTGTGCGAGGAGTTCTCCCTCCACCACCCCGACCTGCTCTACCAGCCCGCGCTCGAGCGCGGCGTCGAAATTATGTCACGCTTGGAGATATCCGCGGCATGACCCGTCCCCTGCATCTCGTCCCTTCCATCCTCTCCGCCGACTTCGCCCACCTCGGCCGCGGCGTCGCCGCCGCGGTCGAAGCCGGCGCCGACCGCTTCCAGGTGGACATCATGGACGGCCACTTCGTGCCCAACATCTCCATGGGCCCCATGTTCGTCGCCGCCGTGCGCGCGCTCACCAGCCTGCCGGTGGAGGCCCACCTCATGGTCTCCCGCCCCGAACTGTGGGTCGAGCCGGCCGCTCGCGCCGGCGCCGACGTGATCATCGTCCACGCCGAGGCCACCGTCCACCTGCACCGCCTGCTCGGCCAGATCGCCGCCGCCGGCGCCCGTCCCGCCGTGGCCCTCAACCCCGCCTCCCCGCTGGCGTTAATCGAGGAGGTGCTCGATCAGCTCTCGATGGTGCTGGCCATGACGGTCGAGCCCGGCTTCGGCGGCCAGGCGTTTATCGAAAGCGTGCTGGCCAAGATCCAGCGCCTGCGCCACCGCCTCGACGCCGCCTCGCTCGACTGCGACATCGAGGTGGACGGCGGCATCGACGCCTCCACCATCGCCCGCGCCCGCCACGCCGGCGCCAACGTCTTCGTCGCCGGCACTTCGGTGTTCTCCGCCCCCGGCGGCCCCGCCGCCGGCCTCGCCGCCCTCCGCCACGCCCTCTCGGCGAGCGCTCACTCCGCCCGCTAACGCCGAAAGCGGAGCGGGGCGCAGGGGTCCCCGCGCAGCGCTTCCGATGTCTGCGAGCGCGGGCGGCGAAGCCGGGCGCCCGTGCACGCCACGCCGGCGCCAAGACACGTGCGAGACCCGGGCCCAGCGCGTCTCGTGTGCAGGACCGGAGGCCAAAGTTCTTGGCACCACGGGCTGCTAGAACGCGCCTACTCCTCGCGCAACGCCACCATGGGGTCCACCCGCATCGCCCGCCGCGCCGGAAGGTAACAGGCCACCAGCGCCACCAGCGCCAAAAGGATCGCCACCCCCGCGAACGTCAGCGGGTCGGTTTCCCGCACGCCATACAAGAATCCCCGCAACAGCCGGCTGACGCCCAAAGCCGCAACCAGCCCCAGCCCCACACCCCAGCCCGCAATGCGCCCGCCTTGCGCCAGCACCATCTGGAACAGGCTCCCCGGGCGCGCCCCCAGCGCGATCCGCACCCCCAACTCCGGCGTGCGCTGCGCCACGTTGTAGGCGATCACCCCGTACATGCCCACCGCGGCCAGCAGCAGCGCAATGCCCGCAAACGCGCTCAGCAGAAAAATGGCAAAGCGCGCCGGCGCCAGAGAATCGTCCACGATCCCGTCCAGCGTCCTGACGCCCGCCACCGGCAGCTCCGGCGCCACGGCATGCACCGCGTCCCGGGCGCGCGCCGCCAAGCCGTCGGCGCTTCCATTGCCGCGCAGCACCACGTTCATGGTCAGCAGCGGCGGCCACACCTTTTGCGTGTAAGGCACATACATCTCCGGCGGCGGCGCTTCGCGCAGCGACAACTGCTTCACGTCCGCCGCCACCCCAACAATGGTCTCGTCCGGGAACGCCGCGCCCCGGGGCGCGATCCGCTTGCCGATCGCGTCCTGCCCCGGCCAGTACTTCCGCGCCAGCGCGGCGTTCACCACCGCCACCGGCCGGGAACTCGCGCTGTCGGAGTCGAGAAACCCCCGCCCGCGCACAATCGCCGTCCCCACCGCCGCAAAATACCCCGGCGACACCATGGTGTAGTTCGCCACCGGGATATCCATGCTGCTCGTTGCCGGATGGTCGCTCATCCGGATCGTGGTCGACTCCGTGGCGCCGTCCATCGGCACCGTCTCGGTCACGCCCGCCGCCCGCACCCCCGGCAGCGCCCGCAAGCGCTCCAGCACGTTCTGGTACACCCGCACAATGTGCGCCTGGTCGGGATACTGTTCACCCGGAAGCGTCAGCTGAAACGTCAGCGCGTGGGCGGCTTGGAATCCCGGATCCACCTGCAGCAGCCGCACCAGCGTCCGCGCCAGCAGGCCGGTCGAGATCACCACCACCAGCGCCAGCGCGATCTGCGCCACCAGCAGCGCGTTCCTCATCCGCCGCACGCTTGGCGCCACGCCCGCCCGCCGACCGCCGTCGCGCAACGCTCCGGCCAGGTTGTCGCGCCGCGCGCCCAAGGCCGGCGCCAGACCGAACAGCAGCCCGGTCACCACCATCACCGCCAACGCAAAGGCGAGCACCCGGAAATCGAGTCCGGCCTCGCCCAACCGGGGAATCCCCGCCGGCGCCAGCGCCTGTACCGCGCGGATCGCACCCTCGGCCAAGCCGACTCCCACAGCCCCGCCGGCCGCCGCCAGCACCAGGCTCTCGGTCAGCACCTGCCGCATCAGCCGCGCCCCCGCCGCCCCCAGCGCCGCCCGCACCGTGAGCTCGCGCGTGCGCGCGAGCGAGCGCGTCAGCAACAAACCCGCCACGTTGGAGGCGGCGATCAGCAGCACCAGGCCCACCGCCGCCAGCAGCAACAACAGCGGCTCGCGCGTGTCGCCCGCGGCCTGGCGCGTCAGCGGGGTCACGCGCGAGCGGAACCACCCCGCGGCGTTGGGCCGCGCGCTCTCCAGGCGCTTCCCCATCACGTCCATATCCGCTTGCGCCTGGGCCAGCGTCACCCCGGGCTTCATCCGCCCAATGATCGCCAGCTCGTCCGACTCGTTCGGGATCCTGGAGCCGCGGTTCAGCGCCAGCGGAACCCAGAGCTGCACCCGCGGCGCGAACGTGAATACCTTGGGCATCTCGCTCGCCTGCGGAAACGCGAAGCCGCGCGGCATCACCCCGATCACCGTGTACGCCTCGCCGTTGAGCTCGATGCTGCGGCCCAAGACCCCCGGATCCGCGCCGAACTGCGCGCGCCAGAGCGAGTCGGCGAGGATGACCTCGTGCTCGCCGCCGGGGCGGTCCTCCGCATCCGTAAAGGTACGGCCCAGGGCGGGCCTCACCCCGAGCGAGGGAAAGAAGCCGGCCGAAGCCCGCAGGCCGTCCAGCCGCACCGGATCGCCCGACCCGGTCAGGTTGAACGAGCCGCTGAGAAACGCCCCCATCGCGCCAAAGGCCTGGGCGTGCTGCTGCAAGTACAGAAACTCGACGCGTCCCCACGGATTCGTGTCAAACCCCAGGTTCATCCCCTGCTTCGGCAAGCGCCACGGAAACACAATCTGCTCGGCGTGCGGAAACGGCAGCGGCTTGAGCAGCACCGCGTCCACCAGGCTGAACACCGCGGTGCTGGCGCCGATGCCGAGCGCGAGCGTGAGGATCGCCACCGTGGCGAAACCCGGTGACTTCCGCAGCAGGCGCACCGCGTAGCGCACGTCCTGCCCCAGCGTTTCCAGGAAAGGCATCCCGTGCACTTCGCGGCACGCCTCCTTGGCGCGCTCCACGCCCCCGAACTGCGCCAGGGCGCGGCGCCGGGCCTCGTCGCGATCCACGCCCGCGGCGACGGAGTCCGCGATCTGTTGCTCCAGGTGGAAGCGCAGCTCCGCATCCACTTGCGCCTCATGCTGCGGTTGTTGAAACAGGCGGTTGATCCAGCGCATAGGTCCTCCGGTGGCGCCCGCGGCTAGCTCGGCTCGGCCGCATCCAAAATGAGCGCGACCGCGCCGGCGATGCGCTCCCAATCGGCCACCTCGGCTTCGAGCTGCTTGCGCCCCTTGCGGGTGAGGGCGTAATACTTCGCCTCCCGCCCGGTCTCGGTGGCGCGCCAGTCCGCGCTCAGCCACCCCTGCTTCTCCAGCCGGTGCAGCGCCGGGTACAGCGAGCCCTGCTGCACCTGAAAGCCGTTGCGCGAGATCTGCTGGATGCGCTGGGAAATGGCGTAGCCGTGCACTTCGCCCAGCGCCACCACCTTGAGGATGAGCAGGTCGAGCGTTCCCTTGAGAATGTCGGATTTGATGGCGGCCATGGTCAACACCTCGGAATCCTACATATACACCTAGGATTCCGAGGCGTCAAGCCGGCCCCGAGGACCTATTCAATAAACTTCTTGCTTGGGGTGGCCTGCTTCTGGTTTTGCAGCTCGAGGATGTTGGCGCCGGTCTCCGAGGCGCCCAGCAGCCAGTGCGCAAAGAAGTCCATGCGCCGCACCAGCACGTAGTCGTTGATCGGCGTGTAGGGATGCCGCATGCCCGGGAACACCAGCATCTCGAAGCGCTTGTCGGCATGGATGAGCGCGTTCGCCAGGTGCATGGTGTTGACCATCGAGACGTTGTTGTCCATGTCCCCGGTGGTCAGCATGAGATGGCCTTGCAGGTTCTTGGCCAGATCCGAGTTCTTCTCGATGTCGTAGACGAACTGCAGCGTGCCGTCCTTGGCCGCCTCTCGCCGCACCCCGTCGTACTTCTCGCTCCAGGTCTTGTTGTAGACGTTGTTGTCGTGGTTGCCCGATTCCGACCAGCCCGCGGTAAAGAAGGTCGGGTACTGCAGCAGCGCCGCCGCGGTCATGAACCCGCCGCCCGAGTGCCCCCAGATGCCGACCCTGGCCGCGTCAATATATGGGTACTCCGCCGCCAGCTCCTCCACCGCCGCCTTCTTGTCCGCCAACCCGTAATCGCGCAGGTTGCCGTAGCCGAACGAGTCGTACCACTTGTCCCGCTGCGGGCTGCCGCCCCGGTTGCCCACCTCGATCACGATGAAGCCCAGCTGCGCCAGCGGCACGCTGGCGCTCTTGGGCGTGAACCCCTTGGTCACCGACTCCGTCTGCGGTCCCGGATAGACGTACTCGATGATCGGGTACTTCTTGTGCGGGTCGAAGTCGAACGGCTTGTACATCACCCCGTACAGGTCGGTGATCCCGTCCGCGGCTTTCACGTGAAACGTTGTCGGGTACTGGTACCCCGCCGCCAGCAGCCGGCTCACGTCCGCGGTTTCGAGCTTCAACGCCGCCACCCCGGCGCCGTCTTCGACCGACGAGACCGTCGGGGAATCCACCCGCGAGGCGTTGCTCACAAAGTAATGCGCGTCGTCGGAGGCTTGGACCGCGTGGTCGAAATTGCCCGGCGTCAAATCGACGGGCGCGCTCCCGTCCAGTCCCACCTTCAGCAGGTGCTGGTAGTAGGGGTCCATCTTGGGGTCGTGCCCGGAGGCCAGGAAGTACATCGCCCCGGCGGTCTCGTCCACGCCCTCGAGCGCGCCCGCCATATAGGTGCCGTGCGTGATCGGGTGCAGCAGTTTGCCGCTCGCGTCGTACAGGTAGTAGTGCGCCCAGCCATCGCGCTCCGACCACCACAGGATCTGCTGCCCGTGGTCCAGCAGCCGCAGCGTGCTGGCGTTGTTGGCGTCGTTCGGCCCGATGTCGAGCCACACGTTCGAGCTCTCCTGGATCAGCGTCTTCACCGACCCGGTGGAGGTATTGATCACGCCCAGGTCAATGTCGCGGAAGTCCCGTGCGGTGGCGGTGAAGTACAGCAGGTCGGAACCGGACGCCAGCCAGCGCCCGCTGGCCCCGCCGCCCCCCTCCAGGTGCAGGTGGGTGCGCAGGCTGCGCATCGCCGCCGCCCGTTCCCGCTCCACGCTGGTTGCCGGCGCGTCCGCGATCGAGATCATGGGCTCGGCCAGGGGGAAGTTCTTCTCCGGGACCACCACCCGCTGCCGGTCGGCCAGCGTGAAGATCTGCAGCTCCGAGATCGGGACATTGGAGTCGCCCGGCATGGCGTAGCTGTAGGTCTCGAGCTCCGGCCGCGGCGTCGCCAAGGAGTGGATCACCCACAACTCCGCCACCTTGCGCTCATCGCGCCGCACCAGCGCGAACTTCTTCCCGTCCTGCGACCAGTGAATGCCGATCGCCGGCCGCCGCATCCCCAGCTTGTTGTCGGCGTCCTTCTTGTCTTCCTTCTTCAGGGCGTCCTCCACCTCGGGCGTCAGGCTGCTGGCATAGCTGTAGCGCGTCACGCCGTCGGTGGTGAGCTGCGTCTCCTGGATGGCCGCGTCCGCCGGGTCCTTCTCCGCCTTGGCGAAATTGGCCGCGTCCATCTCGTATAGGTTCTCGCCCCGGGCGAAGATCACCGTCTGTCCGTCGGGCGACACCTGCGCCCACATCGGCCGCACCTCGGGGGTAAAGGCGTCCAGACGCCGCACCTGGGCGGTGGCGATGTCGTAGCGGAAGTACACGTCCCGCGTCGCCGGTTCGCCGCCGTTGCCGCCGGCGCCGCCAACGCCAGTGGCCCCATTCGCCCCGCCCTGCTGCCCCTGCGCGCGGCGGTTGGCGATCGGCGGAGGGGTGGGCTCGCCCGGCAGCTTGGCGTCCTGCCGCACCGCCAGCAGGAAGCTCATGGCGGTGTCGTTGTCGATCAGCTCGAGCTGCTCGATGCCCAGGTGCTGGGCGTCGTAGGGCAGATTCGTCAGCATCGAGAGCTGCTCGGCCAGCTTGGCGTTATCCCACAGCGGCGTGCGCGTCTTGCGCGCCGGATCGACCAGGTAGTAATCGGTGCCCGCGGTGGTGCGGTAGCTGTACCAGAATTTGTCGGAGTGGGCGAACCAGTGCGGCGTGACCGAAGTGTCGAAGATCATCTCGCCCACCGGCTGCGGCATGAAGCGCGCCGCCAGGGCGTAGTTCGGTTTCACCGTCTCGGGCGCAACGGTCATTCCCGGCGCCGCCTGCTGCGCCATCAGCCCCGCCGCCATACCCACCGCCGCCGCAATCACTCGCCAGTTTCCAGCCACACACGCCTCCCTCGGTCTCTCGTCCGAGAGTCCGAGGAAGCATGATACTCCAGCCGCGGCCGGAGGCCTACAATGACGTAATTTCCTTCTCTTTCGCCGCCGCCAGGTCTTCCAGCTTCTTCAGCTCGGCGTCGGTCAGCTTCTGGATGTCCTCGTGGGCGCGCCGCTCTTCGTCCTCGCCCACCGCCTTGTCCGCCTTCAGCTTCTTGACCGCGTCGTTGCCGTCGCGCCGGATGTTGCGCAGACCGGTGCGGTGCTCCTCCAGCACCCGGTGCAACACCTTCACGAAGTCCTGGCGCCGCTCGGCGGTCAGCGGCGGGATCGGAATGCGGATCAGCTTGCCGTCATTGCCCGGGTTCAACCCCAGATCGGCGCCCCGGATGGCCTTCTCGATCGCCCCCAGCGCCCCGGCGTCAAACGGGCTCACGGTGATGCTCTGCGGATCGGGCACATGCACCGTGGCCAACTGGTTGAGCGGCATCTCCGTCCCGTAGTACTCCACCCGAATGCTGTCCAACAAATGCACCGAGGCCCGCCCGGTGCGGATCGAGCCCAGCGCGCCCTGGAAATCGCCGGCGGTCTTCTCCATCCGGGTCAGGATTTGTTGAAACACGGGACGCAGCGCGGGAACGTTGGCGGACGTAGGCAGGTTCATGAGGCGGCTCCGAGACGGGATTCAATGGTTGAGCCGATGGGCTCGCCTTGGCCGACGCGTACAATGTTGCCCGGCGTCAGCAGGCTGAAAACCACCACCGGCATGTTGTTGTCGCGGCAGAGCGAGACGGCCGAGGTGTCCATCACCCGCAAATTGCGCTGGATGAACTCCTGGTAGCCGATGGACGCGAAGCGCTTGGCGTCCTTGACCACGGTGGGGTCGGCGTCGTAGATGCCGTCCACCTTGGTCCCCTTCAGGATCGCCTCCGCCCGGATCTCCATGGCGCGCAGCGCCGCCGCGGTGTCGGTCGAGAAGTAGGGGCTGCCGGTGCCGCCCACGAAGATCACGCACCGGCCCTTTTCCAGGTGCCGCAGCGCGCGCCGGCGGATGAAGGGTTCGGCTACCTGGTCCATGGAGAGCGCGCTCATCACGCGCGTGTCCACGCCGCGCGACTCCAGCGCGTCCTGCATGGCGATGCCGTTGATGACCGTGGCCAGCATGCCCATCTGGTCCGCCGCCACCCGGTCCATGCGCTTGGCTTGCAGCGCCACCCCGCGAAAGAAATTGCCGCCGCCCAGCACGATGCCCACTTGGCAGCCGCTCGCCGCCAGGGTGGCGATTTCGCCCGCCAATGCGCCCATGCGCTCCGGGTCCACCCCCAACTGCTGGCTCCCCGCGAGCGCCTCGCCCGAAAGCTTTAACAGGACGCGCTTGTAGGCTGGCATGTGGCTATTGTCTCAGGCCTCGTCGCCGACCTTGTACCGGGTGTAGCGCCGAATCTGGATATTCTCGCCGAACTTGGCGATCTTCGAGGCCACCAGTTCCTGGATCGTCATCTTGTCGTCCTTGACAAAGTGCTGATCCAGCAGGCAATTCTCCTCGAAGAACTTCCCCAGCTTCCCCTCGACGATCTTGTCCACCACGGCGGCGGGCTTGGGGTTGTTGGCGAACTGCGACTGCACCTGCTGCCGGTAAATTTCCCGCTCCGAGGCCAGCACCGCCTCGCTCACCTGCTCGCGCGACAGAAAGCGCGGCCCGGCGGCGGCAATGTGCATCGCCACGTCGTGCACCAGTTGCTGGAACTCGTCGGTGCGCGCCACGAAGTCGGACTCGCACGCCACCTCCACCAGCACGCCCAGCTTCCCGCCGGCGTGGATGTAGGCTCCGATCGAGCCTTCGCTCGCGGTGCGGCTGGCTTTCTTGGCGGCCGAAGCGATGCCCTGGCGGCGCAGCACCAACTCGGCTTCCGCCAGGTCGCCTTGGGCGGTGGTGAGCGCGCGTTTGCAATCCATCATCGGGGCGCCGGTGCGCTCCCGCAGGGTCTTTACGTCTGCAGCGGTGATTTCCATGGCAATCCGGTGGTACTACGAAAGGCGGCGCCGCCAAGAGCGGCGCCACTCGACTCCATCGACCTTACAGGGCCGGTGCGGCTTCCTGCGGCGGCTCCTGGCTGGAACCTTCGGCCCCGGGGCCCTTGTGGGGCGCCGCCTCGCTCGCGGCGCCGGCCGGCGCTGCGTCCGCGCCCAACACGTCCGCCGAAAACTCCACGCTTTCGCCGCTGTCGCCGTCCGCGGCGCCGCCATCGCGCGCCTGACCGCCCGAGGCCTGCAGATGCCGGCCTTCGGCGCAGGCATCCGCGATGCGCGAGGTGAACAAGCGAATGGCGCGCAGCGCGTCGTCGTTGCCCGGAATCACGTGATCCACTTCGCTCGGGTCGCAGTTGGTATCCACCACCGCGACCACCGGGATCCCCAGCTTGCGCGCTTCCGACACCGCGATCTGCTCCTTGTTGGAGTCGATGACGAAGATCACGTCCGGCAGCCCGGGCATGTCCTTGATGCCCGCCAGGTTGGTGTGCAAGTGCTTGCGCTCGCGCTCCAGCTTGATGACTTCCTTCTTGGGCAGGAGCTCATAGCGGCCGTCGGTCGCCATCTCGTCCAGCTCCTTCAGCCGCTTGATGGACTTCTGAATGGTCACCCAGTTGGTCAGCAGGCCGCCCAGCCAGCGCTGGTTCACGTAGAACATGCCGGCGCGCGTGGCTTCCTCGGCGATGGCGTCCTGGGCTTGGCGCTTGGTTCCGACAAACAGCACCACCTTGCCCTGGGCGCACTGGTCCTGGACGAACCGCGAAGCGTCCTTGAACATCTTGAGCGTCTTCTGCAGGTCTACGATGTAGATCCCGTTGCGCTCGCCGAAGATGTATTCCTTCATCTTCGGATTCCACCGTTTGGTTTGATGCCCGAAGTGGACGCCCGCTTCGAGCAGCTCTTTCATGCTGATAGTCGCCAATGAACCTCCTCCGAAGTTTGCAACCCCGCCTTTGCCGGCGGCGGGGTTTTCTCTCCTCGCTTAGCGCTTGGAGAATTGGAAGCGCTTGCGCGCGCCCTTCTGGCCGTACTTCTTGCGTTCCTTCATGCGCGAGTCGCGGGTCAGCAGCCCGGCGGCGCGCAGCTTGGCGCGCAGCTCCGGGTTGAGCTGCAACAGCGCGCGCGCGATGCCGAGCGACACCGCGCCGCTCTGGCTCGCCACCCCGCCGCCGTGCACGTTGGCCACCACGTCGAACTGTTCGGCCATCTCCACCGCGGCCAACGGCCGGTGCGCCAGCAATAGGCGCGTCTGCGTTCCGAAGTACTCCCGGAAGCCCTTGCCGTTGATCTTGCGCTCGCCCTTGCCGGGGCGCAGGATTACGCGCGCCACCGAGCTCTTCCGCCGTCCCGTCGCCTGATACTGAACCGTTTCCGCCATGGTGTCTCTCGCCGCTCCTCTACTTGCCCGCCGTCCGCGTCTTGGTCAGCTTTATCGCCACCGGCCGCTGCGCTTCGTGCGGATGCGCCGCATCGCGGTAAACCTTCAGCTTCGCGCACAGATGCTTGCCCAGCCGCGACTTGGGCAGCATGCCCTCCACCGCCGCCCGAATCACGTCTTCGGGATGCTTCTCCAGCTTCTCGCGCAGCGTGCTCGACTTGAGCCCGCCGGGAAAGCCGGTGAAGTGGTGGTACTCCTTCTGTTCAAACTTCTGGCCGGTGAACTTCACCTTGGCGGCGTTGATCACCACCACGTGCTCGCCGGTGTCCATGAACGGGGTGAAATGGGCGTGCTCTTTGCCGCGCAACAGGCTCGCCACCCGCGACGCCAGCCGGCCCAGAACCTCGTCGCTCGCGTCCACCAAGTACCACTTGGCCTCGACCGTTTTGCTGCTGGGAAAATACGTGCTCATGGACAAAAAACTCCCCAAACTCGAAAACGCTGAACCGCCCCGCAGCACGGCCTGCCTCGGCAGACCGGTTCCGTGCTTCTCCCAGCTTGAAAAGAAAGGAGGAGGTACTAGCGGCGGGACAAGCTCAAATACTAGTGGAAGCGGCCGCTAAAGTCAATGGTCGGCGCCCGGGGCAGGGGCCACCACGTGCCGCGCCACCGCCGGGGGCAGGTTGAGCCGCACGGCGGCACTGTGGTTCGGGTACCGCTCAAGAAATGCCGTGACCACGTCCCCCACGGCATTCAGCCGGGCCCGCTCCCCGGGGTTCTGGACCAATGCCCGCTTCAGGTTCCGGATATAGAGGTACTCAAAGTACGATAGCGTCCCCCCCGGCACCAGCAGGCTCATATAAAGCGCCAGGATCGCCTCGACCTCGGGAGCTGGGAAATTGTTCAGCGGCAGGCCGGAAATAATGTAGTGGAACGGCTCCGCCGACATCGCCCGGGTGATGTCGTCCAGATGCAGCCGGCACCGAACCCCCCGGGCTTCCCCCCCCGCCAGCACGGACCGCAGGTAGGGTTCGAAGGCGGGGTTGATCTCGTAGACATCCAGCGCATCCCCGGCCGCCAGGTTCTCCAGGATGGCGCGGGTAAAGACCCCCGTCCCCGCCCCCACCTCCAGGACCCGCACCGGGCGACGTCCGGTTCGGGCCAGCGGCGCCGTGATCGCCCGTGCCAGCCGTGCGCTGCTCGGCGCCACCGCGCCGGTGTGGTGAAAGTGCTTCCGGAACTGCGAGTAGAAGACGCGGTACCCACTTAAGGGAGAGGGGCCGTTGTGGCGTTGCGCCGTCATGAGGTTGTTTCCAGTATAAGACCGCCGCGCCCGGGTCCTGACATAGCAGAAACGCCTTCCCTCACCCTTTTGAGACAGATTCCGGCCATCCCTCTGTGGCCCTTGGGCTTGCATCTATATGGGATATGGCTGCCACCACCGTCGAGCCGCGCTCCGACCTCATCCGGCTGGAAACTCGCCCGCACGAGCTCATCGCCTCGCACTCCCGCACCGTGCTGGTCTGCGACCGCAACGGCATGGTCTGCCAGCCCCACGACGGTCTGTTTGTGCATGAGACCCGTATGCTGTCGCACTTGAGCTGGCGTATCAACGGCGAGTGCCCATTCACGGTCGAAGCCAGCGCCGTGCGCCAGAACTCGCTGCTGACCTTTGCCATCGCGCGGCCCCGCCGGCTGGTTCGCGGCTATAGCGGCGAACCCGGCAGCGGCGCGGCGCGCGATGCCACCGAGGAGACGATCGAGCTGAGGCTGGCCACGGTGCTCTCCGATGGATTTCACCAGGACGCCGACATCACCAACTACACCATCCAGGAACAGCCGGTCGAGGTCGAGATCACGCTGGAGGCCGACTTTGCCGGTCTGGACGAAGTGTTGCGTGGCCGCCGCGTCCAAAAAGGGCGCCTCGAACGCGTTCTGGAACAGGAAGACGGTGCCGCCATCCTCTCCTGGAGCTACCGCGCCCATCACCGCCGATGCCGGCTGGACCGGGCCCTTCGCCTCGCCTTCCGCGGACTGCCCGCGGAGGCCAAGTGGTCGCGCCACGGCGTGCGGTACAAGCTGCGCCTGCCGCCTGGCGCCACGGCGCATCTGTGCATCGAAGCCTCGCCCCGGGTCGAAGAGCGCCAGTTGCATCCGGACCGGGGCTGCTACCGGCTCGAGGCCGTTGATCCCCGCGCAGCCGAGTACCTCGACAGCACCACCGCCTTCGCGCCCCGCCCCCAGCCCCAGACCACGCTGGAGCGCGCGCTCGAACGAGCCCGCTGCGACCTGGTGGACCTGCGCATGAACGATCTGGATCGCCCCGACGCCGCGGGCCGGCCGGGATGGATACCCGCCGCCGGCATCCCCAACTACGTCGCCACCTTCGGGCGCGACGTGCTGACCGCGGCCTGGCAATCCGCCCTGCTGGGCCCCGAGATTCTGCGCGGCGCCCTCCAGGTTCTGCGCGAGATGCAGGGCGATCATGACGACCCCTGGCGCGACGAGGAGCCCGGCAAGATGCTGCACGAGGCCCATACCGGCCCGCTCGCCGTGCTCGACTACAGGCCCCAGGGCCGCTACTACGGGTCGTTCAACACCTCGCCGTTTTACATCATCGTCCTCAGCGAGTTCTACCACTGGACCGGCGACAAGGCGGCGATGCTGCGCTTCCTGCCCGCCGCGCGCGCCGCGCTCGACTGGATGGACCGGTACGGCCACCCCGGCCACCGGCATTTTTACGCTTTCCGGACGCGCTCCTCGCAGGGCGTGAAGAACCAGGGCTGGAAGGACTCCGGCGACGCCCTCATTTACCCCGACGGCAAAATTGTCCCCGACCCGATTGCCGGCGCTCCCATCCAGGGCTTCGCCTACGAAGCCAAGCTGCGCATGGGGGAGTTGCTCTGGGTGGCGGGCGAGCGCGCCCACGCCGCCCGCGTGCTGCACCAGGCGCATGAACTCAAAAAGCGTTTCAATGACACCTTCTGGATGCCGGAGGAGAATTACTTCGCCATGGCGCTCGATCCCAAGGGAAGGCAAGTCCGCTCCATCGGCTCCGACCCCGGCGACGTGCTGGCCACCGGCCTGATCGCGCGCGAGCTGGCCCCGGCGGTGGTCGAGCGCCTCTTCTCTCCCGAGCTGTACTCAGGCTGGGGCGTGCGCACCCTCTCCTCCCGCCACCCGTCCTACAACCCCTACAGCTACCACCGCGGCTCGGTCTGGCCCGCCGAGAATGCCGCCATCGGCGTCGGTCTGCGCCGCTACGGCTTCACCGACCGCCTCGCCCAGCTCACCGCCGCCCAGCTGGCGATCGCCGAACGCTTCCAGTTCGTGCGCCTGCCCGAGGTCATCTGCGGCCACGGCAAATCGGACGCGCAGCCGTTCCCGCCGGTGTATCCCAAGGCCTGTTCGCCCCAGGCCTGGTCGGCCGGCGCACCCGTCATCCTGCTCCAGATGCTGCTCGGCCTCTACCCCTATGCCCCGCTGCACACGTTGTTTCTTGACCCGCGGTTGCCCGCGTGGCTCCCCAGCTTCGAACTCGATCGCCTGCGTGTCGGCGATGCCGTGGTGAACCTCAAGTTCCGCCGCACCGCAACCGGCGCCAGCGAGTACGAAGCCGACGTGATCCAGGGCAAGCTCCGCCTCGTGCGTCAGCCCTCGCCCTGGTCGCTCTTCGCCACCCCCACCGAACGCATCGAGGATCTGATCGAGTCCTGGCGCGCGGCCTGATGCCTACTTGCCAATCTCCAGGATGGTGAAGGAACCGGGCACCGCCGGACCGCGTCGGCCGCGGCCGCCGGGCATGGCTGGCGCCATCGCCGGACCGAACTCCTGCGACATGGTGTAGATGTGACCGCTCTTGCGGTCGAGGGTAATGGTGCGCGCGCCATTCATCGTATTGAGGTTCTCTTCGACGGCGAAGCTGGTGGGGCTCGATTCTTTAACGATGGTCAGGGTCCCGTTGCCGTGGGTGCTGAACGCCTCCATGGTGGCGGGGTTGAACACGGCGCCATCCGATCCGCCGGCGAGCGGCAGCTTGGTAAGAATCTTGCCGTCGGTGGCGCTCAGGATGACCATCTGCGGCTGGCTGGCCGGGGGCGGCCCGCCCGCGCCTCGGGCCGGCGCGGGACCGACCGCGCTGCAGGCGGCGAAGAGCACGTGATTCTTCACGTCGAGGGCCAGACCGTTACAGCCGCCGTTGTCGCCAAAGGGATAGTGGGCGACGGTTTTCATCGCCTTCTCGTCCACCACCGCGACGCCGCCGGGCCGATCCTGCATGACCACATAGAGCGTCCCCTTGCCGTCGCCCACGGCCTCTTCCGGCGTACCGCCCAGGTCGATCGTGCCCACCACGTTGCCGGTGCCGGCGTCAATCACCGTGGCGTTTTTGGTCGGGTGACTGAAGATGTAGATGCGGCCGTCGGAGCTGTCCCCATAGATGCCGTCGGGACGGGCCGTCCCCGGGTCGATCTTCTTGATGACCTTCAGGGTCTTGGTATCGAACATGGTGATGGGATTGCTGCTGGAGAACCCGTGGCCGGACTTGGTGTCCACCGCCACGCCCTGGCCGCCAGTGTCGGGAATTTCGCCGATCAGCGCCAGCGTATCCAGGTTGTAGACCGAGATGCGGCCGGGAACCGCGGCCCGGGCGGGCATGGTATCGGTGGCGGGCACGGCGCGCGACCCGTTGCGCGGAATATAGATCCGCCGCCCGGCCACGTCGGCGTAGATGTAGTCCCATCCGCCTTCGCCGCCCACCCGGGCGGTCTTGAGAACTTTATAAGGACCGTCGCTCGATTGCCGGGCGTACAGCGCGCCCGCCACCAAGCCAACGGCAACCGCAAGAATGAGAATACGCAGCGAGGATCGCATCTAGATTGCCTCCCGGCCATGGCCCGTCCCATGCCTGGAGGGATTATAGCCGGAAGCTAGGGGTGAAGCAGCCGAGGGGGTGGGGTGGCAAGTTGGTAGCGCCAGTGGGATTTGAACCCACGATCTTCGCCTTGAGAGGGCGACGTCCTAACCGCTAGACGATGGCGCCACGCGCGGCCTGCCCTTCTACAATACCAAGGCCGGCCCGGGATTGGCAAACCGGCTCAGGGCTTTTGCGCGGTCAGGAGCAGGGCGTAGGCGTGCTCGTCGGGATGCGGATCGGCGGGATCGGGCAAGAACGTCTCCGCCGTGGCGTTCTGCCAGCCGGCGTCGCCGAGCAGGGTGAGGTACTCCTCGGCGCTGCGGAAGTGCACCGGCACCGCCAGCTTCTCCACCCATTCCTGGGCGTTGGGGTTTCCCGGGAACAGGCACAGCAACAAGTACAGCCGTCCGCCGGGGGCCATCACCCGGCGCAGCTCGTCGAGCACCACGCGCTGGTCGGTGTAGTAGTAGAAGCTCTCGATGCTGAGCACGTGGGTGAAGAAGTCGTTGGTCCAGGGGATGCGCTCCGCCGGCGCAGCCACGTAGCGCACGTTGCGCGGGGCGTCCGGGTGCTCCTGGGCCTGCCGGATCATGGCGTCGGAGACGTCCACGCCGACCACCAGGCCGCGCGGGCCCACGCGTGCCGCCAGCAGACGCGCCGCCCATCCGGAACCACAGCCCAGATCGAGGATGCGGTCCCCGGGCTCGATGCCGGCGCCGCCGCCGGGCGGGTGCGCCATGCGCTCCAGCGCCTTCCCGGCGATGGGCAGGTGGTGGCGTTCCATCGAGTCGCCCTTGCCGCGCGCCGCCCACTGGTTGAACTCCTCGCGCAGCTTCTGGTTGGATGGAGTCAGCTCGCTCATGACCGCGGTTATGGCAGCGCCGCCACGAACTCGTCCACGCTGGTGTGGTTCATGGAGCAGAACTTGGGACCGCACATGGAGCAGAAGCGCGCATCCTTGTAGCCGGCCTCGGGCAGGGACTCGTCGTGCAGCGCCTGCGCGGTCGCCGGATCGAGCGCCAGGGCGAACTGCTGCTTCCAGTCGAAGTTTTTGCGCGCCCGCGAGAGCGCGTCGTCCCGGTCGCGCGCCCCGGGACGGTGGCGCGCGATGTCGGCGGCGTGCGCCGCAATGCGGTAGGCGATCAGGCCCTGTTTCACGTCCTCGGCGTTGGGCAGCCCCAGGTGCTCCTTGGGGGTGACGTAGCAGAGCATGGAAGCGCCGTGCCATCCAATCATGGCGGCGCCAATCGCGCTGGTAATGTGGTCGTAGCCGGGGGCGAAGTCGGTCACCAGCGGCCCCAGCGTGTAGAAGGGGGCGGCGTGGCAGAGCTCGACTTCCTTCTCCACCTGGAGTTGGATCTGGTCCATGGGCACGTGGCCGGGACCCTCGATCATGACCTGCACCTCGTGCTCCCAGGCCCGCTGGGTGAGCTCGCCCAGCGTCTTCAGCTCGGCGAACTGGGCGGCGTCGCTGGCGTCGTGCAGCGAGCCCGGGCGCAGGCTGTCGCCCAGCGAGAACGAGACGTCGTACTTGCGGAAGATCTTGCAGATGTCGTCGAAGCAGTCGAATAGCGGGTTCTCGGCGTTGTTCTCCACCATCCACTCGGCCAGGATGGCCCCGCCGCGGCTGACGATGCCGGTGATCCGGTCCTTGGTCAGCGGCAGGTACTCGCGCAGGATGCCGGCGTGGATCGTCATGTAATCCACTCCCTGCTCCGCCTGCGCCTCGATGGTTTCGAGCAGCACGCCGCGGTTCAGGTCGCGGATGCGCTTGACCTTGCTGAGCGCCTCGTACAAGGGCACCGTGCCGATCGGCACCGGGGAATGGCGCAGAATGCCTTCACGGATGCTGGGGATGTCGCCGCCGGTCGAAAGGTCCATCACCGTGTCGGCGCCATAGTGCACGGCCACGTGAAGCTTCTCCAGCTCGGCGTCGTGGTTGCTGGTCAGCGCCGAGTTGCCGATGTTGGCGTTGATCTTGCAGCGCGTGGCCACGCCAATGGCCATGGGCTCGAGTTCGGGATGCCGGATATTGGCCGGAATGATCAGCCGCCCGACGGCCAGCTCGGCGCGGATCTGCTCCGCCTCGACACCCTCGCGCTCGGCCACGAACTGCATTTCCTGCGTCACCTCGCCCTTGCGGGCAAAGTGGAGCTGGGTCATCACGTCGGTTCCGGCGGCCGCCTGGCGGGCGGACCGCTCGGCAATCCATTGATCGCGCACCATGGGTGGAATCTCCCTGCAAAAATTATGGCATGTAGGCGGTTCGCTTGTTGCCATCGGGGGCAAGCTGTAGAATTGCGGAACCTTCATGCCCACCCCCCCTGCAGTCGGCTCGTTCGAAGTGCTGGAACGCCTGGGCGCGGGCGGCATGGGTGTGGTCTACAAGGCGCGGGACCGCAAGCTGAACCGGTTCGTGGCACTGAAGTTCCTGCCGGAGACCGCGAACGATGCGGCGCGGGAGCGGTTTCAGCGGGAGGCGCTGGCCATCGCCGCGCTCAACCACCCGCACATTTGCACCTTATACGAAGCCGGCGAGCACGAGGGCCAGCCCTACCTGGTGATGGAACTGCTCGAGGGGGAGACGCTCAAGGCGCGGATGGCGCGGGGCGCGCTCGATCCCGAACAGTTGCTCGATTGGTCGGTGCAGATCACCGACGCGCTCGATGCCGCCCACCGCCGCGGCGTGCTGCACCGCGATTTGAAGCCGGAAAACATTTGGGTGGCGCCGGGAGGACACATCAAAGTGCTGGACTTCGGTCTGGCCCGGCTGGAGACCGAGGTGTCCGGGGGCGAAGCCACCATGCTGACCTCGCCGGGCGTAGCCATGGGCACGGTGCCATATATGTCGCCCGAGCAGGCGCGGGGGGAAGCGTTGGACGCGCGCAGCGACCTGTTTAGCTTCGGCTCGGTGTTTTACGAGATGGCGAGCGGCAAGCCGGCGTTCCCGGCGAAGACCGCCGCCGACTCGGTAGCGGCGGTGCTGCGCGGCCACCCGCCCAAGCTGAGCGAGGTGCGTCCGGAACTCCCGCCAATGATCGGCGAGGTGGCGGAGCGGTGCCTGGAGAAAGACCCCGACCTGCGCTACCAGTCGGCCGCCGACCTGCGCGGCGAGCTCAAGCGGCTCAAGCGGGAAAGCTCGACCGCGTCGGGCTCGGCCGTCGGTGTAGCCGCGCTACCCGCGCCTGGCAAACGCCCGGCGTGGTTGTGGCCGGCGGCGGCGGTGATCGCAATCGCCGCCGCCGGTGTGGGCTGGTGGCGGCTGCGGCCGGTGGCACCCGTCGCGCCGGTGCATCTCCAGATGCAGCAGATCACCTTCAGCGGGCAGGTGCAGGATGCGGTCATTTCCCCCGACGGCAAGTTCCTGGCCCATATCGAGAACGGTCCGCAGGGGACCTCGCTGCATCTGCTGTCGATCGCCAGCGGCAGCGACGTCGAGATCCGCCCGCCGGCGCCCGGTTGCTGCCAGGCGCCGTCGTTCTCACGCGACGGGAGCCAGGTCTACTTCCTGGAGAATCAGCAGATCAAGGCGATCCCGGTGCTCGGCGGCGCGGTGCGGGTCATCGTGAACCACGCCTGTAGCGGCGCCGGCTTCTCGCCGGACGGCAGCCAGATCGCCTACTTGAACGCGTACGCCCCGATCCAGCGCCTGGAGGTGGCGCGGGCCGACGGCTCGCAGGCGCGGGTGCTGCACCAGTTGCCGGCCGGCCGGGGCTACTTTTCGCAGTGCTGGATCAGCATCATCGGCCAGCCGACTCACTCCCCGGCCTGGTCGCCGGACGGGCGGTGGATCGCGGCGTCGTCCTCGCCCGCCAACGGCGACGGCAGTTTGGACCTGGTCAGCGTGGCGGACGGCGGTTCGCACACGTTGGGACCGGCGCTCACCGATACAACTTCCGATGTGAACTGGCTACCGGACGGGAGCGGGTTGGTGTTCGCGGCCGCGATCCCCGGCACGGCCGCCTCGCAGGTTTGGGAGGTGGCCTATCCCAGCGGCCGCCTCACGCAGCTGACCAACGACTTGCAAGGGTACAGCCAGGCGAGCCTGGCCGGCACGGGGCAACTGGCGCTGATCCACGCCGCGCCGCAGGCGTCGCTCTGGGCGCAGACCAAAGCCGGCGGCGAGTTTCAACAAATCCCGGGCGGCGGCGCCGATCAGGACGGCATTGCCGGGGTGTCGTGGACGCCGGACGGCGGCTTGGTCAGCTTCCGCAACCTGGGCGGACAGTGGCAGTTGTGGATCGAGAACCGCGACGGCAGCGGGGCGCGCAAGGTCCCGGTCTCGCCCATGCCGGACGGCCCCTACGATCCGCGCATGGCGTCGAACGGGCAGATCGTGTTCGGCTCGAACGGCACCGATTCCACGGTGTGGCGCGTCAACGGTGATGGCAGCGCGCTGACCGAGATATGTCCGGCCAGCAAGCTCACCAGAGACTCTGGACGGTGCCGCTCAGCGGGGGAACGCCGCATGAGGTTGCGGCCACCGAGCTCTATACCAACTTCGTTCTGGGGCTGCCCGGCCAGACGCGCGTGATGGCGCTGAGCACCCAGGGCAATGAGGGCACCGTGGTCGAGCTTGGACCGGATGGCTCGCAGGTGGTGGTGAAACCCCGCGGGTACCGCGGCCGGTACGGTCAGCCGCACGCGATGACGCCCGACGGCAAGGCCCTGGTTTCGGTGGTGACCGAGGGCAATATCGGCAACCTGTGGGGCTCGCCGCTGGACGGGGGCCCGGTGTTTCCGATCACGCACTTCACCGATTTACTCTTGGCCAACTTCGCCTACGCCCGGGATGGCCGCCTGGCGGTGAGCCGCGGGAGCCAGAACAGCGACGCGGTGGTGGCGACCGGGCTGAATGTGGGACATCCGTGACGTTGCCCGGCGTTGATGGGCGCGGGCCCCAGCGCGGCTGCGCCGCGCGCCCCGCTTCTGCTCGCACCGGCATGGGGACCCCGGAGCCCCATGCCGGTGCTGCGCTCGCGGGG
>Ga0134125_10000406_pt1 | contig 57986 bp, 48 predicted proteins | sample KB31751_FD_96464 | JGI IMG/M metagenome (GOLD analysis project Ga0134125, IMG submission 96464) | Terrestrial soil microbial communities with excess Nitrogen fertilizer from Kellogg Biological Station, Michigan, USA - KB3-175-1 | ecosystem: Environmental > Terrestrial > Soil > Unclassified ... | reverse complement strand
GTGCCGTTCGAGAAGGTGGTGGAAGAATTGCAGCCGGAAAGAGACTTGAGCCGGACACCACTGTTTCAGGTCTTCTTCAACTTGAGAAACTTCGCTGATACCAGCCTCAAGCTGCCCGGTCTCGTGATGGAAAAGTTTGCACTCGTTTCGGACCACGAACGTGCCGAAGTTAGGTCAAACTTTGACTTAACACTGCACGCTATAGATGATGATCAAGAACTGCACTTGTCCGCGGTTTACAACGCGGACCTATTTGCCGCTGAGACCATCAATCGAATGCTTGCCTATTTACAAACCTTGCTTCAGAGCGTGACCGTACGACCGGATCAAAAGCTGGCTGAGATCCCGCTCATAACTGACGCAGAAAGCACACTGTTGAAGAGCGGCTTTACCCAGGACCTTAAGTAGGATTAACCACTAGGAGTTTTTCAGACCGATGACCCAACACGTCAAATACCTCACCCAGCTCACGCATGTAACCGAACTCGGTTCAACCGAACAGGAGGAACTGCGGCTGGTAACGGATAAGTTTGCTCTCCGCAGCAACGAGTATTACCAGCAACTAATAGATTGGACGAACCCGGATGACCCAATTCGCCGGCTCATTATTCCAGCGCTGGAAGAGTTAGATGAGTGGGGACGGTTGGACGCCTCCGACGAGCGTAGATTCACGGTGGTCCCCGGATTGGAACACAAGTATGCGGATACGGCGCTGCTCCTGGTGAACGACGTTTGCGGTGGATATTGTCGCTTCTGCTTTCGCAAAAGACTTTTCATGAACGACAACCAGGAGACAGTGCGCGACATAACTCAGGGACTGGAGTATATCCGAGGCCACCAAGAGATAACCGATGTATTGCTGACCGGCGGGGACCCGCTAATGATGTCTGCGGCCAAATTGGAGTCAATCATCAGTCGACTCCGCGACATTACGAGTGTCAAGGTTATCCGTATTGGCACAAAAATGCCGGCCTTTAATCCGGCGCGAATCATAGACGACGAACAACTATTGGAGATGATTGGCAGATACAGCATGCCGCTCAAGCGAATTTACATCATGGGACATTTCAACCATCCGAGGGAGCTAACGAAAGCGGCCAGGAAAAGCCTGCAGCTCTTGTTTAAGGCGGGAGCGGTAGTGGTAAATCAAACACCGCTCATTCGCGGTGTCAATAGTGATCCCGTCACGCTATCGGATCTTTTCAATGAACTGTCGCATCTCGGTGTCCCTTCATATTACGTGTTTCAGTGTCGTCCGACGATTGGCAATAGAACCTACGCTGTCCCGATCGAGGAGGCGTTCGCGATTTTTGTAAAGGCGCAATCCAGGTGTTCCGGGCTAGCCAGCAGTGCGCGCTTCGTTATGTCGCACGAATCCGGTAAGGTCGAAGTGACCGGCTTGACGGAGCAACATATCTTCATGCGATACCACCGAGCGGCCAACCCTCAGACCCACGGACGCTGCCTTGTATTTAACCGAAAACCGACCGCGCATTGGTTGGATGATTATTACTCTGATGACGCTCCGGTCGGGTAGTTGTTTACCATGAAGCATGTCAGCGTAGAACAATTGTTTAGCCGCATGGCGAAAGAGCATGCCGAGCGCGTCGCGGTTGAATGGGCCGGCCGCAGTCTGACCTATGCCGAATTGGAAAATGAGAGTAATAGACTGGGTAATTATCTAATTGAAAACGGCGCGGTGCGAGGTTCCGTAATCGCGATTCTCTCCGAGCGCATACCGGACGTCCTGATCGCCACTATGGGCATCCTTAAAGCTTCTTGCGTCTTCCTGCCGCTCGATCCGCACTTGCCGCACAATAGACGGGCAGAGATGCTCGCAATCGCCTCCCCGGGATGGATCCTGGCCGACATGGCCCATCTGGACACCATTAAGGATCTTGCCGATAGATCCGCGACTGAAATCAAAGTCATCACGCTGGACGATCCTAGCGAAAGTTATCGCGACGGGAAGGCCGTCAGGTTAATTGGAAACTATCGTTCCTGTCAGAACCAATCGCCGTGCGCTGTGGCGTCAACCCCGGACGACATGTGCTCCATTTTCTTCACCTCCGGCTCAACCGGGCGGCCGAAGGGCATAGCCGGTCGCCGCAAAGGGTTGGACCATTTTGTCAGGTGGGAGATCGACACTCTCAACATCGGCGTGGCTAGTCGCGTTAGCCAACTAACTCTCCCTTCGTTCGATGGATTTCTAAAAGACACGTTTGTGCCGCTTTGCGCGGGGAGCACGGTTTGTGTTCCAGCATCGAGAGAGACTGTTTTGGACGGGCCGAAATTGATTGATTGGGTAGACAGCGAGCAAATCAGCGTTCTTCACTGCGTTCCGACGATCTTTCGGTTCATGCTGAATACCGGCCTGACGAAAGAGCGTTTCTCAGCTCTTAAACACATTGTAATGGCGGGTGAGCCTGTCCCCACTGCGGATGTGAAGCGATGGTACGGGATATTCGGCGATCGGATTCAACTGGTCAACCTCTATGGGCCGACCGAAACTACCGTGACGAAGCTGTTCTATTTTATCAAGCCTGGTGACGAGCACCGCCGTTCTATTCCGATCGGTAAGCCAATGCCGGGGGCGGCCGCTTTGATAGTTGATCGCGATCGCCAAATCTGTCCTCCTGGTGTCGTAGGTGAAATCTACATCCGCACGCCGTATCGCGCATTGGGATACTACAATCAGCCCGAGCTAACGCGAGAAGTGTTCATCCAAAATCCGTTCCATGACGATCCGGATGACCTTGTTTATAAAACGGGCGACCTGGGTCGCCTACTGAACGACGGTGATTTCGAATTCGTGGGCCGCTACGATCAGCAAGTGAAAATTCGCGGTGTCAGGATCGAACTTGCAGAGATTGAAGATAAGTTGCGCAGGCACGAGGCGATTAAGGATACAGTTGTGGTAGCGTTGGTTGATCCGAGCGGCGATAAATATCTTTTCGCCTACGTCGTTCTCCGTCGACCGGTGGCTTTCAAGGTGCTGCGCGAATTCCTTGCCTCCCATCTACCGAGCTACATGCTTCCCTCTGCATTTATGGAATTGGAGTCTATGTCAGTTACGTTGAATGGCAAAATAGATCGTCAAAGGTTGCCGCCTCCGCATCAGGAGCAGAGCTTTGCGCAATCAGAGTTCGCGTCTCCGCGCTCAGCGACAGAGGGGAGAATTGCTTCCGTTTGGGCTGACGTCCTGAAGCGGAGACCGATAGGCATTCACGATAGTTTCTTTGAATTAGGAGGACACTCCCTGCTGGTTGTGCAAGTGGTTTCAAGACTGCGTGATGCCTTTCAGATAGAGTTATCTCTCCCCAAATTTTTCGCAGCGCCAACGATAGCTGATTTAGCAAACGTCATCGAGACGATGGTAAGGGAACAAAAGACACCTTCCGCTCCGGGGATCGTAAGAGTGCCACGAGAAAAGCACCGTGCAACGTTATCATCCTCTGGTACGCAGTTGACTCTCGTCGATTGAGTTCATTAGTATCTGCCACGGTTGATTGGTGATCATTGTCGAAAACTCGGTTGCAAGACTCGTCAAGGAGAAAGCAAATGAAGAAAACGCCAAGCTCAAAAAAGCCCACCGGGATCCGTATCAATAGCTATCGATTAAAGACCGCGGAGATATCAGGCCTCTCGCCCAGAGAAGCGAGGAAGCTTTTGGAGAAAACCGTTAAGTCCATCTCGGACAATGATCTGAAAAACCTCCGCGGCGGTCAGATTTTGCTGGTTGCCTAGGTTAAGCAGACTACGATTTACAATGACACCGCAGGAATCGGGACTGGAGGATGTCCGCGACGTATCAATGTGTTAACTGAATTGTCCATGTAGGCTTCGCCGTCGCTGGTTTTACCACAGCCGTGCCCTTTAGTTCGCCACAGAAGATCCGATGGTCTTTGGATCCTTCGTCTGTGGCGTTCTTATTTGTGACTCATATATCCCATGCTTAGTGACGAGACCGCTTCAAGCGAGCAGGGTATCAACCTGTTGCACGCCATCATGGGCTATGATTCATGGCACGAGAGGCTCAAACTACTATCTTCGCCTGACGCGATGGATCGGTTCCTCAACCATGTAGTGACCACAGTCCCGTACTATCGCTCACTGTGTGCCCGAACACTTCAACGTACCTCACTGCCGTGGAAGTCGTTCCCAATCATCTCCAGATCCGATATTATCGCGGGCCGGGATGGGTTCCTATCGGCAAGGTTTATCGAAGAGGCTGGACGTTTTACCAGGCGCAGCAGTGGCACTAGCGGAGCGCGGCTTGAGGTTTCCTTTGATCTCGGCGCCTGGTATGGCTTTCTCTACCACGCCTACGTTGAGCTTGTGCGTTACCTACCAGACAGCAAGTCGCTGTTCGCGCCGGGCAAAGTGGGAATCGTGCTCGTTACTAACAAGCCAGGTCGTTTGCGAACTACGCGAATCCTTCTTCCCTTGAAAGCAGCTTTGATAAGGCAGTTGGTCCTGGGCCGAAACAACGAGGAAGAACGGCAGGTAGTCAGCCTGCTTCGTCAGGTGCGAATTCCAATACTTTACGGTAAACCCTCTAATCTGCTGCAACTCGCCGACCTGGATGAAAGAAACCCCTCAAGCAACACACGTATCAGCGCCCGATCAATCATGACTAGTGGAGAAAACCTCTACGAGGATCACCGTGAACGATTAGAAGATTGGTTTCGCTGTCCTGTTTACAACGCATACATATCTACCGAGGGAGGTTTGATCGGAGCGGAGTGTCAGTACCGGACCGGCTTGCACGTGCCCCAAGAGAGGGTTCGACTTGAGGTACTCAAGCCGAGCGGACGTGCGACAGCAGAGGGCTCCGGCGAGATTCTGTTAACCAATTTAGCAAATTGGGGAATGACTTTTGTCCGTTACCGGACGGGCGACCACGCTACAATTCGCAACACGTCCTGTTTGTGCGGACACCGTGGTCCGACTATCCGGGACTTCCCCGGACGAGAATCAACTTGCTTCAACTTCTCTGGTAAGAACTTCTCCCCCCGCCGATTCGATAGGATCATCGGAAGCCTTCCGCTAAAAGAATTTCAATTAGCCCAGGTAGGAACTTCCCGCGTGTTGGTCAAATGGGTGCCCGCTTCTTCCAGCCTTAACACGAGCGCAGTGGAAGAAATGATCACAGGCGCGATTCGCAGGACGCTGGGAAATAACGTGCAAGTTAGCACACGCGCAGTTGTGGCAATAACCAGACCCGGTGGAAAGATGAGGCGATATGTCCGCTTGCCTGGAGTTGCTTAATGTTGAGCATTGTCGCCGTGGAGGTCCACCTTAGCGTCACGATCAGACTGCCGAAAAAATTAAGTACTTCCATTTACAGAGTTGGCAGTCTACCTGCTAATCTTATCTCGTTTGCTGATTGATGACTTCTACATAACTATTTCTACCTTCGCCTTTCCGCGTAGTGGTACCAGTGAGCGGTTTTCCCGTTTGCGTTTATCGGCATAGCTACTTCGGTGTCAATTGGCGGTAGATTGACTTTCTGAGGATAGAACTAAACTAGGATGACTGGAATCCCCAAAGAGCCACGGATATTCCTGTCCTATGCAAAAAGGGACATTCGAGAGGTTAATCAGCTGTATCAAAAACTCATTGATAATGGACTTAACCCGTGGATGGACACGGAAGACATATTGCCAGGTGAAGAGTGGAAGCCAAAGATAATGAAAGCCATAAGAGAAGCAACTGTTTTCATCGCCTGCATGTCAACAAATTCTGTGAGCAAGCGTGGTGTAATCCAAGAGGAAATTAGAGAGGCACTGAACACATGGCAGCAAAAGCTTCCAGACGATATTTACTTGATTCCTCTGAGAATTGAAGAGTGTGAAGTTCCGCAATCCTTGTCCAGATTCCAGTGGTTAGATCTATTTGAGGAAGAGGGGTTTAACAAATTGCTTGGGTCTCTCTCCACAAGCATAACGAGGGCAGGATTCACAGAGCATGGTGCAACTGAAAAGTCAAAGCAGAATGCAATGAGATATGCCATGGTGGCGATCATGTCTCGAAATATGTCTCACAACATTGGCTCACACATCATTTCTCGATTAGGAGATACCGGGATTGAAGAAGTACCGCGAAAGAAGTATGCGGCCTTCAATTCTTTCCTCAGAACTCGCCTAGAATTCCTCGCGGCCTTCTCCACTCCGCACCTCAGTTCTTTTTCGAAATTGAAATTGTACAAAGATGTCATGGCTCAATTTCTACCGGAGAATGAGGACAGAGCCAGCGTGGATTGGCAAGAAATAGTCATCAACAATATAAGCCAGGCCGAAGGCTATGATTCCGATAACATAGCCGTCAGCTACGTCATAAACGGGGATCACTTATCTGAAGGCTGGGATCCGTTTGTAATTTTTCCGGACGGTTATCTGGGGCGTCACGCTCTATACATCATTCTTGAGAACTTAATTAGGAACTCCACCAAGCACCAGTCTCTTCACGGGAATAAGAATCCGCTCAACTTCATATTCTCGGTCAACACTAATCCAATAGATGAGAACTTGATCGAAGTACTCATTTACGACAACTTCAAGAGTCTTCAGGCCAAAGATGACGCGAGCAACCGTCTGCTTGATTCCTTAAACGATACAATTGGACAACCTCTTCTTGGGGAACACGGGAGCCTTCGTTTGGATGCTTCGGGTATTACAGAGATGAGAATATGCGCATCATTTCTCCGGGGAATTTATCCAGAAAGTCTCAAAGAAGCGACGAACCCACCTGTATTGGAAGCTACGAATATTGACAATAATCTCGGCTGGAAATTTTACCTCAGAAAAGGCTGAGTAAGAGTCCTTGAATACGGCGACGATGTCCCAATGAGGAACTGCGGGAGTCACGAATAAGCGCGCCGATGAAATTGGAGCTGCATGGATGAGTTCTTTGGTGTTCGCAATGTGAGCAGCGGTTGGAAAACGAGCTGTCGTTACAGACATGCTGTTTGAGGTAACGACCATTCACCTTCATGTTCCCTTGCACTGGTAGAGTTCGTTTCGAGGCGTCATACTCCGCCAGTAACTTAGATTTCAGCTCTTATGGCGACATAAATGGACATGGCGTATCCAACAGCCCTTTGTTTTGCTGATTGTCATTTAGATGTATTCACCTTTATGCCGGAAGGTATTTTGAGTTACGATAACGAAGATCGCTCGATTCATCGCTAGTCGGCAGAGAGGTTACTGCAACAAGGCACAGCCACCTGCGCCGAAACTCCGCCGCCTTTTGGAGACACAATGTCCTCAAATGCGATTCGGCCTCTGACCTTGGAAATTGCTCACGTACTCTTCATTGACATCGTTGGTTACTCTAAACTGTTGACGGATCAGCAGACAATCAGTTTGCAACAACTCCAAGATGTTGTCCGCAACTCTGATGAGTTTCGGCTTGGCCAGACAAATAAACAACTAATTAGCTTACCCACTGGCGATGGCATGGCACTCGTCTTCTTCGGTGATCCAGTCGCGCCAGTTCGATGCGCTATCGAAATCAGCCTTGCTCTCCAAAGCAATCTTCAGTTCAAATTGCGCATGGGTGTGCATAGCGGTCCTGTTTATCGAATCGAGGACATTAACGCCAGCATAAACGTGGCCGGTGGCGGCATTAACCTCGCTCAACGAGTAATGGACTGTGGGGATGCCGGACACATCTTGTTGTCCAAGCGGATAGCCGATGATTTATGTCAGTTAAGCGACTGGGCACCAACTTTACATGATCTCGGAGAGGTTACAGTCAAACATGGTGTAAAGGTACATGTCTTCAATTTGCACACGGACAAAGTTGGTAATTCTGAAGTGCCAATGAAATTTCGCCCGTCTGTTCCCAGCCATACAGCATCCAGCGTTCCGGAACCAATGAAATTGGGAATTACCGACAACTCTCCTAAGACTTCACTTGAATTAACAAAAAAGCATGTTGTTCTGCTCTACAAACGCAACGCCCAGAATGATGAACACGTGCTAAAACTACTCCAATCTGAACTCGAGCCTCATGGGTATACGGTGTTTTTTGATCAACACTTAACCTTCAGTGTGGAATCGGCGAGGGAGATCGAGCGCCAGATCCGGAGGGCGGACGTAGTTATTCCGCTGCTTTCCGCTGATTCTACTTCAAGCGAAATGTTCATTTACGAAGTGCAGCTTGCTTATGAAGTTCAGCAACAAAATGGCAAGCCAGTTTTGTTGCCTGTTAACGTCAACAACGGCCGTCAACTTCCTAGCCAGTTCACACGTATTTTCGAACCCATGACTCCTGCATGGTGGGGCGATCCAAGTGACGACGAAGGTCTGGTTGAACGAGTGTTGTTTTCGTTACGGGGTCAGCCGACAGTTGGGCCAATGCTTCAGAAACAGAAGTTAGACTCGGTAGGTGGTGCAGTTCCGCTGGATTCAAGATTTTATATCGTCCGGGAAGCAGATGAAGAGTTCTTCTCGGCTTTGATGCGACATGACAGCGTTGTTCTGGTTAAGGGAGCGCGACAAATAGGAAAGACGTCGTTGTTGGCTAGAGGCCTAGAAAGAGCACGACAGGCGGGTGCAAAGGTCGTACTAACGGATTTTCAAACATTGAGCGCCGCTGATATGAAGTCTCCTGACACACTCTTCTTAACTCTGGGCGAATTGATTGCTGATCAACTTGATTTGCAGGTCTCACCTGATCAGGTATGGAGTCCGCGCCGGGGTCCAAATCGGAACTTTCAATGGTATCTACAGCGCGAAGTCCTGGCCAAGATTTCTGGTCCGTTGGTTTGGGGCATAGATGAAATTGATCGGTTGTTTACCTGCGATTACGGAAGTCAGGTGTTTGGCCTATTTAGGTCATGGCATAATGCCAGGGCACTCGATCCGCAGGGTCCTTGGAGGTTGTTAACTCTGGCCATCGCATACGCAACCGAAGCACACCTATTCATTACAAATTTAGACCAGTCACCTTTTAATGTCGGAACTCGACTAAAGCTTGAGGATTTCAATATTGAACAGGTAGCAGAACTTAATAAACGCTTTGGATCGCCTCTTAAGGGGGAACAGGACATAAATCGGTTTTTTCGACTTCTGAATGGCCATCCGTATCTCGTCAGCAAAGCATTACATGAGATGGTTATCCACGATATGAGCCTCGTTGCATTCGAGACGGTTGCTGATCGTGACGAGGGACCATTGGCGGACCACTTACGTCGTATCTTAATTGTGCTTGCGCAAGATAATAAACTGTGCGATGCCTTGCGGGAGATCCTTCGAGGTCGGCCGTGTCCTACACCAGATAATTTCTTTCGTCTGCGAAGCGCCGGCATAGTTGCCGGCGACTCACCACGGGCCGCACGGTTGCGGTGTGATCTGTATAGAACCTATCTACAACACCAGTTGCTGTGAGTTAGCTACAGAGACAGTAGGAGACGTCCAAAGGACTTGGGTAGCCCATCTTAATCTTGGATAATAGTGCTACTTGGGAACTATCATGAGTAGTGCGCAGCTTAGTCAAAGCGACGCTGATTTCTATGTAACCGGCGGCACCCTGGAACGGGACGCCGCATGTTATATTCCGAGAAAAGCGGACGAAGAGTTATATGACTGCATTACTCACGGCAAGTTTTGCTACGTCTTAACCTCACGGCAGATAGGGAAATCATCCTTAATGGTAAGAACAGCGATGCGACTTCGAACGGAAGGCGCTGATGTAGTTGTGCTTGACCTAACTGAATTTGGACAAAACGTTACTATTGAACAATGGTATGAGGGCCTAATCAACCGAATAGGTCAGGAGCTACGTCTCGAAGATGAGCTTGAGAGATTCTGGTTGAATCATGAAAAGATAGGACCTCTGCAACGCTGGATGCGTGCGATACGCGAAGTTGTACTAATGCGATATACGGGTCCTGTAGTGATCTTTGTAGATGAGATCGAACTCGTTCGCACATTGCCTTTTCCAACAGATGAGTTCTTTGCGGGGATCCGAGAACTATATAACCGGAGAAGCAAAGATCAAGACCTAAACCGATTAACCTTTTGCCTAATTGGTGTTGCTACTCCGTCCGACCTAATCCGAGATACTGGTACGACGCCATTTAATATTGGCCAGCGTGTTGAATTGGATGACTTTACTGAAATCGAAGCCACTTTGCTAGCCGCGGGATTGGGTCGCTCCAGCGATCTCAACAAAGTATTACTAGAGCGTATTTTTGTTTGGACCGGTGGGCACCCTTATCTCACCCAACGACTTTGCCAGGCCGTAGCTAAGGATTCGAATGTTAGCGATCCTGGGTCTATCGACCAACTCTGTGAAGCGCTCTTTCTTTCCTCAAGCGCTAGGGAAGAGGATTCCAATTTGACCGCTGTGCGCGATCGAATCTTACGGGGTGACGCCGATCTCGCGGGACTCCTTAACTTGTATTTGAAACTGTACAACCAGAGGCGTGTGCGTGACGATGCCACGAATCCGCTAATAAACATCTTACGACTATCAGGCATTACAAGAGAAATTGATGGCAACCTCCATGTACGCAACCGAATATACCAGACTGTCTTTGATAAGAATTGGGTGAGAACGAATATGCCTGACGCCGAGCGGCGGCGTCAGCGCATGTCTTTCTGGCGTGGTCTACTGATGGCCACAATCTTTTTCTCACTGATCCTGGGTGTCATCCTCTATCTTGCTGCCAATCTTAGAAGGGAACGTAACCACGCCACCGAAGAAGCGCGCCGTGCGGATCGTCATCTTCAGCAAGCAAACTCAAAGGCTCAAGAAGCTAAGGAGGCGTTGGTGGAGGCGGAGCGGCAGCGAAATATAGCCGAGGATCAAAAGAGATTGGCCATTAAGCAACAGAAAATTGCTGAACACGAGCGAGCCGAAGCTGAACAACAAAGGGCCAAGGCAGAATCACAACGGATTGAGGCAGAGCAACAGCGCGAGCTAGCAACCGAGCAGCAGAAGCTCGCTGAAAGCCGACTACGTGAGATAGAACAGCAACGTAAGACGGTAAGTGAGCAGCGGGAAGTCGCTGAACGCTATAAAAGCGACTTAGAGCAACAGCGAAAATTGTTGGTGCAGCAGCAAGAAATTACCAGGCAACAACAGGATCGCGCCGAAAAAATAGAGCTGGATGTGAGTACTTGGGAAGATATAAAGGATGAAAAGAACCCAGCAGTGTTCAACGCCTATCAGCGAATGCATCCAAGTGGACAGTTTGTGAGGGAGGCAAAAAAACGTGCCGGCTCTGTTTCAGCAAGCGCGCCAATGTCTTCTGGATTCATCTTGGGGCGGGTCTATGATTACCAGACCTCCATGCCCGTTGTTGGAGCGAAGATCATTGTGCAGAATCAAGACTCAGGTTTGCAGCGTTCGGTAGTAACCAGTGAGAATGGCGTTTACCTAATTCAAGACCTACCGCCAGGCTTTTATTCAGTCACTATTACGCATGATGGCTATGAAAATGATTCAGCTAAGGATTATCAAATCAGAGACGGAGAGATAAGGGCAAGACGCCCGCTTTCGAGTCTGTTGCGAAGAACACAATAATAGGTGATTTACTGCTTGCTCATTCTTATACCCCAAACCGAAAACGCAATGTCCAGTTAAGGCTTAAAGGAATTATGAAGTTGAAATTAAGGTTCATAATGACTCCCTTTAACTCATCCCTAAGGTTTACTCACCAAGTCCGCAGCCTATTGCTTGGTTTGTTTCTTGGTGCCACAGTGGCCGGCCAGTGCCACGCCCGTTCTCTTGAGAGCTTATGGGTAACAACCGCGGAACCAAGGAACTCAGCTCAGGATAACAAGGACACTCCCACGCTTGAACTTAACAAATCTATTGAGCGCGAACTCGCTGGAAATCAATCTCACGCTTACAGCATTGCTCTTAAAGCCGGTCAGTACCTACGGCTAGTCGTCGATCAACGAGGTATTGACGTGGTAGTAGCGCTCTTTGGACCCGGTGGCGGAAAGATTGTTGAAGTGGACAGTCCGAACGGCACGCAGGGGCCGGAGTCCCTGTCAGCGATAGCTGATATCTCAGGTACCTACCGTCTGGAGGTGCGTTCGCTGGAGAAAGATGTGTCCGCGGGGCGCTACGAAGTGAAGATTCAAGAATTGCGCGCGGCAACTACGCAAGACAATAGTCGTGTGGCAGCTGAACGAACCTTCATGCGTGCGGAATTACTACGTGTACAAGGGACAGCAGAATCTCTTCGAAAGTCAATAGAGTCGTATGAAGAAGTGCTGCCGCTCTACCGTGTGTTGGGAGACCGTAGCGGAGAAGCGATCGCTCTCAACAACGTTGGCGCAGTTTACGATTCGCTGGGCGAGAGCCGGAAGGCTCTAGACTACTACACGCAAGCCCTATCGCTCAGGCGTACCGACGGAGACCGACAAGGTGAGGTCGCGACGCTCAACCACATTGGCGGCATATATAGTGACTTGGGCGATAAGCAGAAGGCGCTCGAGTACTTCATGCAAGCTCTGCCGCTCTATCGTGTGGTCGGAGACCGTAGGGGCGAAGCGATCACCCTCAATAACGTTGGTGCAATTTACAACTCGCTGGGTGAGAGGTCGCGGGCGCTAGACTACTTCAGGCAAGCACTGTTGCTCATTCGCGCCGTCGGCGATCGACAAGGTGAGGTTGTGACGCTCAACAACATTGGTCGCATATATAGTGACTTGGGCGAAAAGCAAAGCGCGCTAGACTACTTCACTCAAGCACTTTCCATCACCGGAGCAGATACGGACCGCGTAGGGCAAGCGATCACACTCAACAATATTGGTCTGATTTACGCTGAGTTAGGTGACCATGCAAAGGCTCTCGAGATATACCACCGGGTTCTCGCGGACATGCATGAGATTAAGAGTCGTTTCGGCGAAGCACAAGTACTTAATAGCATCGGTGGTATTTACAACCGCTTGGGTGATAGGCAGAAGGCGCTTGAGTATTACCGTCAAGCGCTTATTTTGTTCAGAGAGCTGCGAGATCGAGGAGGAGAAGCTAACCTGCTTGCCAACATTGGCTTGATTTATTCCGAGATTGGTGACAATCAGAAAGCGCTCGACTATTTGAACCAAGCACTGCCTCTCCTGCGGCTTGTAAGGAATCGCTCGGGTGAGGCCCAGATGCTGACCGACATAGGATCAATCTACGCCTCATTAGGAGAGAATCAGAAGGCGCTCAGCTACTTTGAGCAAGCAATCTCGCTATGGCGAGCCGTGGGTGACCGAAGTGGGGAAGCAGTTACGCTTTACAAGATCGCGAGCATCAACCGCAGTCGCGGAAGCCTTATAGAAGGTAAGTCACAAATTGAACAGGCGCTGGGAATTATTGAGTCGCTACGCACTGAGATCGTCAATCCCGGGTTACGAACTTCGTACTCCATGTCAGTTGGAGGTTATTACGAGTTATATATTGATTTGCTCATGCGTTTGCACAAACTGCAACCCTCCATGGGATACGACGCGGCGGCATTGCAAGCCAACGAACGTGTTCGGGCACGCAGCCTGCTTGAGACCCTACAGGAAGAGCGCGCAGACATTCGTCTGGGTGTTGACTCCGAGCTGCTTCAGCAAGAACGTTCGTTGCGACAACGATTGAATATAAAAGCTCAGCGCCAGATGCAGCTTCTTAGCGCTGCTCATACCGATCAGGAAGCAAGCGCCATCTCCCTGGAGATTGACGCGCTGATAACCGATCTTCAACAGGTCGAAGGCAACATCAAACAAATAAGCCCGCGCTATGCGGCACTAATGCAGCCGCAGCCTATTACTCTGAAAGAGATTCAGCATCAGGTTGTTGATGACGATTCATTGCTATTGGAGTACTCCCTCGGCGATGACGGCAGCTATCTCTGGGCAGTGGGACCTAATTCGATTGATAGTTATGAATTGCCGAAGCGGGGTGAGATCGAAGCTGTAGCGAGGCGAGTATACGAGTTACTGACAATGAGGATTCAAGACAATAAAACATTGGATCGTCAGCGGTCAGGTACTTCTTTTGCCTACGCAGATTACGAAAAGGAGGCTAGTGCGTTGAGCGAGATGCTGCTGGGACCAGTTAGAGCAAAATTGGGAACCAAGCGGCTCTTAATAGTGGCACCAGGCGCACTACAGGTCATCCCATTTGCTGCCTTACCAGAACCTGCACCAGCTCGGCCTGGTTTGAAGGATCGATCGCAAGGGAAAAAGAAAGTTAACTACGACAACGCATTGGCGGCCATTCAGCCGTCGTTCCTAGTGATAAATCACGAGATCGTTTATTTGCCATCGGCATCTGTGCTTCTAATCTCTCGGTCAAATGCCAAGCGCGAACAGCCAAGCAAAACACTCGCAGTATTTGCGGATCCCGTCTTTGAGAGAAATGATCCTAGAGTAAGAGCTATAAGTAAGACCGACCGGATGGATAAGGATCCGGATGAACAGGGCGCTCAAGGGCTCAAGATGGTGAAGGATGAAATTGGTGAAGTGGGTATCCGTATTGCTCGGCTACCTGGAACAAGGCGAGAGGCGTTGAGTATCTTATCGTTTGTATCTCCTCAGAAGTCTTTAGCCGCGCTCGATTTCCAAGCGAGTCGACGAACCGCAACTAGTCCAGACTTAAGGAACTATCGCATCGTGCATTTTGCGACACACGCATTCATTAATAGTGTGCATCCAGAACTATCGGGCATCGTATTATCTTTGGTTGATGAAGATGGTAGGCCACAAGATGGTTTCTTGCGCGCGCATGAATTGTTCAATCTCAATCTGTCCGCTCAACTCGTCGTACTCAGCGGCAGTGAAACTGGACTTGGAAAAGAAATAAGAAGAGGGGGCGTCCCAGAATTGACCTATGGTTTTATGTATGCTGGCGCTGCTAGCGTACTCGTCAGTTTGTGGAGTATAAACGATTTCGCCACTGCAGAGTTGATGTCGAGATTCTACCAAAAACTGCTAAGAGACGATTTGCGTCCCGCAGCTGCATTACGACTGGCGCAGATCGAAATGTCGAAAGACAAAAAGTGGCGCGCACCGTACTATTGGGGAGCCTTTGTATTACAAGGTGAGGGACGATGAATCTTAGATTTGGGAACTATACCCTTGCTACCATAGTGGTTACTGTCTGATCCCGGACAAAGGGCTTTGATTTCCCGATTCCGCCTACAACCTGCCTAGCCTTTGAATCGAATCGACTCGAAAAACCTGCGACAAATTGATTTGTTAACGTCGGTGCCGTTGATAGATCCGCATGCTAACGTATAAGTGCGACCACGTCGAATAATGTCGCGTCGGAGATAATTAATATCGACGCCTGTTTGAGGTACAACCTGCCGAAGTTCCCACTCGATGACGTTTTTGCTTAGGCGACGTATTTGGACCACTCGCTCGCCGTTGTTGCGCGATGCTGCCGCAACGATCTGTTCTTGATCGGCTGCCCACTCATTGTTGCTGCGAGCCAACGGGCTCCCTCCGAGATCCTGGAAGACTACCGAAAATCGCATGGCGGTTTGAGTGTTCAGCCCATAAGATCTCATTAACGTGATTGGGCCCTGACCGTCTGGCTCACGTGTTGGCTTGGCGGGAAAGGTTAGAGTGAAGTCACCGTCGGGTCCCGTAAACTTGTACCATTTGTCGCTAATTCGTCTGGTATTACTCTTGGTACGTTTTTGCTGTTGGCCAAGCGTGGCAGGAGTCAGAGAATGAGGTTCCCCGAGCGTCATCGGTACCCGCTCCATCGAGCATCCCAGGAAAGCATGGCTTGGGTTAAAGAGCAAAAGCGTGAGTGCGGCGACCCCGAGTGTGGGCACGTTAGGCCACCGTATAAAGGGTGACTTCCACCATTCGGTTTGGTATCTTTTTGCAACCGAATCTTTGAAAATTGCTTGTAACATGATGAGTCAAGCGGCTCGAAGTCACTACAGATGATCAAGGCTGCTGGAGAGCTAGGAGCAGTCCCACTCTCGGCAGCAAGAACTAACGACCTCATGGTAGTCTCAATTAGGACTGCTGCCAAGACCTTGTCAGAGGGAGGGAACTCCTGATGGGACGAGCGTCGAGGCAAAAGCCTGCACGTCTGGGAGAAAAACTGCTTCAGGTCCGGTCGGCCCTTGGTTTGTCTCAAGACGGAATGCTCAAGCGATTGGGGCTTGATGAAGAATATGGTCGTCACTATATCAGCGGGTTTGAAACGGGAGAGCGTGAACCAGCCTTACCCATCTTGTTGCGTTACTCCGAGCTAGCGAGGGTTTGGATAAACGTGCTGGTTGATGATGATGTCAATCTGCCGGACAAGTTGCCAAGCTCTCGAATGCATGCAGGGGTGAGTCGAACAACTGTTCAACCTAGCCGTAAGCCCTCACGCTAAAGATATCATCGCAGTTGCACATGTACCGCGACTGTTGTCTTTGTCGCCTGAATGCCGATGTCAAGAGAGTCTTCGAAACAGAAGCACGCAAACAGGAAACCCCAGCAGAGTAAAGAACCTGGACGAGTATCTGTCGAAAGCCTCAGCGTTACTCAGCGAGAATTCAACGCTCTTCTGGCAGAATGCGATTTTATCTCCAAGGTGATTCAAATTTACCGCGAGGACGCAGCTAGAGAGTTTGCGGACAGGAAGAAATACGCTCCTAACCACTCTGCGGTGGAGTTCGAGGAAGGCTTCCGCTTCCAGGAAGAATTCATCAGAAAATATCTGCCTGGTTGGCTCTGGAGCATAACTGAAATACTGACGCTGGAGGCTTTTTGCGCCTCATTGGGTGAGCCTTTGGAAAAATCTAAAATGGCGGAGCTGGTTAATTTCAGTTTTGTCGAACGTGGACCTGGCGAGCGCCTTCTCAAAGACGGTCGCAATGAGATTTGGAACAGACACCTTCTCGGATGGGCTCTTGGACAAGTTCTGTCGAAGTTCAAAGTAGGCAGCGCCATAACCTTAGCAGCGACAGCGAAGAAGATAAACCAACTTCCCAAGAGAGGAATGCTTAGGAAGATGAAAAGAGCTTTGACAGGGAAGCACCTGCAAAAGCTTTTGCAAGATCATGACATAGACTGGCTTAAGGAAAAGAAACGCTACCAAAATCGCTTGGCAGAGGAGAAGAGAATTAAGAAAACAGCGAAGTGAAAATCCAGCGGGGCACATACTTCACACCTAGTACGCCGGGAATCCAACTTTCGTGAGTACTTCGCCGAAAACGTGAAAGCGATCGTTTGGAGAGTCTAAGAAACACTCCTCGAGAAGCAAGGGCGACAGTCTTCAACAATGAATCTAAGCCGTGGCTAGTCTCTGCAGGGACAGCTGAGCGTCTAACGTTTTCAACGCAGATTGAATTGCGTGTTTTATGCCAAGAGTTTCCCTATCTCTGTACACATTTGCACGAAGAACCAACTGCCACTGCGGGGGCAGCACGTTCTCTCGGAGGTAGCAATCCGCAGCCCACCAAATACGGCGTACTGCAAACTCTTCCCAATTCTCCACGACACTTTCAAGCATGCGACTTGTGAGAGGAATTTTGCGCAAGTGCTTTTGAAATAATGAGACAAGACCCAGGTCACGACCGATAGCGGTTCTGGTTATCCTCATAGGTCGGCCGCGAGCAAACCTTATCCGGCCAGCCGTTTCCTTAACGAGAGCAGCAAATCGAGAGTCGCGGCTCTTCCAGTCAACAACGCGGGCTACTATCTTGTGTGACGTTGGCTTGGGCTTGTTTCTTTGGAGCCAGTCAGAGTCGTTTTGTATGAGCCATGAATACAGCTTCGGAAGAGTCTTCCTCAAAGCGGACATCGTGATCTCGTTGTTCTGATTCATCGCAAAGAGCCACTTGGTTCGGAAAGCCTTTCGATCCATTCGGATCTTTCGCTTGCCGGCGCCAGCATCGCATTTGAGCTTAAACCGTGAATTAACTTCCTTTCGTCTGACTGCAGTGGAGAAGGAGAGCTTGAGACGAGTGGCATGTCGACGAACAGTCAATGGATCTACACCGAGTTGTCGTCCGATCTGACTCAAATTGAGCTTGGAATCACTGTTCCACAACTCCTTTAACTTGTTCTCCCATGTTCGTCCGAAAGAGATCATCCTGCCGATGCGAAAGATGTCTTTCTCGGAGGAGTCGGGACCCGAGCGAGCGTAGGCGAATCCGCATTCGCACTTGAATCTGGCGACAGGGCGGTTATCCCGAGCTCTGGATGAGAGCTTGTGTCCCGGAATGACAAGCTGTTTGAAGTGATTCGCAGCTGGATTCAAACATGGCCACGGTCCCTCTCCGAAGAAATTCAAGTCTTCGGGAAGTTCTAAGAACTCTTTGACCGAACATCCGAGGAATTGTATGAGCAGCAAATGGTGGATGGGATGCTGCGCATGTTTTGGATCGCGTACCAACCGCAGCAGCCAATTACACTTTTTCCAGGCTTTGCCCGTCAGTTCACACTGTAAGGATTTCAGCAGCTCAGCAGAGTAGTAATTAGTAAACTGTTGGATCAGCTTTTCCGCACGTATGCCGCCTGAGAATGTCGCCAGCTTTCGCGTGATTAGTAACTGCAGATAACGGTTTTGTAGAGCCTTCAGGCTTTCACCTTTGCAGGGATGTTCGAGTAACCATGCAGCGGCGTCGGCGATATTGAGAAGTTGTCTGTGGTCTCGATTCTCAGATTGAATTGGTCGGACTGAAACCGAGTGTATTTCTTTGTCAGCGGTAAAGAACTGAAGGCAATTTCTCCCGGAGCGAAGACCTACACTACTACTTTTCGAAGAACACTTGATGTAGTGGACACGCTTCGATGCCCGGCAGCTGCGGCAGCCGACGCCAATAAGGCTCACGGAATCCTTGTTTGCTTTCCTGCGAACACAAAGGACAGAATCTCAGCCACCCAGGCATGGACACACTACTGGCCATCAAGCCGGAGCGCATATGAGCCGCTGGTCCAGTGGAGCGTTGCATGTCCAGGCGAATTCGCTCGACCCTTTCAGCCGGCAGGAACGCACTGAAGAAAGGAAGGATCGTATGCTCGTTTATGAGGCGATCTACTGTAAGTAACGAATCTGTTGGCAGTGCCTCCGCAAAGCACCGCAGGCGGTTAGGCAGATCTACAACGGCGCAGGCGCTAGACGCATTAAAAAGATCAAGGAGAAGTGACTTAGAGCTTGGATATGACACGCGCCTGCCGTATCGGGCGCACAGACTGTAAAATAGTTCGTCATCGTATGGAGTAGGGAAATGCCCTATCATTGGGTAAGATTTCGCTCCGCCAATTACGCTGCCTCAATAATCTGATTCTCAATGCCTGTTGTTTGAAGCAATTGCAACGCCTCGTCAAAAGCTGCTTTCACTTCAGGAACGTACCAGATCTCATGACAAATCGCCGCGCGCAGGCGCAGTTCGGACAACCCTGTGACTTCCTCGAGCTGGAGCTGAGTAGCCGCCCACTTGATTCTTCGGATCGCGTACTCAATTCGTGCCTCAACTACGCTCCTTAAAGCCTTAACGGTTAAGGGAAGGTTGCTGAGAGATTTCTTGGAATTTAAAGAAGTCATCTCATCCAATTCCCGACCTATTGCCTGTTGTGTAATGCGAACCGGACGACCGGGGGCGTTCCTTAGCCGCTGGGCGGAGGCAACGACCTCTTTTGCGAGTCGGTCGTCTCTTTTTTCCCAATCGACTTTTCGCGCTGATCCAATTCTCTTCCAACGCGCCGGCAAATGTGCCAACAACCACTCCTTATCGTGTTTGTGCAACCAAGTAAAAGAGCGCCCAGCCAACTTCTTATTTAGTTGCGACCTGGACGCATGAGGGTGTTGTTCTCGAATGGACGACCATTCATCGCGGTACAACGAGCGAGTTGCTTGGAAACAGTACGTTAATTTCTTCTGGGCTTGTGGGTTCCGAGTACTTCTAGCTCTTGAATACGCAACCATGCGCGCGGGACCCTCACGCGGAAATCTCAGATTCATGTTTATAGCAATTAGTTTTACTGTATCCCACTTGACTTTGAGTTTGAGTGCTATCTGTCTCACGCTTATCGATGAATCACTCCAGGCTTTTCGCACGTACGATTCCCACACGATTCCGTAAAAGACCACTCGGTCATGACGATAGTGATCCTTTAATGATCTGTCAGGTCCCTTCCTTTTATAGGTAAATCCACAATGACATGCGAAAGTGCCTACCGGTGTCTCTCTACTGGATTGATTGATTTTGATATCACAAACTTTGATTGTGAACTTCTCATACTGTTTACACACCGGATTAAGGCACGGCCATGGTCCGTCACCAAAAGGTTTGCCGACCACTATGGAGCGGGTACTCTGGCTCGCAGGAAGAACGCTCCTAACGGGCCTACAAAAAAATTCCTGGGCCGAAGACCCCAGCAATTGGAGAAATAGCAGGTGGCGAATCGGTGGGTCCGTCTTTTGATGAACTAGATGAGGAATTAGCAGCGATGGCCAATTAGAACTTTTCTGTTCATCATACTCGCAGCCCAACATTTCCAGCACATTGTGAGAGTATTTGTTTCTGAGCGCCGGCAGTAGTCGCTTCAAAGAAACGCTCTCGCCATTTAATAGAAGCCCGTTCTCCGCCAACAGCATTAAGTAACGGTCGCGAAGAGAGGAAAAATCGAAGTCCAAATTAGACTGCTCTAGCAGCCAAGTTGCATCACGCGCCACCTGTAATAATGCCTTATGATCCGGGTTGTCAGTGCACAAGGGATGTTGGGCCGTGTTTAGTACAGAGCTTTCAGCGGAAACGTAGACTGATGAATTTACGCGGTTACGAGCTCTCACATTGCTATTGGCTAAAAAGAGATGGTGAAGGGGACAGACCTCTACACCCGGGACCTGGTGCAAGCGGTGCCAATAGGATATTTCAAACTGTTTCTTATCATCTTCGACGCAGGTATGGCAGAAACGGAGCCAGTTTGGCCGATTGAGGATGCTTGGTGTAATGCCTGCTTGGTTGTGGATCGCTGAGCCTCTTGAGCTTGCCATAGCGGCTCTTATTCGTCCCACTCTCTCTGGTGGAAGGAAAGGCCGATACAGGGGAAGCAGTGTGTTGTTATCGATCACCTTATCTCTGAAATGTCTGCAGGAGTCCTTGTTTGTGTGAGGTAGGTTTGCTGCTAAGTAGTCAAGGTGGCTCGGTAAATCGATCGCTGCCGCACATCCTCGGGCGCCGAAGAGTTCGGTGTTGACTGCTTCCTTGTTCGTGTATTGCACGCGATCACCGAAACGAGCGCAGATGCTATAGAGCAGTTCGTCCGGACACGCTGTCGGAAAATGACCAATCATCGTTCTTGCGTTAAGAGCAGAAGCGTTCTTGAGCGCCAATGCTTACCTATCTATGGGCTTTCAGCAGGTGATTGCTGACTACACTCACTTTGTTTTCAGGTATTCGGTCGGTGACTTTCTGTATTTGCCTATCTTCCATGAGGGTCGGTTCTTGCTTTGTACCGCTACTCGACTCTTGGAACTTTGAGGATCAGCGTGTGATAGGTTTGTGAGCTTCGTTCCCGATTTCTTAGGCGGTCGATTGATCTTAGTATCCGAAGTTTTCAAGTCGCCATTCACTTTAGGTTTAGTCCTTGTCCCAACTTTGTTAGGTTCAATAACAACATGGGTTTCGGGACCTGAATCAACGCGGCCGGTGATATCAGACTCGGCCGGACTATCAACTGAACCAGTACCGAAACCATCAAGAGGGTCTTCCCCCTCGTAAACATGGTCCAAGTCACCAAGGTCTCCGATTGGTTTGAGCTCTCGAGGCCGTTTCATTCGAGTCTCGCCGAGCGACTCTTTAATCACTTGTAAGTTCATCCGGATAGTATCGTGAATCAATCTCGGTGTGATCTTCTCCTCGCCCGTGAGAATGGCCATTTGTTGGGTGAGTACGAAAATGGTTTGCACGAGCGCGGGAATCCCTTTGGCAGCCTTATAGAGAGCGTGAGCGCACTTATCTTCGACGACATTCTGTTTGAGCGAACGTGGTCTCTTGACGTACTGATATGTCCATAATGTTTCGACAAAATTCTGCCAAACTAGATCCGGTCGAGGAATCTTGTTCTGTTCCGCTTCATTCGCTTCAGGACCGGCTGCCGAATGCTGTCCAATGGTCTGATCACTTTCGTTTTCATCATCGTCGTCTAAGAGTTCGTCAAATTCCGGTTCCACTTCAGACATTCGATCCCAAGCTATGTATCCTTGCTCACTAACGCGTCTGGTCTGACGAAACTGTCCACTTAGAAGTGGGATTGCGTCTTGCGTCCCGATTAGGGCGAAGGGCACACCGATCGCATTTTCAAAGTGGACGAAAAAGTTGACCATAGTAATGTCGCCGCCGCTCCGCGCTTCACTTAGATCTTGTATCTCGTCGATTGCAATCAGCCCAAGACAATGATTGGCCGCGACGCGAGCCATCCCGGCGATCAAGGTTTCGAGTGAACGGTGCGAGCTTCCGGCATAACGATGCTCATATTGGGTGCTGAGTATCTCATCTGCCGCGCGGAAGAAATTGGCGCAAAGCTCTCTCAAGGAGCCATTGCGGGGACAATCAAGTTTTAGCCAGACGAGTTGTCTCATGATGAAGTCTTGATCTTTATATGAAACATGCGTGATCACTTGGGGTAGGGATTGCAAGATCTTCTCGATGGTTGTCGATTTACCTGTGCCGCCGCAGCCCACGATCGCTAAGCCTCGTGCTCTGGAGTTCGGGAAAGGTTTGTCTTTGATGGTCTTGAGGAAAGATTCAATACTGTTGTGTACGCGCTTCCAGTACTCCCAGAGCACAGGATTGCGACGGACGTAACCTCTACGGATCATGTTTGAGATAGCGTAGTAGACTGTGAGATGTTTTCCGTTGGGGACGAAGAATTCACGTGCCGTCTCAGTCATCTGCAGTCGAGCGACCTGGCTCATCTCGCGATCTTTTTCGGAGTATGGTGGTAGTTGAAGAAGGTACTCGGTCACGTCCGCAGGAGTAAGAGTAAAGGGTAATGCTTCGATTAAGGGATTATCGCCGAACTGTGGCACCTCTTGCGTGAAGTACTCTGCGGTAATTTGCGCGCCTCGAACGATTTCCGTAGGAGGTTGTTTTAGCTGGATGCTAAGTTTCTTCGTTCTCATCCGCCCATCCTTTTCTTCCGCAACTCCGCAATATCTAATATCTGAGGACCGCGTGAATACCTGACCTTAACGCGTCCCACCTGTGCCTGGGTGTCCAATATTGATTTCAATTGTCTTGGCCCTTTCCCAAAACGGAGTTGTTGGGCTTCTTCCTCGTGCATGCGGGCGGTTTCCGCCTTACGGTTTGAAGGGATCTGCCTGATGGTGGCAGCCTTACTTTGGGGAGGACGATTTTCCCGCGCTTCGTTTAGTCGTTGTTTGGCCTTGGAGACCCTCTTCTGCATCCTGTGGTCAAAATTCATCTCGGCTTGAAGAACCGGGGAGGCTTGGTGATCACGCTGAGCTTGTACTTCGTCCATGTACTGGACCACCTCCGCCCAATCGCGATTAACGTGGATTGAACTCGCGTCACGGAGATGACACGGGATGAGGACCCCACCGGCTTGACGCATAAGGTAAATCTCGTCTGCCCATCGTAGATCGTAAAGAGCGGTATATTGTCGGCCCCTCGTTCCGGTTCCGCGCAATAGCCGTCCTTCATCGTGTAATTGATCGCTTGTGTAAATTAGAGGCCGAGGAGCTTTAGGGTGCCTGAACTTAATCTCTCCCTTGTTGATTGAGACCTTCCCCTCGGGAAGTAGCGATCTGCGCACAGAATCAAAGTCGGCTTCACGCAGTCCCCCCGGCCGGCGCTCGGCACCCCACGTAAAGAGCTGCGTTGGATAAGGCCCGAGACCGGTGGCGAGGAAATCGGGGTCGATCTCAACGCCATCTGACACCAGACACTCATTGTTATGGTGAAGAACAGCCTCGATGACAAGGGCAGTCAACTCTTCGATGTCGAAAACGGCGGCGAGGCGGTAGTCCGGATCTCCAGGACTGGGTTCAGGTATGACATAACCAGGAAGCCATTTGAAGACACGAATGTTCATCTCTCCAAAAATTCTCTCGACGACGCCTTTCCAATCAGGTCGGTAAGGGGGTGTGTTAGACACGACCACATTGAAAGCTCTTATGAAACGGTTTATTGCTTGGCGAATCAGGGGGCCGCGATCTCCAAGTATCTCGACCGGTCGGTGACGGGCAGGCCACTGGTCCTTCGATATCTTGATTCCGTATTTGGCGCAAAACGCTACTTTGTCTTCAACTGTGTTCTCGACTACAAGTTGAAGGCCCAGCCAGCCTTCACCTTCGAGTCTCACACAGACTCCCGTGATCATGCGGCTGTACAAGTCAATCATTACCCAAATGACTGGGCGACCAACAATCAAGTGTGCCCCATAACGACTCCGGAGGTAGATATTGGCGATGGTGGCATCAACGAGATAGCGAAAGCCTGGGCCCGACGCCATGCTCTTGCCTCTGAGCTCGCGATGTCGTGTTTTGAACTTTTTTGGCCCCGAGCGCATCATTGTTGCGCGTCTGGGGTTTCTGCTTAGCAGGTAGTGGTAACGGAACTGCCCTTTGGTGAATATCTCTCCGTTGTTTGGGTCAAGGGTAAGGATTTTTTCTCTGCCATTCTCTATGATCTTGTCTTTGATATAAAATCGCTTCAGGGTTTGTCGATACGCCCATGCAAAGCTCGGCTTAAGCCGATTTTCGTAAAATAGCTTTCCTCCGAGTTTGATCTTCTCCAGCCAATCAGATCTCATGTTTGCGCCGGTCACGGCAGCCGGCTCGCCATTTCTCTGATTGCGTTGTGTTTGGCGGCTGGGTCTGCCAAGCTTTTTTCTAACTTTTCTGGGCTTATCGCGACGGGCGCCGCAGTTATCGTAGCGGGGAAGTTCCGCGTTCGGCACTTGCCCACCCTGCCACCAGCGACGGCAATAGGTGTAGACCATCTTTTCGCAGGCTCTGTCTTCCTTGGGCCACGTGGAATTGATTTCTTCAAGCCGCGCCTTAATAAGCTGTGCTCTGTCTTGAGCAAACAGCATGCGGACGGCATTCTCATCATTGAAGAGGGGCTCGATAATCTTGAGTGCTTTGTCCCGGCGCCGCTTGAATTTTCGAAGCTTCTTCGATTCGAGTTCCTCCTCGGTGAAGTGTCTCGGTGAGTAGGGATCTCCTTCAATAGGGACCGCATTACCTCTGTTGATCTCCTCGTCTAAATCTTCCAAGGTACGAAAGATGGGTAGCGCATCTTTGGCTTTTACATCAATTAATACCACTTCTCCACTTTCGGCAAAGATATGGAGCACACGTTCATCCCACTTGTGATCATTTTCGTCGTCGTGCCAAGTAATAATTTGGTTGATTGTGAGCGGCATATTTGAGTGTTCCAGTTACCTCCAAACAGTAGTGGGAGCACTAGCCTTCGTTACAGCAGGATTAACTTCTCTTTCAACGTGATGGGTTTGAGCAAATCGACTCGCCAGACGTTCCGAGCGATCAAGTGACAGACAATCGAAAAACTCTTGCCCGACGGCAGTCCGAGTTTCTGATCGGAGTCGATGACAATATCCTCTAAGGGCGATTCTTCTCGTCGGACCTTATGGGCCAGCTTGAACGCGATTTTGCGCACTTCTTTCTCAGTTAGCGGATGAAGGTCAGATAGCAGATGAAAGGGGTGAATCAAGGCGGCGTTCTCGGCTAGGATCGGTGGCACATCGACCTCGGTGATGTACCCCCAATCGATCTCTCGCCTGAGCCAATAAACAAACTCAATCCTGAATTTCTCGTGTAAGCGTACGTCCTCCACATCTTTCCCATACTTAGCTGTTCGGGCATGGAACACGATTTCCTGCCCAAGCTTGAGCTTGAGGAGAAAATCGGTCGTCATCACTATCGGATAACCTGTCGTAGGGTCGATAGGGTGTTTGAAACCAAGGGTCTTCGCAATTTCTAAGGTCTCTTCTAATGGAAGGAGAGGGAATTGTTCGCGGATGTCGGTGATGCACGTAAGCACATCGTAGATAAGAAAGATTCTGAATTCTAAATCGCTAAAGAGGTGGTGTACGCGGCTGGTCGTTAATCCCAGCGGGCGATGTATGACACCTCGAGAAGGAAAGTCTTGCACTTCAAGCCAGGGACGATAGCTGGCGCCTGTGCCTTGTCCGCGTCCCTCCGCGATTCGCTTCGCAATGCTGTCAGGGGTTGAGCGGAATTTCTTTCTAGTCATGAATTATGTTCTGGTTCTTGGAATCGGATCGCTGATGAATATGCATTTCTTTATCGAGTACGTTGGGATCGGCCATTTCGGTGCGCGGTCGGTAACGAAAACTCTGCCTAATTGTTTTTTTTCAAACAAGCTTGATAGGACCAATGCTAATTCGACTAGGCCAGAGCTTTTCCTGAGCAACTCCTGAGCCGTAGTGGCCCTGTGTTTCCATTTTGGACAAAGCTAATTACCACTCAAGGTCCTCGGTTTTGAGTGGTTTTCTAACAGTCCGAATGCGGGACGGACTCGCTAATCTAGTAATCGCACGCGAAAATTTCGTACGGGCAGCCATGGTGGTAAACACTTGGATTGCTAAACCTAGCGAGGATTTGGGGTAGAATGCCCTTTATTACTTGGTGGTGACACAGTATGAAAACGGCGCAGGATCTAACTTCAACTTACTCGTTCATCGGGCCCTTTTTGGCGGACCCAGTCCTTGCTCCCTACGGGGATAACGCATTGCCGTTGTTCGCGGTGGCTCTTCATTTGGGGGTGGAGGATTTAGGAAGTTTCGCAACTGAAAGTCTGACCGACCACCCTGCTGATAAGAAGGCTGACATCATATACATCAACGAAGCCGATGGGGTCGCATGTGTTGCTCAAGGTTTGACGTCAGTTGACTGGGGAAAACAAGAGGCGAAGGCAAACAAAGCTAGTGACTTGAACACGGCGGCCGCTTGGCTATTGCAGCGGCCGATCGAGGATGTGCCTGACGCAATTCGCGGTCACGCGAAGCTTTTGAGGGATGGTCTGGAAAAGAAAACAATAAACAAGATCATCTTTGCTTACGCCCACAATGCACTCGAGTCACACAACGTCGAGGTTGAGCTCGAAACGGTCCGGCATCTGTTAAATGGTCTTAACATAACAAAAGATGCGGATGTGGAAGTCGTAGAACTCGGCTTGAGAAGAATCGAAGCTCTCCACCTCACCTCGCTTGGGGCTATTCAGGTGACTGATCAAATCGACCTTTCGGCTAGCGAGCGGATATTTGAAAAGGGGATCGGGTGGCAGGCGTATGTCCTTTCAATTAACGGCGCTGTCCTTTACGAATTGCACGAGAAGTACAAGAACGCTCTGTTCAGCGCAAATCTCAGAGACTTTCTGGGCGCACGAAAAGTAGCTGGAAACGTTAATAACCAAATCAAGAAAACTGCGGAAGGGAAACCGGGAAACTTTTTCGTCCTCAACAATGGAATAACACTCGTTACAAAAAAGGCGGAACTGCAGAAAGACGATATCACCCTTAAGATTTACGGAGTATCCGTTGTGAATGGCGCTCAGACAACGGGAGCAATCCATGCCGTTGGTATAGACCACGCAAAGAATGTATCCGTCTTGGCGCGTGTCATTGTAGTCGACGATGAAGGGATGATTCCCCTCATCGTTGCGGGCAACAACACCCAGAATTCAATTGTCGCGTGGGACAGGCGAAGTAACGATCCTGTTCAAGTTCGAATTAAGCAGGAATTTGAAAGCAGAGGCGTCGAGTACGTCCATCGAAGAGACAGTCGCCGTAAATCGGCAACGTCACTATTTGCCGATCAAGTCGGACAAATGCTTTGCGCGTTTGGTGGCGATCTGCAAACCGCCATTCGAGCAAAGGCCGATATTTTTGAATCGGATAGCACTTACAACAAAGTGTTTCCGGTGTGGATCGGTATCGGCCACATTTTTGCTGTGCAGACTCTGGGCTGGGCCTATGACCAAGTGAAGCAGGAATTGAAAACAAAGTCCGCTGCCGGCGGTATGACCGAGGTTGAAGAGAAGCAATTACGGTTGCTTGATTTCCCGGCCTCTAAGCAGTTTTTGATTCGCGTTGTTGGCGATTTGCGAGAGGAACTCGCAGGCAAGCAAGTCTCACAACCGCAAGCCTTCGAGGTCAGGCCAGAATTCATAGAAGCCGGCGGAGAGGTCGTGGTTAACGCTTGGGCAAAGGTCTTGAAATCCATACTGCCTACTATCGTCCAGGGTCTGCCTGCTGAAGAATATCAAGTTGTCCGATCGACGGAACACACCGACACGGTTTCCCAGCGCACTAAGGGCATTGTAGCTGGTGCGGAAGTTCTGCAAAGCGGTTTCGAAGATCTCCGAGCGATGCTGAAACCGATATAGACACGGACGAGCTCTACCTACCATTCACTGGCTCGAGGAAGACAATGGCTAAGCGAATCGCAATCTTGGGTTGGGGATCCCTGTTGCGGGAGGATGGCGGCGACTTCGATCGCTGGCGCGATGAATGGAGGTTTGACGGTCCGTGCGTGAAAATAGAGTTCTCGCGAATTTCAAAGACACGGCTAGGTGCCTTGACTCTTGTAGTTGATATCGAGGATGGCGTTACAAATACCGTTGCCTGGTGCATGAGCAAGCGTAAAAGCGCGCAGGACGCTGTCGCCGATTTAGGTGCAGAGAAGGTGCTGAAATCGACAAGATACGAAGCTTGGTTCCCAGCGATCCGGTTTCCGATGATGACTGCGAAGACGATAGCTGTTTGGGCAACCTCAAAAAAACTCGATGTAGTTGTTTGGACAGGACTCCCCAGTAACTTTTCAAAGAAATTGAATCAACCGGTTTCGTTAGAAGCAGCTGTTGCCTATTTGAAGAGGCTGCCGCTAGATGGCAAATTGAAGGCGGCAGAATATATCTGGCGGGCCCCTGACTTTGTCACTACGCCACTGAGGGCAGCTATGCAAGTGGAGCCGTGGTTTGGACAAGACTGATCATGTCAAATTTATGACTTCAAAACTGATACTTCCGTCTGAAATACCTTGGGATGAGATTAAGGGTTCGAACCTCGAGGAATTGCTGTATTGGTTATTCGATTCCATGGGCGCCAAAGATTTGGAGTGGCGGATTGGAGGAAAGGGCGCTGGAACCGCGGATCAAGGTAGAGATCTAGAACTATCGTTCTTTACTCCTGCCCCGGACGGCACCCTTACGAAAGAGAATTGGGGGGTGGAAGCGAAAGGCAGCGGCCGCACGATTGAGCCGAGCGAAGTTCACAAAGCCGTCTTGAATGCGGCTGGGAAGTCGCATATCGAAGTTCTGGTCATTGCAACCAACGGCAGGTTCTCCAATCCGACTCGCGATTGGGTCAAGGAGTGGCAGGGAGACCATCCCCGCCCAAAGATCAAACTTTGGGAGCGAACCGAATTGGAAAAGCTCTGTTCAAATAACCCACTGGCGATAATACGCCTTCATGGAAGGGCGCTTAGTCCGCAAGGCAAGGTTCAGGTTGCCGCTACTAAACTCTGGGACTATGTCTCTTTTACTGATGAACCCACGTTAGAAAGTATCTGGAGGAAACGAAAACAGGTGGCGATCGACGAGCGCGCGCTCTTCGCGCTGGTTGCATCGGAACAAGCAAATGGTGACATTGCCCTTCGTTCATGGGCCTTGCTCGTATCAAACGCCACTCTAGTCTCGACCCTTTCAACTAGCCTCCTTAATCTCTTCTTTCTAGCAATCCGCGCTGATGAAAAAGGTGTGAGACAAGAACCTCTCGTACGCGCCGCCTCGTACCTGATCATGGTTGCTACAAGACGTCTCGGTCGGGATCGAGTCTCATCGCTGTTGTCAAATATGTGGGATGCTGTAAAGGACAATAAACCGAGAAACCTCCGCACGATCATTCTTGAACCAGTACTGAGCACGCTCCAAAAGGAACTCAAGGACGTGTGCGCCAGTGATTGTCGACGGGTGGCTACTAGTTTGGAGATGTTAGATGAGCGGGAAGTGGAGCACTATTGGGACCGTCTTGAAAAGGGGTCGAAAACGAAGCGAAAGGATAGGGCGCGTCTGACGGTGGAACTGTATAAGCACCCCTGCAAGGTCGGACTTCCGCTCGGAAATAAGGTTGGCTGCCCGCTTTGTCATGCGAAAAATCCAAGCGCAGCATTGGAGGAGTTCATTGGTGTGGTGGACCAGGTCGTCAAGTTTCGAAGTATGGAAGCTCGAAAGCGCTGACGGTACCCCTATGAACCTGCCCCTGAAGCAAAGGATGAAATGATTGTTGTAGAAATTAGTTCGGCCCATCAAGTCCTAATCCTTGCTATCATGTTAGCGCCAAGAGTAAGAACCCTATTCAAGGAGCTGCAAGCGCTTGACCTCAAGCTTACTCCTCATAAAGAATGATCAACCAGTATTCTCTCCATCGTCGCACTTCCTTGCAAGGCGTTTTAAAGGAGTGGTTAGGCTAGGAACTCTAACGAACCTGAAGCGTTTGGAGATCTACTTACACCCAAATCTGACCTTCACGAGGGACCAGTGTGAGTGCAAATATTTCCCGCCTGTCTGGAGAAGAGTGGCAACGCTGGGCTAACAAGCTATTGACTTGTCACTATGGTCCTACCGAATACCAGACCGTTCCAGACAACGACAAGGGCGATGCTGGCATAGAAGGTTTCACTATTACCGAAGGTCATTGTTATCAAGCATTCGGTTGTGAAGAGCCGATTGGTACAGCTGCGCGGTACAAATCCCAGCGAAAAAAGATGACTACCGATGTCGGTAAGTTCATTAATAACCGTTTGATTCTTCAAAGGGTATTTGGGTTAACCAAAATCACGAGGTGGGTCTTGTTTGTGCCTTACGCAGACAGCAAAGAGATCGTGGTCCACGCATCGAAGAAGACTGAAGAGGTATTAGCGGCAAGCCTCGATTATGTTGCGAACGATTTCCGTGTGATGGTCTGTCAGGAGGAAGACTTCATAATCGAGAGAGATCAACTGTTATCGGCAAACGCGATGACACTAAGCGTGAGTGTCGAACCGAGTACTGAGGAAGCGGTCAATAAATGGCTTGTGACGAACGACCGATTGGCTGCGACACTGTTAGAAAAAATCCAGCGTTTACCAACCATTCGGGATGATTTGGCTAGGCAGCGGTTTCACACGAGGGTTCTCAAGTGGTACTTAGAGGGCCAAGCGATCCTCGACTCTCTCCGACAATATCCGGAGACCTATGAAAAGGTCTTGAGAGCGAAAGCACACCGCGAGAACTACTTGGTCATGGCAGCAGTAAGCGGCCGAAGTCCCCAGGAAATCCTAACTACGTCGATCCAACAACTACAAGAGGCCCTAAAGTTGGAAGTACGAGAGCTGCACAGTTTCTCAGCGGAGTCTCTTGCTCATGAAGCGGTCGCAGATTGGCTGTTGCGATGTCCGTTGGATTTTCCCGAGATCAACGGACATGGAAGTGAGGTTTCACATGTTTGAAATACCGGAACTGAAAACTGAATTTGTTTTTAGAAGGCGGCCTTTTGCGATTCCCGGCGACCTTCGGCCTGCATGGCGCATAGGACTAATAGTGCTCTTGCTCAAGAATTGCTGTCGGGCTGGGAAGAGTAGTTTGGCGCGACTTCACGTATTGAGTTGGGGAATTAGAACCCGCCAGAGTCAGCGTGATCTGCTAGCGGCGGCTGAAGGAGGTCTGCCGCTGTCCGGTGTCATTGTCAGGTTTGACCCTTTCTTGGATAGAGCCGTTGACTTTGCCATTGGCGAAAATCTTCTTGCCCATCGCGGCGGCAAGGCGGTTGAACTAACCCCAAGCGGCCGGCAACTAGCCGCGGAGTTAGAAAATGCAACATCCCTCTTCGAAGCGGAGAAGCAGTTCATATTATCAGTCCGCCGTAATGTAACCGAAAACCTGGTCGACCAGATGTTCAAGTGGAGGGAATAGCGATGCGATTTAGGTGCTTAAAGCTGTTGCTACAGACCACTGATGGTCCCTACGGCGCCACTCTTAGCTTTCCGGATGGTTTGGTTGTAGTTTGGGCAGACAATTCAATGGGTAAATCAACTTGTGTCAAGGCGATTTTAGTCGCCTTGGGGTTGGAAGCGATGCTCACAACAAGTCAAACCGACCTTCCGCTTCCTCCGGCCGTGAGTGTCCGGTTGGACTCTGAGACAGGGCAGCACGATGTTATTGAATCTGAAGTTCTACTTGAGCTCGAAAATGATAGGTCAGAACGGATAGTGGTGCAACGAACCATAAAAGGGACACGAGACAAGAGTTTGATTACCGTGCATGAGGGACCAGCTTTGACGTCGCCAGGAGCTTTTCGGTCAAGGGATTTTTTTGTGAATCGAGCAGGTGCCGCATCTAGAGAGTCTGGGTTTCATAACTTCCTGGCCGGATTTCTGGATTGGCGCCTACCACAAGTTCAAACTTATGACGGAAATGAATACCCGCTCTACGTCCAATGTGTAGCTCCCTATTTTGTTGTAGAACAAACCAGAGGATGGTCGACCGTACAACCGCCATTACCAACTCACTTTAGGATTAGAGAAGCAAATAAGCGAACGGTCGAGTTTCTCCTTGACCTCGATGCACACCGAAATGCCCTACGACGCCAGGAAATTCAATTCGAGAAGACACAAATCGAAGCGGCTTGGTCCGCACAGGTGGCACGGGCGATTGGGCTAGCGGAACGCGCCGCAGCACGTATCCAACACTTGTCCCCGAAGCCCGTAGCTAGTTGGCCACCCTCTGTACCCTCATTGCTTCTTGTACCGGAGGGAGAGCAATGGATTACGCTGCAGTCTAGGATTCAAAGTAGGCAGGCCAACCTTTCGCAGCTTACAGAACAAGAAATTCCAAGGGTTCAAGAAATTGCCTCATCGGCACAAGCGGAGTTATCGCGCAGTGAGGAGTCGCTATGGGATAAACAGACGTTGTTGTCGCGGCTTGATGACGCCCTTGAGGCGGAAAAACAGGAGATGAAACGTGTTGAAACTAGACTCACTGCGATAGACGAGGATATCCAACGCAATAAGGACGTTCGCACCCTAAGAACGCTTGGCTCCCGACAGAATTCATCTGTCGATAATGGGATCTGTCCAGTTTGCCACCAGCCAATACAAGACTCACTACTCCCAATCGATATCGGCAGCGTTGTGATGTCTCTTGATGAGAGTATTGATTTCCTCGCTGAACAACGCCGCACGTATTCTGCGGTGTTGGCTAACGCAAAGCAGGTGGTCGAGTCGCGGGATCTTCAAGTGCGGGCGTTACGTGAAGAAATGTCAGCATTGAGAGAGTCTGTGAGAATGTTACGGCAGACGCTAGTTTCAGACGGCAGGCTTCCTTCTTTAGCGGCTTTGCAGTCGCGCATAGTGCTTGAGAATTCGGTTCGAAGTGATCAGGAGACCGAAGAATTGTTTGCCAATATTCTTGATGGTTTTGGTCCTCTGGCGGACCGATGGCGAGAAATTGAAGAGGCGGCATTGCGGCTGCCAGCGAACGACACCTCGGAAGAGGATCGACGCAAAATCACCGCATGGACCGGAATCGTTCGAGATCAACTTGAAAAATATGGGTTTGGTAGTTTTCCAGTAAATGAAGTTCAAATTTCATTAGACACCTATCGGCCAGAACACCAGGGCTTTGAGCTAGAGGCAAGCTTCTCAGTTGAGAGCCGCATCTCTGCTAGCGATCTTATCAGAACCATTTGGTCATATCTTAACGGGATGCTTGAACTGTCGAGGACTGAAGATACTCATCATCCTGGATGTATGGTTTTTGATGAGCCCAAACAGCAAAGTACCCGCGATGTAAGCTTTAAGGAGTTGCTAAAACGGGCTGCCGTTTCAGGGCAATTCGGCCAGCAGGTGATTTTCTTTACGAGTGAAAACCTAGAACGCCTTGATAGTTACCTCTCTGGCCTCCAGCACACGCGTACCGTGATTGACGGACGAGTAATAAAGAAGTTGGGTTCTTGAGGCAATATTCACTCAGAGGGACATTATGGTTTCCTTTCTTTTGTTGGTGGTTGAAAAGGATGGAAAAAACTCTGTTCTCGATGTGGTGGCTATCGCGTTTCGCCTGAGGTCCACAAGCAATTCCCATTTACGATCATTAGTGTCGGGAGTTGCGGATGAGGTCGTGAGATGAGATCAATCTGATACCCCGATCCTATGTTAGTTGCCAGCAAAAATGGAACGCGGGTGCGCCCTTCTAAGACTCGTGAACGCGCTAGTTGTCCAATATGTGGCGCAGAAGTTGTCTCTAGGTGTGGCGAAATTAATGTCTGGCACTGGGCACATCGAGCAATTGCTGGCTGTGATCCCTGGATCGAGGCAGAGACAGAGTGGCACTCTAATTGGAAGAGTCTCGTTCCGGAAAATTGGATAGAAATCGTAATAGAAAAAGACGGTAGACGTCGATGTGCTGATATTCGATTACCCAATGGCCGCGTAGTGAAACTGCAACCCGCTCCATTGTTGCCGGAGGAGATTCGCGATTATGAACGGTTCTTTGGTGATATGGTCTGGATATTTGACGTAAGAGAATCGCGTGAGAGTCTCGACGCTTATGGATTGCCACGTCTCGATCTTAGGAAGAAAGATATGTCACCCATGGCAAAACAATTGCACGGGGTAAAGGATACACCGACTAACTATCGGACATTTCGTTGGAAGCATCCAAGGAAACACATTGCCTTTGTAACAAAGCCGGTTTTCCTTGATATTGGAGAGAACCAAGTTTTTCGATTGGACAAACTTTATCCCGAACGGCCATCAGGCGGGTTTGGCTTTCTTTTTAGCGTTAAAGCCTTGCTCGCATGGTTTAAGAACCAAGATTGAACTCGTCAGCGCCCAGGATGAACTTAATTACGACGGGGAACAACTCAATTACGCCAACGCACAACTTAATTTTCTAGGGACAATCAAAGGAAACTCAAAACAGCTGGAACTTGATTGTTAGGTACTTCTTGGGGTTTTGGCGGAAGTCGTAGAGGAGTTTCACGCTCTCAGAAGAAAGTTGGTTGACGTTGTTGTAGAGCGAGTCGTCCGCCAGGAGTTTGCCGACGGTGCCTTCGCCGCGTTGGGCTGCGGCTACGACATTGTCGATGCGCTCGGCTGCGGTGTTGAAGCGGGCAATGGCGGCACGGGCGTCGTTGTAGATCTGTTCATCCTTTACGAGCTTGCCTAAAGTGCCGCGGCCAGAATTCACTTCAGCAATCAATGAATCGATTTGATCTACCGAGTGGCCGATGCGATCGGCCATTGCATTGATGCGTCGATAGAGCTCGTCATCATTCAACAGTTTGCCAGCGGTTCCTTTACCGGCCCTTAGGTCGGTGGACATCTGCTTTAAGTTCTTCGCTAGATCGTTGGCGTTGTTGTAAAGCTCCGGGTCATTGACGAATCTACCGGCCGACCCGTGACCCGATCTAATCTGAATCATCAGATCTTCGGTGTCGCGAATCGTGGCGTTTAGGTTGTTGTAAAGCGATTCGTCGTTGAACAAGCGGCCGACGGTACCTTTGCCATCCTTGACGTTCTTGACAATGATGTTGATTTCGTCGGAAAGCTTACTCAAGCGTTGAGCCAGATCGGTGCCTGAGGTCGCAAAGTCATTGACTGTATTTGATGACGAAGAGGGAAGGATTGTGTTTTCCGTCACGGGCTGGCCCAACGCAGTCCCGGGCGTAATGTTGAGCAGCATCTCGTTACCGAGCAGGCTCGGCGAGCCTTGCTGAGCAGTCGAGTCGGTGCGAATGCGTTCGGTGGCCGGTCGTCCGTCGATGGTTCCGTTGACCACCATCGAAGCTTCTACTCGGGGTGCGTCAGGCGCGTCTGAAGGCGGCAGTAGCGTGATCTTGTCAACCTTGCCAACCCGCACACCAGCGAGGCGCACTTCCGATCCTTCGCGCAAACCATTCGCGTCTCTGAATCGAGCGCGGAGATGTAGTTTCTTCGAAAACGGGTTGATGTCGCCAGACGCGTTAAGGATTAGTAACACCAGAATGATGATCGAGATGAGCACCAGTAATCCGACGCGCAGCTCGCTCAGACTTACCGATTTTCTTGATTTTGGCATAACTCAGAAAGGTAAAAGTAAAAACTCAAAGTCAAAAAGCTTGATCAATCGACTTCTTCCTTTTTCCTTTTGCCTTTTTCCTTTCTTAGTGTCCTCGAAGAAACTTCTGAATGTATGGATCGTCGGCGCGACGGAGGCTCTCGTCCGTCCCGCTGAAAATAATATTGCCCTGGCGCATCATCATGACCTTGCTGTTAATCAAACACAGCCGTTCGCCTTCCTTTTCGAAAACCACTTCGCCTTTTTCGTTGACGACGGCGTACTCGGAACACAGATACTCCAGATTATTCATCTCGTGCGTCACGAAGATTGACGAAACATCCTCAAGATCGCGCAGCTTCATTGCCAACTCGCAAATCGTTCGGGCCGTCGGTGGATCGAGACCAGCCGTCGGTTCATCAAAGAGAACTATTTTCGGATCGCCAATTAGAGCGCGGGCAATGCCTACCCGGCGCCGCATACCTCCTGAAAGTTCAGCCGGCATCTTATCGATAGCATCTTCCAAATTCACGAACCGAAGCATGCGCCGTACTTCTTTTTCAACTTCGTCTTCCGGCACTTTCTGCTCGTGCAGGCGATAAGCAACGTTTTCATAGACGGAAAGAGAATCGAAAAGCGCGCCTTCCTGGAACACCATGCCAATCTTTTTTCGGACGCGCATCATTTCGGCTTCGGAGTAATGCGTAATGTCTTCGCCGTCCACAAGGACCAGACCGGCGTCCGGCTTCAGTAGTCCGAGGACGATTTTGATAATGGTGGACTTGCCGCCTCCAGAGCCGCCTAAAATGATCTTCGTTTCGCCTTTCATGACCTTGAAGCTGAGTCCGTTTAAGACGGTGCGATCATCGAAAGCGAGATGTACATCTCGGAATTCAATCGCGGGAATAGCCCGGTCACGGTCATCCAGCTCGTGAAAAGTCGATCCAACGGCATTTGCACTTAGACCGCCGTGATCGTGATGCGATGTGATCTGTGAAGCCATAAGTTTGCTAGGTCGTGCCTAGAATAACCTGAAGCGCTTTTGCCAGGAAATAATCAGCCACGATCACGATGATCGAGGCGGTTACTACGGCCCTCGTAGTGGAGCGCCCGACACCGACGGTACCACCCTCCGTACTCAAACCCTGACGGCAGGAGATGACGCCGATAATCAAAGCGAAAACGAGCGGTTTGAGAACACCACCAATCAGGTCATCTGACGTAATACCATCGCGCACGGCGTTGATAAAGACGCTCGAGGGAATGCCGTAAAGCATCGTGGCTGTGACCCAGCCGCCACCGATGCCGACCATGTCTGCAATCACAGTCAGGAGCGGTAGAGAAATAATGAGCGCAAACAAACGTGGCGCGACCAATTTGCGAATTGGATCGGTGCCCAGCGCGCGCATGGCGTCAATCTGCTGAGACACCACCATCGAACCGAGTTCGGCTGAAATCGCGGAGCCTACTCGACCGGTAACCATCAACGCGCACAAGACTGGTCCTAACTCTCTCACCAGTGAAATAGCGACCAAATACCCTGTCTGATCCTGAGCGCCGTAGCTTTTGAGAGTTGGAAAAGTCTGGACTGTGAGAACACCGCCCGTGAAAAAACCTGTCAACACGATGATCGTGAGCGAGCCCACGCCAATCGTATCCATTTGAGCAATTAGTTCTTGAAAGTAGCGTGGCTTTCGGAATACGCCGGCAACAGCACGCACCGTCAGTATCGTGGTTTCCTGCAAGTCAAGCAGACTGCGCGCAACGATGTTCATTTTTGATTTCGGAGACTTGGTGTCAACTGGCGCGCCAAGGGTACTCAGTTTCGGAAACGCGCCACAGCATTGTGTTTTAGTCTGCTGAAACGGCTCGCTGAGAGTCTGTACCGGGCTGTGTTAGACAGAGCGGCTTATCATGCGCAAAAGCAGCTTGATGCGTCAAGCGTTATTACGGACAGAAAGGTCTTTGGTCTTGGGCCTTTGGTCCTTAATTTGTGGAAAATCGAGATTTGATAACCGGCCAAATTTGAATCAACAGAAACGAAAAAGGGGCGGACGCAAACGTCTGCCCCGACCGGTACCAAAGGCCTAAGATCAAAGACCAAAGACCTGGGTTAAGGTCTTGCCCGTTTGAGTGGGTTATTTCGACGACCGGGAAGGATTCCGTTGCGGTCATTCGGCAGAGTACGGCCCCTTTCCTGGGCTCGCTTTTCCTGACGCTCTCGTCGGTTGTTCTTGGCCTGTTGCTCACGAATCTCACTAAGAATCTTTAGCTGTTCAGGCGTCAGAACACGACGAATCCGGGCTTCGTTTCTGGCTTGAAATCGAAGCAAGGCAGCTCGGGCTTCTCCGGCTTCACGGGCCCGGGTCTCGATCAAAGCTTCATCGGCGGGGACCGCGTCCAGAGCAGCGTCTAACGCGATCTTCGTTTCGCGAAGTCGTCGATTAATCGCGGCTCGTTCCTCAACACTTTCGATGCGAATGGTCCTTATCTGTTGCCGCTGTTCGGGGGTGAGGTTTAGCTGCGCGATTGGATCCTGCGGTGGAGCCGGTCGTTGAGTTACAGCTTCAGGCGTTGACGATGGTTCCTGAGGAACGACGCCTGACTGCGCTGAAGTTGAGGCGCCTGCTGAGAAAGTCAGCATGAGCGCCGCAAGCGAGAATTTGGCAAGAGTCTTTTTCATAATCACCTCAGTAACAATTGCAGAGCTCTATCATTCATTTTAGCGGTGTCTGCATAATCCTATCAGTAATCAACTCGATGTCGTCGTCATCGCGCGACGTCAAAAGCCCGAGATCGGCAGCAATCTCATTCCGTTCCTGCCGCGTCAATGGTTTGCGCATGTTTTGGTTGTTGACGGCGTAGCCAGTTCGGCGCGGTTGGGCAATGCTCGTCACTGGCGCTAGTTCTTTCGGGCCGATACGCGTCGCTGAATTCTGAGTCTGGAATTCTGTGCGCAGTTGTTTTTCTTTCTTCTGCTCGGCATCAGCAACTTGTCTGTTGAGCTCATCCTGCGAGTAGATTTTGTCAGTTGTCTGAACGGTTACGGTCGTGTTCGGTGTCCTCATGTAAGCGATGGCCAGCGCCGCACAAACACAGAAGAGGAGGGAAGCGAAAGCCGCAGCGCCCTTCAGCCAGAGCGGCGAAAGACTGAAGAATTCCCGAATGGCTGCAAACGCGGACGGACGAGCTTGAACTGAAGGAATAAACCCGCGACTCTCGTTCTCGGCGGTATTCGACCAAGCCGGCGCCAGCGACGCATCACGCCACGAGACGATCGACTGGCGGATTTCTCCAAATGAAGCCAGCTCTCGTTCGCAACGAACGCATTCGTGCAGGTGCTGCTCAAACTTGCGCGCGTCGCCGTCTTCCATCTCGTTGTAGAGGAACGCAACCAATTCTTCCGAACGATTGCAGGGCTGATTATCAAGTTCTCTCATATCTTTCACTCCAACTCTAAGCTGGCTCGCTGCCAAACTTCTGCAGTCGCATCTGTAGTTGCCGGAGGCCCGTGTACAAGCGGCTCTTAACTGTGCTCAATGGCAGTTCAAGCGCGTCAGCAATTTCTCGAAAAGTTAGATCTTCAAATTCTTTCATCACGATGACCTGCCGTAACTCCATCGGCAAACTGTTCACCGCTCGTCGTACCGCCACGGTGCGCTCGCGGCCCTCGACCACTCGCGACGGTAAAATGTCGATTGGCGCCGCAAAACTGCTTGCATTCTTTTCCTCTTCATCGTCAAGGGCGGCTTCATTTCTGACCTTGGCTCGCCGCTGTCTGGAAATGCATTGGTTTACAGCGATGCGGTGTAGCCAGGACGAAACCTTTGCCTCGCCGCGAAATCCTCGCAAGTTGCGAAACGCCGCGAGAAAGGTTTCCTGCGTCGCGTCACGCGCATCTTCCTCTCGCCCAAGGATCCCAAAGGCGAGCGCGAAGATGCGCCGCTCCCAGCGACGAACAATCTCGCCAAAAGCGTCCGCGTCTCCCGTTAAAGCCCGTTCTACGATTTGCTCGTCGCTCGTAGCAGTCCCCATCTGGTAAACAGCGCCTGCCAAGCAAGCTGCCTAATCTCAAAACACGCCCGCCGGAAAACGTGGGCGCTCACATTTTTAGACGCAAAGAGCAGCCGATAAGTCTGCGAAATCATTGTAAATCAAACGATTAATTTGCGATTCAGTTTTGAAAGAGCTCGGTGAGCATGGCTGCGTTCAGCTCCGAGCTTCTACATTTGGAGCGTTGTACTGTGATAAAACACGTTGACACTCTAGATTTGGGCCGATTAATATGGGTTTGGCTTAAACAAGCCTTAACCGCGGGCGGGATGCTCGTGACAATCTTTCGACCACGGGCGGGACGCTCGTGCCACTCAACCCACGGGCGGGACGCCCGTGACAATCTTTCGACCACGGGCGGGATGCTCGTGCCACTCAACCCACGGGCGGGACGCCCGTGACAATCTTTCGACCACGGCGGGACGCTCGTGCCACTCGACCCACGGGCGGGACGCCCGTGCCACTCAATCCACGGGCGGGACGCCCGTGCCACTCAATCCACGGGCGGGACGCCCGTGCCACTCTTGCCACAGTTCTGCACGCAACGAGTTTCGTCTAGCTGGTTGTTTCAGCTTTGCACGAAAAGTCCTAAATCCCACCTGCGACAGCTGGTGGATAGTTCAAGTTCGACCTACAAAGAGAGGTTAGGATTGGTTCCTTTGAATCCCCTTAGCGGCAGCTGAGGGATGTTTCAAATGCAGCCTCGCTCGCAAGTTTTCAAACGGATAGGCAGGACTTGAACCATCCACCTGCTCCCGCAGGTGGGATTCAGTAAACAACGACATCAAACATTGGTAGGCTGGACCTTAAGTAACCACCAGCTGCCGCAGGTGGGATTTAAGACTATTCGGAACAAAGCTGGTTGCTTCAATATAAATAACACCAAATGCTTGATCGCTTGAGGCGAGTACGCCTCATCTACATTGTTTTGGGTGTCCTTCTTTTGGTTGGACTCCTGCCCCTCGCCCTCGCCGGCACACTCCTTTCAAGCCGGAGCGCTGACGAGTTGCGCTCCATCGAAGGCCGTTACCAGGCCCAATTGGTGCAAGACAAAGCTCGGCAAATTGAGCTCTATGGTCAGCGATATCGTGACGTTGTTTCAGGTCTCGCGCGAGCGTTCGAGATTGCCGGTGGGCTCGAGTCGCTCAACGAAGATGGTTACAACCAACGGCTTCAACGTGTCTTGCAAGACGACCCGAACCTGATTGCTTTGGCTATTTGGCCAGTCAACGGGGAAATGCGGCGAGCGTTTCAGCCAGACATCATTAAGCGCGAAGAAGTCGACGAGCGGGTTGCGGATGTGCTCGCAAAGATGAGCGGCCGCGGACTGGTGGTTAGCCGTCCCCAGATCATTCGTTCGGGACAGGAAATGGCGCTGACGGTCGCGGTTCCAATCATGAGCGGCTCCAGCGATACCGATGTTGCGGCTGCTGTAGTCGCAATCGTTTCGTTCCAGGAAGTTTTCAAAGCGGTTCACCAGAGCACCCCGAAAAGTGAACGCGAGATGCTTGACGCCGGATTACCGGTAGTCTTCGTTGTCGATCAAAATGGACGCGCCGTTGCTCATCCAGACCCCAGCATCGCCTTCTCAGAACGACCGATGACTGACTTAAAGGTTGTTCAAGACTGGCTGGAGACCGGAGCGCAGGTACAGTCAGCGCTGGCTCCATTCCAAGCGACTCGAAATGGGAAGAGGGTCGAAATGCTCGGCTCATATGCGACCGCGGAGCTGGACAAGAACTCGAGGCTGGGAGTTATCGCGATTCAAGACGAGTCAGCCGCGCTTGCATCAGTAGCAGATATGCGTCGACAAACTTTATGGATAAGCTTGGTAGCGGCTGCGTTAACTATCCTGATCGGATTTTTCTTCGCCAAGAAACTGACGAAGCCCGTGCAACAGCTCGCAGCAGCCGCGCACCGCATTTCTTCGGGAGACTTCTCACAGCGGATCGAAGTGCGCGATCGCACCGAGCTCGGAGACCTGGGTCAGTCATTCAACTCGATGACTGATCAGCTCGAGCGCTACATTAAAGATTTGCAAGCCTCGGTAGCTGAGAACAGGGAACTATTTCTTGGCACTGTGAAGAGTCTCGCGGCGGCGATCGACGGTAAAGACCCATACACTCGCGGCCATTCCGAGCGAGTCTCGCGGTTCTCCATTGCGATCGCGGAACGTCTGGGCCTGTCGGATGACGAAGTCGAGAAGATTCGAATCAGCGCCGTGCTTCATGACGTCGGTAAGATTGGCATCGATGATGTAATACTTAAGAAGCCTGCCGCCCTTACGGACGAAGAATTCGAGATCATGAAGACGCATCCTCAGAAGGGCTTCAAGATTATGTCGCAGATTCCGGCTATGAAAGAGTTTCTTCCCGGAATGTATATGCATCACGAAATGATGAATGGGAAGGGCTATCCGCAAGGATTGAAGGGCGACGAGATTCCGCTGATGGCCCGCATCGTTTCTGTGGCGGACACGTTCGATGCGATGACTACGGATCGCCCCTATCAAAAGGCTTTGGCTTTTGCGGATGCAGTGGAACGAATCAAAAGTTTGGTTGGTACCAGATATGACGAACAGGTCGTCGCCGCTTTTGTCGCCGCCTGCGACGAGGGCCAGATTCGGCCTGGTTCGGTGCGGCTTAAGAAACGCACGCCTGCTGGCAGCGTGCCTGAATTACCCCTGACACCGGAAGCGTCGCAATTTGCGCGTGCGCCGGTTTCATAACGGCCGTCGAGGGAGAAACAATGAGAATCCAACGCTCAACGAAGAACACGATCGCGCGAGTAACGTTATTGATACTCCTGGCAATCGCGGCGGCTGTCCCTGCCAACTCCCAGACTCTGGCCTTTCGTTCCAGAAACTTACGGGGGAGTACCAACATATCTAATCCCGTTGCATATTCAGTAAAGACCGCGGACTTAAATGGCGATGGAAAGCTGGACCTCGTAGTAGCGAATCACACTTCTAACGCGTCCGTGTTCATCGGGAATGGTGATGGCACGTTCAAAGCTCCAATTCGATACTGGGTTTCGAGTGACGGAGGATTCGCAGATGAGATCCTGGTCGCCGATCTAAATGGTGACGCGAAATTGGATTTGGGAGTGACGAATGGCGCCTGGTTTTTTGTGGTGCCGGGAAATGGCGATGGCACGTTTGGGTTCGTTACACCAGCTGATCGTCACGTCGATTCGGGCCAAAACGTAATCACCGGTGATTTTAACGCAGATGGAAAGATCGACCTCATCGGGCGGTCAGGGGAACAAATCAACATTGCCCTGGGTAACGGCGACGGAACTTTTAGTGAGCAGAGCGTCCATCCGCAGTTACATGGTTATCCGGGCCTACCCGATCGAGGCGCTAACAGTCTGGTGGCCGCGGACTTTAACCACGATGGCAAGTTGGATGTGGCAGCAACAAACATTTACGCGTCGATGCTGGGAACGGGCAACGACATTAGCGTGCTCTTCGGGAATGGAAATGGCAGCTTTCAGCCGGCAGTGAATTATCCGGCTGGCATTGCGCCGGTTTCAATTGTGGCGCGTGACCTCAATGCTGATGGAAGTCTCGACCTCGCGGCGACTCACGGCGATGGCACTACGATCGGCGTCCTGATGGGAAACAGCGATGGCACTTTTCAAGCTGTTAAAAGTTATCGAGCCGGCAAACTACCGGCGGCTCTGGTTGCGTCTGATTTTGATGGCGATGGAATTGTCGATCTGGCTGTGACGAATCGAGAATGCTTCATTTGTGGAGGCAGAGTCAGCATCTTGCGTGGCAACGGTGATGGCACGTTTCAGTCGCCCTTCGTAAGCTCAGCAAGTCCAAAGACTGATGCCCAATCTATTATCAGTGCCGATTTCGATAGTGACGGCCGAAGCGATTTAGCGGTGGGAAGCAGTGGATACGTGAGCGTCATGAAAAATCAATCTCTGACTGCTCAGAACCCTCTCGACTCCAGCGACTACTTTGTACGGCAACATTACTTCGATTTTCTTCGGCGTGATCCGGATCAAGGGGGCCTGAACTACTGGACTTCGCGAATCGACAGCTGCAATGGTGAACAAGCCTGCATTAATACCCAGCGTGTTAACGTTTCGGCTGCGTTCTTTGTCGAGCAGGAGTTCCAGGACAACGGTTCGTTTATCTATCGAATGTACCGGGCAGCGTTTAATCGTCGTCCGACTTTTCAGGAATTTGGTCAGGGCTCGTCTTCATACGATTCGTGGCGTGCAGCTTTCGGCGTTGAAACAGCTCGACGTAACTTCTCTAATGGGCTGAAGGAACGAATCGAGTTTCAGAACGCGTTTCCGGCTTCAATGAGCAATTCCACCTTTGTGAACGCTCTTTTTAACCGGGATAATTTGTTTCCGTTCGTGTCCGAACGCCAGTCATTCATTGACGCTATGAACCAGGGCGCCTCACGCGCGGATATCATCGTAGCCGTCGCCGAGCTATCCGCGTTCAAACAACGCGAATACAATCCCTCGTTCGTGCTGATTCAGTACTTCGATTATCTGCGTCGCGATCCGGATGAAGCGGGCTATAACTTTTGGTTGAATATTCTCAACGCGCAACCAGACAACTATCGAGGCATGGTCTGCGCATTCATAACGTCCACCGAATATCAGTTGCAGTTTGGGCGGGTGGCCACGCACAGCAACGCTGAGTGCGGCCAATGACCGGATGATCAGCCGAGGAAGGTGTCGTAGGACGTAGTGAGATAGCGCTAAGGCGAAACAGAGACCTTTTATTGCAACCGCGGCCTTTTTGTGAGGACGCGGTTGTTCTGTTTATAATCAACGCTTCTATTCATCACCGAAATCATGACAGTGTAGAGTAATTACAAACTATGGGACTTTTTTGGAAACGCAAAAGTAAGGATCAGTTTGTTTCGCTTGGCTTAAACACACCTGCCGACCCGGAGCCTGCGGCTATTTCGACGCCAACGCCGCCACCCCCGGACGAATCCATAAGACCTTCGAGTGTTGCTGCCCCGACAGAATCTGCCCCCAGAGTTAATATAGTCCCGGAATCGCCGAAGCCGGCTCAAGCTCCGATTCGCTCGCCATTTCAGACTTCTGTACTGGGACTGAATCTTTCGATGGAAGAGCTGCAGGCCCAGGAAGCGGCTCTTGAACAGGAATTCTCAGCCCGGTTTCGTCGCGCCGTTGCTGCGACGCGGGATTCACTCTCGGAAAAGCTTGATACCGTCTTTCAGGGTCGCAAACAGATTGATGATGAGCTGCTTGATGAGCTGGAAGAGGCTCTGATCGCCACGGACATCGGCGTTACTACAACGCTTGAGATTCTCGATAACGTGAGGCGAGGAATCGCTCGAAACTCGATCAACGACATTGAAGCTCTCAAGCAGGCAATCAAGGACGAGCTCCTGAAGATCCTGCGGGCGTCGGAAGCGCAGGGCATCGCCTCGGAGACGAGCGTGCCCGAAAATGTGACGCCGTACGTGATGATGATTGTGGGCGTAAACGGCGTTGGCAAGACCACCACGATCGGCAAGCTGGCCCAACGCATAAAGGCTGAGAGTAATGATGTCTTGATCTGCGCTGCCGATACCTTTCGAGCTGCGGCTTCGGATCAATTGGCCATCTGGGCCGAGCGAACCGGTGTGCCGCTGATTCAGCAAAAGCAGGGAACTGATCCTGCAGCGGTTTTGTTTGATTCGCTCAAGGCTGCCAAGGCTCGCGGATCAGACGTCTTGATTGTCGACACTGCTGGTCGCCTCCATACGAAATCGAATTTGATGTCCGAGCTGGAAAAGATGAAGCGCGTCGCCGGTAAAGAAGTACAGGGCGCACCTCATGAGACTTTGCTCGTGCTCGATGCAGTAACCGGACAAAATGGGTTAGAGCAGGCGCGACAGTTTCTGAAAGTCGCGGGCGTTACCGGCGTTGTTTTGACGAAGCTTGATGGTACGGCGAAGGGTGGAATCGCTGTCGCGATTGCCAAGGAGCTAAACCTGCCAATTCGATATGTCGGTATTGGAGAGCAGGTGGACGACTTGGTTGTTTTCGATCCCGAGCAATACGTCAATGGGTTGTTTGCGTAAGATAAGCTTTTTTGCGAGCTTTGCGCCTTGGCGGGAAACTGTCCTAATTTGCGCATTTGAATAGCCCGCAAAGACGCGAAGAACGCAAAGTATTTTCTATGTCAGCATCAGAAGTCATTGTTGAGACCATGGTCAGCGGGATTACCGAAAATGATCGTCGAATGATGACGCGTGCGCTTACCCTCGCAGCTGAAGGAGTCGGCCAGGTGAGTCCAGGGCCGCTCGTTGGCTGCGTTGTTACCGATGCCGCGGGAGAGATTGCCGGCGAAGGCTTTTATTTGTTCGACCGAGTGCGCCATGCCGAGACCCTCGCACTGGAGCAAGCGGGACCACGAGCTCGCGGCGGTACTGCTTATGTTTCGTTAGAACCTCACGCGCACCACGGAAGAACTCCACCCTGCACCAACGCCTTGATTGAAGCCGGAATTAGCCGTGTCATAGCGCCGATTGAAGATCCAAATCCTGCTGTTTCCGGTAAGGGTTTTGCTCACCTGCGTTCAGTAGGCTTGGAGTTGTTGGTCGGCTTACTCGCAAACGAAGCGGCGCAGCTAAACGAGAGATACCTGCACTTCATGCGCACGGGGAGGCCGTTCGTTCATCTTAAGCTTGCTGTCTCGCTCGATGGAAAGATAGCGACACGAACAGGTGACTCGCGTTGGATTGCCGGCGAAGAAGCTCGCGCGCGTGGCCAGGAGTTTCGTCACGAAAGCGATGCGATCCTTGTGGGGGCGGGGACGGTCGCTCAGGATGACCCGTTACTAACCGATAGATCGGGAATGCCGCGACGACGACCACTGGTTCGTGTGGTACTCGACGAGCACGCGCGAACTTCGCCTGATTCACAGCTGGCTCGAACAGCTTCAGTCGCGCCAGTGCTTTTGTTCACTGGCAAGAACAACGGCGAAGCTGAAGCTTTGGAATCAACAGGCATTGAAATCATTGCCGATCAATCGGGTGGCCGAGAGATTGTCACGGTGCTAGAAGAAATGGGCAGACGTTCAATTCAAAGTGTACTGGTCGAAGGTGGTGGCAAAGTTGCCGGAGCTTTCATGGACGCCGGGCTCGTTGATAAAGTCACGTTCTTCATTGCGCCGGTCGTGATTGGCGGCGCGCAGGCGCCCACCGCAGTCGCTGGATTGGGAGTTGAAAGAATGGTTGACGCCATGCGCCTTACCGACATCTCGATAACGCAGAGAGGCGTCGATATCGAGGTGACCGGTTATCCCAGCTAACAAGAGTAAGGAGATCCGGCGAAATGGAGACCAGGTGAAAGGGCAACGGGGAGACCAGGAGACACGGGGCCGCGCAGAAAATATCCACCGAAACGGAGACAACGTGGAGGGGCGGCGCGTAGAAACAAGCCCAGCTTCAAATCAAGATTCAGGACTTTCTCGCGAAACGTCCGAACACACATCCCCCCGTCTTCCCGTCTCCATTTCTCCCCGTCCGTCTTCTCCTCCCCCTTCGACTTTTCGTCCTTCGAAACGACTGGGACAAAACTTTCTCCGTGATACCAACGTTGTCGAACGGATCATCAGGGCTCTCAATCCTCAGCCGGATGAAACGATTGTCGAAATCGGTCCTGGTCAGGGAGCTTTGACGGGACGGCTTCTTGAGCAAGCTGGTAGTGTTATCGCGGTTGAGTTTGATCGCACGCTCGGCCCAATGCTCGCAGAAAAGTTTGCAGACCGCCAAAACTTCAAGCTAGTCCAGGCTGATGCTCTTCAGACAGATTTCTGTGCTGAGATTTCTCCAGCGTCCAGCGCCAGAGTCGTTGCCAATCTTCCTTACAATATCTCCACGGCAATCATGCAGCGGCTGTTCGAGCAAAGGCGTTGCCTAACCGAACTAGTATTGATGCTGCAAAAGGAAGTGGTTGAGCGAATCACTGCGAGGGCTGGGTCAACTGAGCGAGGCTACCTTTCGGTGATGGTGGAGGCTTATAGCGAAGCTGAAAGGCTTTTCGATGTGGCGCCTGGTGCTTTTCGGCCAGTACCGAAAGTGTGGAGCAGTGTCATCCGACTGAAGCTGGATGCTAAGGTCCGGGCGCGCGTTGAGAATGAGGAATTGCTTTGGCAAGTGGTCAGCGCCGGATTTTCGCAAAGACGCAAGACGATACTGAATAATCTGCGTCACGCGCCTGAACCGCTGCAGACAAAGGTCAAGCAGCATGGCGGCGCCAGCATCGTCCTGTGTGTCGCCGGCGTCGATGTGCAAAGACGCGCTGAGACGCTAACTCTCGAAGAGTGGGCCAGGATTGCCAACGCCATGGCGTGAGTCATAAATATTTCTGGATAGATGTTTCTGAAGATAGATGTTTCTGAAGATTGAAAGTTTCTGAAGATTGAAAGGCCTCCACTGCTGTATGGGTGAGACTCATCTCTGATCAGCTCAAGGTTAGGAAGGGTGGTTTACCCCCGCTCAAGTTTCATTTTCACTCAATGTTGTTTGCTGATCACAGTAAGCACGGGCGCAAGCTACCCTTCCTTACCCTGAGCTGATCTGAGTTGAGTGACAGCAACCACCAATATGATTATCGTGGTTCTACCACGACCTTTATGTCATTCCTGGGACGGAGTGACATGGCGGGCATGATCCCAACTTCATGATCCTTCACGAGGTTCAGCCGAAACTTTTGGCCAATCGCCGCCATCACTAACACGATTTCCATCATCGCGAAGGTGTTACCAATGCAAGCTCGCGGGCCGCCGCCAAATGGGAAGTAGGCATACTTTGGCAAGCTATTAACCAGCTCGTCTGTCCATCGATCAGGGATGAACTCATGAGGCTGATCAAAGTAGCGCTCGTCTCGCTGCGTTACCCACTGAAAGGCAAACACCTGGGCTTTGGCCGGTATTCGAAAACCGCCAATCTCGCAATCTTCAATCGCTTGTCGTCCCACACCGAACGCCGGCGGATATAGCCGCATCGATTCCTTCGCGATCTTCTCCGTGAATTTCAACTCAGGCAGATCGGAAAAGGTTGGCGTCCGTCCACCCAAAACTGAATCGAGCTCTTCATGAAACTTTCGTTCAGCCTCCGCGTCGCGTCCAAGTAAGTACCACGCCCACGAAAGTGTGAGAGCGGTGGTCTCGTGTCCGGCAAGGAAAAGAGTCATAACTTCGTCGCGTAACTGTGTGTCAGTCATCCGCGAGCCATCTTCGTCCTGGGCCTGCAGCAGCATTGAAAGCAAGTCGCCTTCATCACGGCCCGACGCTCTTCGCTCCGCGATGATGCGATAAACAATCTTATCTATTTGTCGAGCCAGGCTGTGAAAACGAAAATGCGCGGGCGTGGGGAGCCGATTATCCAGAATCCATTTCAACGTAGCCTGAGAAGCGAATGGCTTAACAATCTCGGAGAGAACTTTGCCAACGTGATCCGCGTCCCCGGAAACGTCAGCATTGAATAATGTTCGCGCCACGATCTCGAGAGTCAGGCGCATCATGTCGCGATGAATGTCTCTCGTCTCTCCCGGTCGCCACGTCGAGCACATACGCTCGGTAAACTCAACCATGACGTCACCGTAGCCACTTATTCGCTGACGATGAAAAGCCGGTTGGGCCAACCGACGCTGACGCCGCCAAAAATCTCCTTCGCTTGTTAGCAAGCCTCTGCCGAGCAACCGCGAGAAGAAGTTCGAACGCAAAGACATCGACTTGATGAAGTTCTTAGCGTTGGTCGAGAGGATGTACTCGATGTCTTTCGGGTCATAGAGAAAATACGCGTGCACGTAAAAGAAACGAGCGCGGACAACGTCCCCATACTTCTTGAGATTGTCGATGAATGCGAGGGTATCTCGATTGAACTCGGGCATCACACCGAGGATCGGGTGACCTTTAGGTCCTGGCGGAACTGGAGCAGTCTTTGCGGTGTTAATTGAAACTTCCTGCGTGTTAAAGAAGATGACCAGGACTATCCGCAGATTACGCAGATTTCACAGATGTTGGTTGAAATAAAGTCATGTTGATCCATATCTGTCTTATAAAATCCGTGCAATCTGCGTAATCTGCGGATAGTGCCAGTCGTACTTCATTTCAAGAGATCCACATAAATACTTGGATCGCTGTCGGGAATCACCATCGCCCCGACGGCCTTTTCATAAAACTCAACTGGTCCGGCGTGGCCGATTATTCCGTAAACATAACCCATCTCTCGCAATCCCCACATACAGGCCAGCACCAAAACCCTTCCGACACCTTTGCCTTGCATGGCCGGCGACACGCCCATGGGACCAAAAAAACTTCGGCGCGTACATTCGTACCCGGCAAAGCCGACAACTTCTCGATCCATCGTGGCGATATACACACTGACAGGCTGGTGGCCTAAGCCGACTGAAATCTCATCAGCCCAGGAAAGTGAGAAGGTGTCTTCGATGAATGAACAAACTTTGGTGAGCTCAAAAGGCTGGGCCCGGCGGATGATAATCTGTTGCTGCGCTAACTCCGCGAGCTCAGGCTCTAACGGATCGAGCTCGAGCAAATTCACAAGCAGGTCTGGCATAAAAGCCTTCGGCAGTGAGAGATGATACTCGGATGGATTGTAGCAGATGAACTAACAGGCGTTTAGAGTTCAAACTTTAGTTTGCGGCTTCGAAAGCTCACAATCTAAAGATTGAACTCTAAACGCCTGTACCCAACGTGCTTTGAAGTTAGCTTGTCACTCGCAATCGCTGCGGCGCGTAATTGACGCGGCGAAGCTCGCGCATGCGATCGCCGTCGAACGACCCTTCAACAATCTCATAACCCAGCAACGCGAGGATGCGGCCCCGAATAAATAGCGGCCGGGCGTTCCCATACCAATCTACACAGGACGCCCGGCAGCCATCGTTGGTTGCTCTCTCTGGCCTTGCACCCAACTCCCCGATTTCCTGAAAGTGAAGAGACTCGTTGCGCAAGAATATGATCGCAGCTGAGCCTTCGATTAAGTGCTTGTAACCAGCACGGCCCGGTACACTGATTGGCAAGCCAAGCATACCGGCGTCATCATTCTCAGGCTTGTAAAAGAATCCGTGGCTGCGCAGCTCGCCTTGCGAAGCACCTTTTCGAACGTAGCTATCTACTATCCTCGGATCGTCCGCGAGCTGCACTGAAGTGAAGTGAAGGTTGTTTCCATCTGTTCCAACCACAACCGCGTCGTTTCCCATCTGCTCGATACGATCGACGCCGTGAGCTAACTTCAAGTTGGATTCGTCTCCGCCAGCCCATGGCACGACATGAAGGTTACCCTGATCTTTCTGCTCAGGAGATCCCCAGCCGCTTCCGTTGCCGAACAGAAGAAAGTCGCCGACGAATCGATTCTGGAAAGTGTAGCCGCCGACTTCGGGCAGGGATCGATAACGATAGCGCGGCACAGCCTCGCTGCCGTCAGAAAAGGAATTGAGTGGGACTCGCATGAGAGCCACACTGCCTGCTGCTCGTTCAGAGCCCCACATTGCCTCGCCCCTGGAGTTCGCGCGAACCAGCACGTTGAGGTAACGATCATCGCTTTGCAGGAACGAGAATTGATCTACGGGCGCGCCTGAAACCTGAAGGGCGCTGGGGCCTGAACCGTCGAGTGGCATTCGATAGACCATCGACTGCGAGCGATACTCCTCACCCTGGTACGACGAATCCGTGACCCAAACGTAGACTGCATCAGGAGACACGTAGAACACTCGTCCTGCAGGTCCGAGCACTGCGTTCGCCTCACATTTGAATCCGCCTCCGGATAGATCACAACTCGTGACGGTGTGGAGAGCGGTGCCGTAACTGCCGCTCAAGTCATGCTCAGCTCGATAGACACGATTCGAGTACAAGACGCGCTCAAACTCGCGCGCCGTGGCGCCCTTGTGCCATTTCCTCACCGCCGGAAACTGGCCGAATGTGTCTTCAGTTCCAAGGTAAAGGTATGAAGGCGTGTAGAAGATTAGCTTGTGGCCAATAAGACGGCTCGCATAATTCCGCGACGAGTAATAGTCATTCGACCGTAAATGATAGGTCGAACGGTAGGCGATGTGGCCGTCGGCATCGATTTGGAAGAGGCCGATTTCAGTGCCGCCGCGTTCGTAACTGTAGCCAATGACCGCGATAGTGTCTTCCGATACGAGCATCTCGTCGTACCAGGTATTGTTCGGATTGATGTCTGGCCCAAAGGCATCAACCGAAGAAATTGGACGCAACGCGCCATCACCGATTGCGACCGTGAACAGCCTCCCGCGTCTCAGAACTACGAGCTGATTGCCATGCACCTTCACGATGCCGCCTTCATCGACGCCGGCGTGTTGGACGTTGGTGACGGATTCCTCTTTGTCATCCCCTGACTTTGTTTTGGTTGTGGGCGCCGGTTGGGCTGCAGAGTCGGCTGCGTTCCCGACAATCCCGGAACCTCTCCGCGCCACTCTCTGTTGTTTCTCAGCAAGCTCTTTCAAATAAGCTGTCAGCTCCTTGTCAGAGCCAAACGGTCGCATGGTTTTTTGCGGAGCTCGTAATTCTCCCGCGAATACTGGAGGAACTTCAGAGGGGCCGGCAGCGCACCCGACGAGACCTGCAAGCACAAATGCACCGGTGATTAGCAGCAATAGGAAGATTTTCATCGCACACCTCTTAGAATCTTTGGTTACGTCAAAATCACTCTGGTCCTTGAACGCGGGGCTGCGAGAAACTTGCGTCTATAGTGGTCGGCGGTGCTGTTAGGGGCAGACCGGTGTGTCTGCCCTCGCTCGTGGCCACGCAACCAGGGCGGATGAACTACAAATTGGCCAAGTATGTTGTCACCACAGATTGCACGGGCGGAAGGACTCAATTTGAGTTGACAGGTTTTACGGCGCTTCGATGGTTGACGCTTTTGAGCGAGCGCCTTTGAGAAACAATTGCGAGGTATCGAGGTAGTCCTTTTGCTGGCTCGAGAATTCCGAATCGGTCGATGGAACCTCCTTGCCGTCTTCGTTGATCCACTTGATGAGCTTCAAGTCCTGAAAATAAAAGCGATTCTCCTTCGTGCTGACTATCTTTCCGGAAAGCGGTCGGTCATAGGTCGATTCTTTGCGAAAAGCGAAGATCAACTTTCCGTCCGCATAGTAGTATTCCTCGACAGTCCTTCCGGTTTCACCGTAGTAATTCGCCACGATCTTCACGATGGCCTGACCGTCGCGATAGGCGACGAGCTCGCCGCCCTCAGCCGAAAATCCCGACAGGGACTTCTTAATTAGCTTGTATCGTTTCAGGTTACGGTTGATCGCAGTGAAGCGCTGCCGAATTGCTGGTATCGGATCGCTCGAATCAGCCTGGCGCTTTGCCTGGGTGATCGGGTTGGCCGCGCAGACTAGAGACGAATGAGGACTGCCGAGCAGCAGTAGCGCAATCGAGAAGTGTGAAAGAATCATCTTGAGACTCAAAGGAAAAAGCTCGGCGCGCCGAACGGATAGTTTCAATTCGGCGCGCCCACGAGCTTAACGAACAGGTCTCTAAGGAACCAACTGGCGCAAGTTGTAAACGCCAGCGAGCCGGTTAAGATCGTTGCGTACCAACGCCCACTCGCTCTTTACCGGGCCGCCGCGTTTCCAACGTCCACGTCTAACAATCGCGTTGACCTCGTCAGCTTCGTTCAGGACGGTTTGAACTTGCTCACGGGTTTCCTGCCAGGTATTAGCGCGACTGAAGTCCTTCTTCAACTTGTCAATCGCGTTTTCCAATTCCTTGATTTGCTCGTTGATGTTGTCTTCTCGACGCGTTCCGTCGAGAGCGCTTTTGTCGAGCGACTTATCGACCACTTTTCGAAAGGCATCGCTGCGATCTTCAACTCGTTTGATGATGCGCTCGACGTCGGCCTTCGTGTAGAACTGTCCTCGGGCGGTCCCTTGCGCGAGGCTGGGTTGACTGATGGCCAATAAACCGCAAATCGCGAAGAGTGTCAGAAGTAATTTGAATCTCATATTTTTCATCTCTCAGGTTTAGGTTAACTTCAATCAGGCTTGAATGCGCATTGCCTGGACCAGACTTTAGACGCAACGTGGCTGGTTTTGGCTGATCGATCTTAGTCAGGGTGGGAGCGCAGGCATCCTTGCCTGCATTCGTTGTCGAAGTGCTTTTTATATGTGCGGGGGCTTTCCCTACCACGACTTGCAGGCAGGGAGGAGCGCAGGCATCCTTGCCTGCATTCGTTGTCTAAGTGTTTTTTATATGTGCGGGGGCTTTCCTCACCAGGACTTGCAGGCAGGGAAGAGCGCAGGCATCCTTGCCTGCATTCGTTGTCTAAATGCTTTTTTATATGTGCGGGGGCTTTCCCTACCACGACTTGCAGGCAGGGATGCCTGCGCTCCCAGAAACTTCCCATTCAGGTCGGAGCAGCCCGTAGAACAAGGCATCCTGAATTTCACCGCCGACGTGCCAGCGTTCGCGTAGATAACCCTCGCGCTGGAATCCGAGCCGCTCCAGAGTCTTGATCGATGCCGCATTACGTGGATCGACGTCAGCTTCGATTCGATGCATGGCTAATTCTTTGAAAGCGTATTCCAGCAGCGCGCGCAAAGCTTCGCTGATGTATCCATGTCCCCAATGTGCACGAGCCAAAGCGTAGCCGATTTCAACTCGATGATGAGTCAGGTCCGGATGAATTAGGGTGGCTGTGCCAATCAGTTCATCATTCTCACGAAGCGCAACGCCCCACTTCATCATCGTGCGCTGCTCAAATAGTTCGCGAGTTTGAGCCAGCAGCCCCGCCGCCGCTTCTCGATCAACAAGCGGCGTGAAGCTCCAGTACCGCATCACTTCCGGATTTGAAAAGATAGTGAATAACGAGTCGATATCGTCTTCAGTCATTGGGCGAAGGCGCACTCGCACAGCATCGATGATCGGTAGGGACTGCCAAATGGTGTTGGGGTTCATGCGGCCAGGATTGTATCACTGCCGTATGGAGTGCGGTGACCTGTCACCGCTTTGGTCCGCGGCGACTTGACGCCGCACTGCTTATCAAATGGGGCACTTCAGTAATACTGCTGCGACAGGTCGCAGCGACCAAAGCGACGACAGGTCGTCGCACTCCAAATTAGTGCCCGACTCCAGTGTGCGATTTCGCTTACCGGTCGCGATAAAGATCAGGCAGATGTTTGCGCAGGTTTTCGACCTTAGGCATATCGTTGATAACGATGTAGGGTTCGTCAGGATGATGGGCGAGGTAATCCTGATGATAAGCTTCCGCTTCATAAAAAGCATCGAGCGCGGCGAGCTGAGTAACGACCGGCCGGTCAAACGCTTTGCTCTTGTTCAATTGCGCGATGTAAGCCTCTGCCACTCGCTTCTGCTCTTCATTCGCGTAAAAGATCGCGGAACGGTATTGAGTCCCAACGTCCGGTCCTTGCCGGTTCAATTCCGTTGGATCGTGCGCCACCGAAAAGAAAACCTTCAGCAACTGACCGTATGACACCTGGGAAGGATCAAAGGTGATGCGGACGGATTCAGCGTGACCAGTGCGTCCGGAGCCGACCTTTTCATACTGAGCAGTAGACGAGGCTCCGCCGGAATAACCGGATTCGACGCTGATGACGCCCTTGACGTGCTCGAAGACGGCTTCGACACCCCAGAAACAGCCACCGGCTAATACGGCGATCTCGCGGCTTTTTTGTTTTGCAAGAGCAGAGTCTTCAGTGGGATCGGGAACCACTGTCGCGGAAGTGCGAAATGAGTTGCAGGCGAATGTAGTCATTAGCAGGAGAATGACGAATGAAAGGAATTTGTGCATATCAGTTATTCCGATTGTATCTACGAGCGACAGCCTGGGAACGGATTGTACTGCAGACTGCCAGCCTGTAGATCAACCTGCCCGGTAATCCACCGCGACAGGCTGGCAGCCTGTCGTACTACGGATTGTACTGCAGGCTGCCAGCCTGCAGATCAACCTGCCCGGTAATCCACCGCGACAGGCTGGCAGCCTGTCGTACTACGGATTGTACTGCAGGCTGCCAGCCCGCAGATCAACCTGCCAGGTAATCCACTGCGACAGGCTGGCAGCCTGTCGTACTACGGATTGTACTGCAGGCTGCCAGCCTGCAGATCAACCTGCCCGGTAATCCACCGCGACAGGCTGGCAGCCTGTCGTACTAAGTTGAATACAGTGCAATCACCCTTTCAATCGCCCGGCGACAAACTGCGCAAAAGTGATTGGTGCGCGAGAACATGATGCAATCAACTTCCGGCCGGTAGTAGCCCTTTGCCTCATAGATCGATCCTTCAAACGCCCCGACCTTTCCAAAATACTTTTCTTTCGCAAACATCGCCTGCTCATGAGCGAGCTCTTCACGAAACAACGCCTCCATCACACTCTCTGGAAGCTTATCTTTACGTATTTGTGAACGACGCTTTTGAATCTCTCGAGAGTAAGTCTCGAACTCTTCTTTATTCCACGGCGTCGGAATGGGCGTATCGCCGCTAACAAGGTCTTTCCATTTCAATGCAGACGGGTCCAGGAGAGCGGTGGCGTTTGGTTCCCATGGTTCAACGCGTTCGCTAGACGGCGCGTACGCTACCGAGGAGGTGTAATACTCATCCGCCAATCCTGCGAAATGGTGGCCAAACTCATGAACAAAAACATAGTTTCCAAACGCGTTGTCAGAGGCTACGGTGCTGTAGAGGTTGAAAATTCCGCCGCCTCCGTAGGTGCGATTGTTTGCCAGCACTTCAATGAATTCGTACGGAGCAAACTGCGCTACTTTACGAAGCGCGCGATTGTCGAAGGTCAGAACATAACGCTCCGAACCAAAGGCGTCGTAGGTGGCGCCAAGCGGTGAGTCTCGATAGATACCCGTCGATGGCCGAGAGATGCCGGACTGCGATGCGGGTGGACACAAGGCCCAAACATTGAAGTCTCGGCGGTGTTCTTTGAAGGGCGACGTCGAGAATAAGACATTGGTCAGGCGTCGAGCATCGGCTGCGAACTTTCCGGCTTCCCTGGCGGTGTAACCATCGCCCAAAATCAAAAAGTCTACCTTGGCGCCGGGGTCTCCCATCTTTTGTATGGCGATCAATGGCGCGGGCGCTGCGGGCTTTGATCGGTCGATGAAGATGTCCTTGGGATCAATTGCAATCGACCAGATATCGAGCCAGTTGTTTTTGCTGTCGCGCTTTTTGAGAGTGATCTCTACAGGCGAGCTCGGAGCAGGGAAGCGCAACGACTCGCTGAAAGTTCTTTTGATCGATTTCGCTTCGTCAGTCGTTTCCCACTCGCCGTAAATAGAAGCAAAGCCGCGCGAGTAGACGACCTGTTTGGTCATTTGATCTCGGACTTCAAAGAAGTATTTCCCGAGATTCGAGTTATCGACCGACTTGCTAAGGTTACCGGGCCACGGCAAGGGCTCTAGCACGATGCGGTCGACGCTGAACACCTCTTCCTTGTCGTTGCCGGTGTGGTAGTAATCCAGCCGCAGCGTATTCGGCGCAGCCTGAATCACAGAACAGAAGAGAATTACGAACAGAATGGCAAACAGATTTCTAGTCATATGTGGACCTATCGACAAAACTTTTGAAACAGGTGAATTTATGACGATGCTCAGCCTCGCCTCATCTCATTCACACACGGTTTCAACCGGGTGATAGAGGTTCCAAGAGGAGGCTCTTAACCGTTTCAACGGCATTAACATACTTGACTAATCAACGTCAGTAGTCGAACGCCGAAGGCGTTGGCAAATTCCAGCCTGGGGCAGCGCCCCAGGAAATAACGCAAGCGTTTGCTTCGCTAACGCTGAAAGCGTTGGCGAGTAGTCCGGCGCGGCGTCACGAATCTTCCCAAAGCTCAACTCGCGAACGCTTACAGCGTTCCCCTATTAGCTTGGTTCCTTTTCCTGGGGC